>Ga0325411_1008179_pt1 | contig 11335 bp, 2 predicted proteins | sample PopdelMetagenome_13_FD_206181 | JGI IMG/M metagenome (GOLD analysis project Ga0325411, IMG submission 206181) | Populus deltoides microbial communities from Bellville, Georgia, United States - Xylem-PdIQD-R4 | ecosystem: Host-associated > Plants > Phyllosphere > Stem > Wood/Secondary xylem...
TATTTCGTCATATAATTTTTTTTTCTGGCCTATTTTTATATGTACTAACAAGAGACTGAAAAGGACATTTAACAAATTAAGATGGACTAAAGAAAGGAGCAGTGAAAAATAAGAGCATATTAACGATGTTTTTTCTACATGTTTTTTTTTTTGTTTTTTCATTTTTTTTTTCATTCCTCACATGCTTTTTCTTTTTTTCATTTTTCCCCCAAAATCATCTTCTTCTTTTTTTATTTTTTTTTAATTTTTTTATGTTTTTTAATTTTTTTATGTTTTTTTTTGAAATTATCTTTACCAATTTTATTTTTTTACTATTAAACTGGTTGAGAATTTAGCTTTATATTTTTTTTCTTTGAAACATTGTCGATTGTTACAGTGTTTCTCTACATAGTTTTTGATTTATTATAGTGTTTTTTTACATGTTTTTTTCTAAAATTATTTTTTTTGAATTTATATTTTTAATATTGAGATAATTAAGAATTTAGCTTTGTAGTTTTTTTTCTTTAAAACATTTTGAATTGCTACAATGTTTCCACACATGGTTATTATGTTTTTTTTTATGATTTTCTCTAAAATTATCTCTGTTGATTTTATTTTTTTAATATTGAGTTGGTTGAGAATTACAACTATAGTTTTCCTCACAAAATATTATAGATTGCTATAGTGTTTCTCTACATGGGTCTTTTTTTCTTTTTTTTTATGAATTTTGTTTTTTATATGGTTTTTTTTAAATTATCTTTGTTGCTTCTATTTTTTTAATATTAAACTGGTTGAAAATTTAGCTTTGTATTTGTTTTTCTTTAAAACACCGTGGATTGCTACAATCATTCATCACATATTTTTTTTTGTTATGAATTTTTTCAAAATTATCCTTGTCAATTTTATTTTTTTAATATCGAGCTGGTTGAGAATTACAACTATATATTTCATCACAAAACAATATAGATTGTTACAGTATTTTCCTATATGGTTTTTTATCCTTTTATTTTTTTATGTTTTTTTATAAAATTATTTTTGTAGTTTTTTCTTAAAAATATTGTAGATTGCAACAGTCTTTCTCCATATATTTTTTATATTTTTTTCATAAATTCATGACAACACACAGGCATGCAACAAACCAAACAAAATTCTTATTAATAAACAGAAAAAAAAAGAAAAAAAAGAAATAGGGTGATATAAAACGATAAGTAAGAGAGTAAAATAAATTATTAAGATGATTTAACTGAAAAGAAAAGGAAACTTAATTTTGGCTGAAACATTCAAAATAATAAGAAAAGAAAAGAAAAATAGAAGGTTGAGATTTTTTGGAGTCCATCACTGATTGATGGTAAGATGATCGAATGGTGGACAGAGGATGTTAGCACGCTTCAAATATGTTAATGTTCTCTTATTAGCGAAACCAGCTGGGACTGGGAGGACTATCAATGGCGATTGAGATCGATAAAAAAATGGCGTGTTTTTACATTATTAACCCCAATCCATGTCATGCTGAGTCGACGGTGAGTAGGAGGCGTTGCCCACGCGTAGTTTAATAGATAACGACAATAACCGTTTCTCTCTATCGACAAGGAGAAAATAGAGAGTGCGTGTCGAGGCTTTTCCTAATATTTTGCAAACCAACTTGATTGAAAACTAGCATCTTATTTAATACGTGTAAGTCATTTGAGTTTTAAAAGTATTTTAAAAAAAATTTAATTTTTTTAAATTAATACTTTTTTTAGTGTTTTTAAATACTGATATTAAAAATAATTTTTAAAAAATAAAAAAATATTATTTTAATATATTTATAAATAAAAAAAATTTAAAACACAATCTTAAACTTCAATTTTTCTCTAGCAAATTAATTTATGCTCTTAAAAGTCAACATGCATGTTGCATAAAGAATTAATGGTTATAAAATAAACAAAAATAATCCGATAGCTATTAACATATAGAATAAAAAACAGAGAGAAGAAAAAAGATGTTAAAGGCACGTCGAATTTCTGATAATAATAAATTCATAGAAAAACCACCTGTGAAGACAATAGTGATAAGACTTAATCCGAAACAAAAGGATCATTAACCGGATATGAACATGCCTTCAAATGACTAAACAGGGAGGATACCTCAATGATCTCCCTACTGACAAGATTGACGACAAGCATCATCACTAACTTCTCAGTACTTTCAGCATAGTCTAATTATTTTGAATTTAGAAAACTTATCCACTCCTCACTGAGAAACAAGAAATTTTGGTGAACAGTAACGTCACCTCTGATGCAGTTTTACACAGCAGTAAATGATACTGATTCAACCCAGATTGTTCTTCCTACCCTAAGCTAACGAATTTACAAGTTCTACTTATTTCAATTAGAACCAAACAAATTCTCTCAATTTCAGGCAAAACAAAATAACAAATTGATAAACAAGAAGCAGTGATTAATGACCTCCAGGTCGACACCAAAGCTTCCATAGCAAACCCTTCTCCTCCTCATCACTCCTGTTGCAGCTTCATCTCTCTCTCTCTTTCTGCTTTGATGTTTTCCGTTTAGCAGCCAACAATTCTTTTATTCTTCGCGCGAATAACCCTGTGCCCAGCTCTCTCTCACGCCTTCTCCAAAGCCATCTGAGGAAGCCAAATGCTCTATATTTTTTTTCCCCTTCACTTTCACTGGCTATTATAGCAAAGGATTGAGTTTGGTTAGCATGGGTATGGATGCTTTGGGATCCTGAGAAAAAGCCACCCTTGGTGTTATCAAATTCACTCCAATGCCATTGTATATTCACTCCCTTTTTATTATCATTACTTCTGATTGATCTCTTGCATGACAAAGCTGGCATTTTCTCTTACATTATTGTTGGTCTGTCTATGCACAGTGAGTGCTGCATTTATGAAATGTAGTCTGGTGTATCAACCTCTTACCTCAGTTGGTCTTCTGCACAAAAGTTTTTGTTTGAAAAACAAAACATTACCAGTAATTCATGCGTGCAGTCACAGGAAAAGGCTATTAATTTGCCAAAAAAAAAAGAAAACAGAAAGAAGATCAAGAATTCGCTGAACTCTAACATTTGATTAGCAATTATGTGAAAGATCTGGTCGAGTCATTCTCAATGAGGTTCATGAGCATCTTAAGAGGTTCATGAGCATCTTAAGAGGTTCATGGTCCACCAACTGAAGGTTGATTTGAGTACAGTTTATTCTTAAACACGACGAGCCAACATACTTGCAGGTTCCATAATTACAAAGATGAAGCAACTGTGGCATTACGCACCAAGATTACATCGGGCCACAGACAGTGCCCGCATCAAGTCTCATAGATTGTAAGTGTCAATTTATATCCTAACATTTTGGCCTTGGTTAGTAACTCTCTACATTTTATTGCAAGTGTCATACAGTTATTTCTACAAAATAATGGTGCTTTTGGGATGTATTCAGGTTTGAGAAATCCACTTAAACTGATTAGCTCTGTGACTCCAGTGAGGGCAATTGCAACTGCTCTTGTTTTTCATTCTTGTTTGGCCGAGTTAAATTAAATAGAATCCAAGGACTTGGGCTTAGAACTACGGAAATCAACAATGGCAATCTTAAGAAGGGCATCATTAGCGGTGCCTTAAGCTGCGAGTGTCAGAGATCTGTCCCTAATAATTTCATTAACTCTTTGGTATTCAATAAGGCTGATTCCCATGCTGCAGAGGTGTGATAATTCTTGTCACCATCAGTATCCTTGTATTAGAATTAAGTATCAACATCTTCAAGCATTTGTAACTAGCTAGCCAGATTGCTTAGTGCTTGTTAACGAAGCCGCGGAAATCAAATTCGACTGATTGTTGCAGAAATTCATATCAAGCCCCAATTGATGGTAGATGTCAATGAAAGTATTGAGTAACTCTGGTGTATAGACAATGTTGATTGAAAGGCTCAAAACATGTTTATGTTTTAAGAGATGGCGATGGAGGAAATCTAAAAGAATCGGATGGCAGGCTCTTACGCCTCTTTTGCTGTCCAATAGGCTTGATGCAATCACACGATGGTAGAAATTAGAACTCTTATGGAGTCTGATCCTCTTAATGTCAGCAATTGGCTCTTAACAAGCAGCATCTGCTTCTTAAGGTTTTTTTTTTTTTTTTTTTTTTTTTTCTGGAAAGTAGTTTATGAAGAATTATTTTTTAAAATTTTTCTATGTTTATTTGATATTAGAAAAATTGATCAACGAAAAACACTTTACAGTCAAAGAAAAATTTGGCTTGGTTTTCAAGAAAGTGTTTTCCTTTTATTTTGGACGAAAAACACTTTCTGAAAGTTGTTAAAAATTTAGAAAAGTCATATTATTTGTTGATTATATCAAATTGAGTCCTTAAACTTTTGATTGCTACATATATTTTGTTTTGAATATTTATTTTTCAATTTCATTCCTTAGAATTTAATTTTTATATTAACTTTGATCATGATTTTTATTTTGCTTTCCCTTTATCATTTTTTAATTAAAATTTTTTATCTATCAAATTTGATCCTCATTCTTTTGATTGTTACTTATTTTATTTGAAATAATTTATGAAATGTTTATTATTATTAATTTAATTTTTTCATCTTTTAATTTTTTTATTTTTTAGATTTGATCTCTATTATTTTGATTATTATTTATTTTATTTGAAATAATTTATGAAATTATATTTTTTTCAATTTCATTCTCATTCAACCTTTTAATTTGTAAGATTTGTTCATCATTATTTTAATAAACTTGAAAAAAAATAAAACATTAATAAGTTATTTTCCAGCTTATTTTTTATGACATAACCAAATACTGGAAAATATTTTTTAACTTATTTTTTATTACACTACCAAATATTAAAAAATAATTTACTTTCCTGAAATTCACTTTAAAAAAATTACTTTCCAACAGTAAAGTTTTTATTATAAAGAAAGCTGGGGGGAAAAACAAAAATAGCAGAGCAGGAGACAAGGGAAAGGAGACAATAATTTGACGTGGAAAACCCTCTCTCAAAATGAGGGGAAAAACCACGGGAGAATCACGGAAACACTATTATTAATTTAAATGCTAAGGTAACAATTTTTTTTAATGTACAGATAATATTCAAACTATTATAAGAAATAAGTAAAAAAATAAAAAGAAGCAAAGTCAGAAACAATATAATTAGTTAATTAATTAAAGGATATATACACATCTCCTTCTCCTCCGATGGATTTGAGCACTGGCAATATTTCCTTTCCCCATGTTGTTAGTGAGGCGCCTGCATGGCAACATGAAAGATGATTATATAGGAAATTGATGGATGATACTCTTAATTCATCAAAGCTATTGTTTTTTTATTAAATTAATTATACAGTTCAACCACACGTTCTTATTAGATGAAGATGTCTGCTTCATGGATATATACTAATATAGGAACACCCAAAATAAACAAACAAACAAATAAATAAATAAAAGTTACCTGCCGCCAATTATCTATTGTTGCTGTTCTCGTATTAAACCCCGCCAATTAGGAAGCTCCTAACAGTACTGCCAATTAATTAAGAGGACAAATTAAGTTGAAGATCAGTTTCCTAAAATTATACATAAAATTAAGTGCTACCCTTTACCTTTTCTATTAATAAATAAATACATAAAAAAAAAAACAATGTGATCTCAGATTTAATTAATTATAAAAGAACACTTTACCTCATCTCATCTGTGGGTATTAACTAATAAATTCTGATGTGTGGGGTATGAGAGGCGTTGGGCCAGCCCTTTCCTCCTGCTTTGAATTGCGCTCCTATAATTGGACTCCATCTGATTGTCAGTTGCTCTAGAGTTGTTGACTGGAGCACGTAATCCGGAAGTGCTTTCAGTTTTGGGCACCATCTAATTTCCAAGTGACGAAGAGATGGCATAATTATGGTTGAAATGGAGATGTTTGTTTTATCTTCATTTCCTCCTTCTCCTCCTTCCCACTCTTCCCACTCTTCCATCCACCGAAAGGAAAGACTTTTCAATTTGGGGAACGCCGTAATAGTATTTGACAGTGATGATGTCATTTCTCCAATACTAATGTCACTATCCTCACCATCCTCACAATCAACTCCCAATCCCAAGAATTCACGCCCCACCCTTCCCACGCGTCCCATCTGACCTATAGTTAATTCTTCAAGAGATGGCAACTTCCCCAAAGGAGGCAGATTCTCAATCTTCCCCCAATCCATGAGTGAAACAACCCTTAGTTTATTAATCCATCCAGGAAACACCCGAAGGAAGATGACTCCTTGGTAATAACCTATTGTCAATGAATCAATGTTTGGAGGTGGTTCTAAGGCTTCAAGGACTTCATCATCGTTAATTTTCTCCCTGTCTGTTCTAGATTCAAACCATAAACCTAACATAGTGAGGTGTTTCTTACTCTTAAGTTCTGCTTTCTTAACCTTATCAGGATCTTTCACATCTCCCAACCATTTTATCGTAAGAGATCCTTGAAGGTGGTTCAAGTTTCTCAAATCCCCAATATTAGACACTTCATCACTACCACTCACATGGAACTCATCTAATTCCCGAAGAGAACTTAACCCCTCAACTCCTCTCATCTTCACAAACTGCCAGTTATCAACACTGAGATGTCTTAATTTGACTAGTCTTCCTATGTTGTCGGGCAGCCTTTCAAGTTTCGAACAAGACGAGACATCTAAAGTTAGCATATTATACAATTCACACATCTCTTCAGGTAACTCCCTGATCTCATTACTAGACAAGTCAACATGCCTCAGGTGTATCAACTTTCCTATGTTGGATGGGACTTCTTCTATTCCACATTCTGACAACATCAATGTTCTCAGACAACTCAAATCAGCGATTAATTTAGGTAAGGCTGCATTCATCGATGAAGGATAACCATCAACAATCAGGCTGCGAAGCTTTTTCAAATCATGGATGGTTGCAAGAAATGAGGTGGTTCTATAATTTCTAAACACTACCATGGAGTGTCGGGCATCTCTAGAAAAAGAGTCTATCTTCAACTCTGACACACCATCGATATCTACACTAAAACATTCATTTTTTGTCAAACTTTGTGCAAAATCATGCACCATATCATGCATCTTACATGCATAAATGCTGCCATCACCCTCGTCTTTCTCAAAATCTTGAAAGAAAGAGCGAGCAGCTAAAGCTTCGAAGCACTCTCGACCCATTACTTCCATCTCTTTAATCTGTGTTTCCCGAAGGAAACCTTGTGCCATCCACAGTTTGATCAAAGTATCCCTCTCAAATGTGAAGTCTTTTGGAAAGACTGCACAATATGAGAAACACCATCTCATATCAGAGGGCAAGTCATTGTAGCTCAACCATAAAGGAGCCAAAAGATTGCATTCAGCTTCTTTTATCTCCCAAACATGGCTGTTCAAGACACTTTCCCACTCTGCTCTGCTTCTTTTCAAGCGCAAAAGACTTCCTAGAGTCTTTGCAGCAAGAGGCAAGCCTTTACACTTAGCTGCAATTTCTCTACCAATATCTTCTAAATCTCCTCTCTCTCTACTGTTTTTATCAAAAAATGCAAGCTGACTGAACAGTGACCAGCATTCATCAATAGAGAGAAGTCTTAGTTCTAAAATGTCAGTGGATGAGGAGCCCATGCAATTTGCAACATTCCTATTACGTGTGGTCACCAAAATACTACTTCCAGGCAAACAACCACACTTGAGGGAGTTTCTCAGTTTCTCCCACTTTGTGGAATCTTCATTCCACACATCATCTAGGACAAGCAAGAATTTCTTTCCCCTAATCAATGGTTGTATGTTTTCTAGTAAAGTCTGCAATTCGATTAAATCTGAGGCAGAACCCTTAAGAGCTTCAAGGATTGCCTTGGCAATCTTTGTCTCATCAAAGGGATCTGATACACAAACCCAGATTCTCTTATCAAAGTGGGTCTCCACCTCATGATCATTATAAACTAGTTGAGCAAGGGTTGTCTTTCCTATCCCTCCCATCCCTACTAGAGAGATTGTACGGAGGGCTGGTCCTTGACTACTCTCACTCAACAACATATTCCTCACCCTGCCTTTATCCGTTTCTCTACCTTTCACTTCTGCTGCATCTATAAAAGAAACAGTTCTCCGATGATCATGCTGTTTAATTACAACTTCAGATGATTTGAAGTGGAACCTATTTTTCTCAATAGCAATGCCATCTATTCTTTCATTCAGTTCTTTAATCTTAAGAGCAATATCACGACGCAAACCAACTTCTCTAAAACGAAAGCAAGAGAAGATCATGAAAGAGCATACCTTCCTTGTATTCTTACGGGGATGCTGATTTACGTTGCTTTGCGATTTTGCAATTGCAGTGCCCCACTCATCCAAAACATCATCCATGTCGTAAGATACGTCTTTGAGCTGATCTAACCAATGTTTGACCAACTGATCCTTCAACTGTGTTTCCTCTGCATCGGCAAGCACAACTTGGATGGCCTGGAAATTGCTGGTAAGCTTTTCGACCTCATTATCCACACCAACAACGAGCCTCACTTCTTGTCCCACCTTCTCATTAACGATCGAGCTTAGCTGCTCTAAGACAACGGAAACAAGAGCATCAGCCATATTATTCAGAACTAAGGAATGGTTGATAGAGGATAAAATTGAAATAAAAGGATTATAAATTTGGGAATGTGCAATATAGGGAGTAATTGATTGGTTGAGAAAAGAGGAGAAATAAAAAAGGGGAGCTTATGATTTGATGATGCCTCATATGATCTATTACTTGATGTATATATAGTGCATTGGAAAAGGCCATGGAATCTCTTAATTTCATGTACTGAAGCAAAAGAGCTTTGCTTTCGTGATGGTTTTTGGGATACTCGTCTTCCCCAAGAAATGCCCTTTATTCTTTCCTTTCGAGTTATCAGATGAAATATTCCAATATTTACAAGAGCAAGCTAATCATGTTACTCCATAAATCATTCTTTTTTTACTTTGGATGGGAATTCTTTTCCCCCTTGTAGTCATTAAAATTGCTTATGGAAGGTATCATGAACAATGGCCAGCTTAAACCATTCAATTTATACATTCTTTCGGGACATTGTAGTTCAAGCAAGAATCTGATGCATGTGCAACAGCCAAGTACGTAAACTAAGGATGGAATTTGACGCAAACGCAAAACTCTCCAGCCTACAGTTTGTTCTAAGGTTTCTGAAACAACGTATCATTTACTAGAATTTCTTTCTTTGAATGGGAACTTGTTCCGCCAACTTTGTTGTAAAACCCTTGGTGTTGATCAAATTCACTCCCATTTTATTATCATTACTTCTATTTGATCTGATTGATCTCTTGCATGACAAAGCTGGCATGTTATCTTACATTGTTGTTGGTCTGTCTATGCTGGGTGAGTGCTGCATTTATCAAATGTAGTTCAGTGTATCAAACTCTTACGTCGGTTGATCTTCTGTACTATCACAGAAGTTTTTGTTAGAAAAACAATGACAAAAGTAAAGTTTAGATTATCAGTAATTAATGTATGCAGTCACAGGTAAAAAGCAATTAATTTAACACAAAAAACAGAAAGTAGATCAAGAATTTGCTGAACTCTAACATTTGATCAGCAATATATATGAGGTTCATGCGATTCAAAGATTCAACAATGTACCAGTTGTTTTTCATGTCACAAAATATAAATGCAGCTATTTTTGGGTGATTAATGTATGGTTCTTAGCCAGAACTCACAATAACCTGCTTAGGTTACAGCAGAGAAAGATCAAGTAGACCAGTAGATGAAATTCTTCATATGTAGGTAGCAAGAGTAGAAAATTATTAGCGTAATTTTGTTCTTAATTCCCAGTAGCAAGAATTGAAAGTGACGTGAAAGCCAACGAACAACTCATCAAAATTAAGGGTTAAGACTGGCAATTCCTTCAGTATTTTTACCTCATGATGCCAACTAGTACTAGCTAACAATATTCTTTCTAATGACAACACCTTCCTTGAAGCCTGGAGGGTCATGGCATTGGTAGCCATCCTTGAATATAGAAAATTTTGAAATCCCCTGCAAATCTCACCAATTGGATGAGAAATGAGTTTCCAACTCTGACGGCACAGAAGACGGAAGAAACCGTGTCTTGTTGTTGTGTTGATAAAATCATTACTCTCTGATCACTACACATATTTTTAAATTCGATAATATCTTGCTCTTGCGAATGTGTATTTTCTGTTCATATCTCGTTCATTGACAAACATCCACTGTTTCTTGCTTTGATTATTCTCTCTTCTTGGCCACTACTGTATATTTATTTATTACATGGTTGGCCATGCTTTGATCCACGTGGATATTTTAAGAATGGTTTTTCTTCTTTTTTTTATTGAAAGAGAGAGAATGATTTGATTAATAAAAGAGAGGCAAAAGGTCTGTGAATCACAAGACAAAAGCAAAAACACGAGAGACAAGTTCAAGCAAAAAAGACCTTGTTGATAAAACCTGTGCTGGTGGCAAGACTTTCTGAAAGAAGATTGAGCAAATTGCTGGGAAAAAAGTGGTACTATTATCAATGATGCAGTTAAGTGGTTTTGGAGGTGGCATGAATGGGAGGATGAAAAGTTTTTGTAAGGTTTTTGTAGATAACAAATAAAGCAGTTAGGAGAAATCCTGGACCCGGCACACCTTCCCAAAAACCTGTAGGTTCCTGATATTCTTCAATTAAGGAACTTGTTTTATTTAAAGAAAATATATATATCATAATTCCAGTCTTCACCGTTTCTTTCCGCACACAGCGGCCAGAGAGAGAACAGGACTAGTACAAATAAGGCAATCAGTTAAATCCAAGAGCCACCAGCTTCCTTGAAGCCTGGGGGGTCCTGGCATCCATCAATCAAATTCTTCCATCAAGTCCAAGCTGTATCTACTATAAGGAAGGGAGATGAAAGATCCCGCAGTGAATTGCTGATGTATATCAATAGTCTATCAAAATCTTATATTCAAACTTCCACATGTTGACAAGCTCTCAGCATAACTAACGTGGAAATAGGGGCGGCAGCAATTTTGTGACAGAAGTATCAACATGAAGTCCAGAACCCACTCATACAAGGAGAACCAGAAAGTTAGGCTTTGAGCTTTGCCTTGCGATTTCAATATGCTGTCATTATTATTTCTCAAGAGCAAAATTCAAGTGAATAAACTCCTGTTTCATTTGCAATCAATCAAACTGCAGGCAGGAACTATCCTAATTCTAGCCTCCACCATTGTTTTCCTTATACAATCAATCAAAGCGTGCAAAGGAGCAAAAGCAGCTTGTAGGTTTATAAACCTGCTCGTATAACCTTATAAATGATGGCTGTAAATGTATTACAATTTCCTGTTGACACGATTGTATTCAGTATAAATAATTT
>Ga0325411_1008181_pt1 | contig 11334 bp, 7 predicted proteins | sample PopdelMetagenome_13_FD_206181 | JGI IMG/M metagenome (GOLD analysis project Ga0325411, IMG submission 206181) | Populus deltoides microbial communities from Bellville, Georgia, United States - Xylem-PdIQD-R4 | ecosystem: Host-associated > Plants > Phyllosphere > Stem > Wood/Secondary xylem...
TTGGTTGTCGTTGGGTGTATAAGATCAAGACTAATTCTGATGGGTCTATTGAGCGATACAAAGCTAGGCTGGTTGCAAAAGGATACTCTCAACAGTATGGCATGGACTATGAGGAGACATTTGCCCCAGTTGCAAAAATGACTACTATTCGTACTCTTATTGTCGTAGCTTCGATTCATCAGTGACATATTTCTCAGCTTGATGTTAAAAATGCATTCTTGAATGGAGATCTTCAAGAAGAAGTTTATATGGCACCCCCTCCTGGTATTTCACATGACTCTGGATATGTTTGTAAGCTTAAGAAAGCATTATATGGTCTCAAACAAGCACCTCGTGCTTGGTTTGAGAAATTCTCTATTGTGATCTCGTCTCTTGGCTTTGTTTCTAGCAGTCATGATTCTGCTCTTTTTATTAAGTGCACTGATGCAGGTCGTATCATTCTGTCTTTATATGTTGATGACATGATTATTACTGGTGATGATATTGATGGTATTTCAGTTTTGAAGACAGAGTTGGCTAGACGATTTGAAATGAAGGATTTGGGTTATCTTTGATATTTCCTGGGTATTGAGGTAGCATACTCACCTAGAGGTTACCTTCTTTCTCAGTCGAAATATGTTGCAAATATTCTTGAGCGGACTAGACTTACTGATAACAAGACTGTAGATACTCCTGTTGAGGTCAACGTGAGGTACTCTTCTTTTGATGGTTTACCTTTGATATATCCTACTTTATACCGCACTATTGTTGGGAGTTTGGTATATCTCACCATTACTCGTCCAGATATTGCATATGCTGTTCATGTTGTTAGTCAGTTTGTTGCTTCTCCTACTACTGTTCACTAGGCAACTGTTCTTTGTATTTTGCGATATCTTCGGGGTACAGTTTTTCAGAGTCTGTTACTTTCATCCACCTCTTCCTTGGAGTTGCGTGCATACTCTGATGCTGATCATGATAGTGATCCCACGGATCGCAAGTCTGTTACCAGGTTCTGTATCTTTTTAGGTGATTCTCTTATTTCTTGGAAGAGCAAGAAACAATCTATTGTTTCTCAATCATCCACCGAAGCAGAATATTGTGTCATGGCATCTACTACCAAAGAGATTGTTTGGTTAAGTTGGTTACTTGCTGATATGAGAATTTCTTTTTCTCATCCTACTCCTATGTATTGTGACAACCAGAGTTCTATTCAGATTGCTCATAATTCAGTTTTTCATGAGCGCACTAAGCACATTAAGATCGATTGTCATCTTACTCATCATCATCTCAAACATGGCACTATTGCTTTGCCTTTTGTTCCTTATTCCTTGCAGATTGCAGATTTCTTTACCAAGATGCATTCCATCTCCTGTTTTTGTTTTCTGGTTAGCAAACTCTCGATGCTTGTAGCTGCCGCATCGTGAGTTTGAGGGGAGATGTTAAATAATATTTATGTAGTCTTATTTATTAAAGGTAGAATATTACTTTTAGTTTGACCTATATATATACTTTATTTGTATTTAGGTTAAGACTAAGCATTCATAATATACAGATTATTCAGAATTCTAGCCTCCTTTCTCTACTTGATCTCAATTAATTTAACAGTTACCTCTTTGTTCTTTGTTAATAAGTATGATATGTTCTGGTTCTTCTTGCCAGGATCGTTATCATGAAATGAGAAAATCTCAAGCCAAGGATAGTAAAGGTCGCAGAGGTTTGCAGCCAAAACTCCAAGAATTTACCAAAACTGAAGATTGACAATATGGCAACGGATTGGTTTCTCGTGCTAATCTTGACATTTTCTTCAACCCATTTCAAAATATTGATTGACGGTTTCTTGTTTGATGGCAATCATATCCTATAATTAATTTCAATGTCTCCATCTTTGGTCAAATCTTTGACTTTCTAGGGTTTGTTTGGTGGCCATTCTTTCATTGGCAGTCTTCTAGAAGAAGCTCAATTTCTTGGCATTTTGTTCTCAGATATTGGCTTCTGTTACCAGACAGACTAAAGTTCTGTCGGCGTTGGGGTCTGTAGGGAAAGGGGTCCAAAACTGTCCTTGTATCTCTTACAAATTCAGGAAGCACAATCCAAGTAGTAGCACAGTAGGATCTTCATCTGTGACTTGAAAATTAGAGCCCAAACAATTGTCAGAGCTCAGAGCAGAAGACCTTGGTCATGTGGAGTTATGGTCAAGGAAAATTCCTATTGCTCCTAACCAAATGCCAAGTTATTTGAATGGCTAGACTAACAGTAAGATGTTAGAACTTATTACTCATTATTTTGATAAATTATGAAATTGTGATTTTTGCCATTCTTTTACTGCAGTATTGGGGTTCCTGTTGACAAGTTCTTGGTTGATCTCTTCTATTCATCACCAAAGATGATCATGAATACATGTTGGACTCAGGTTCCCACAATTCTTAATGTTTTTATTTTTGGTTTGAAGAAGCTTCAATGGCTTGCAGACTTGGACTCTGCGTTTTCTCTTTCTACAGCCATGGCCAAAAACCCTGCAGACGTGAGACTTATAATGCACTGAACCTTTGATCACATGACAATCTAGAAGACAATATAATATATTGCTGCATTGTTTGATTTATTCAACTACAATAAATAGACTACATAAAAAAATAACAAAATTCATAGAGAAGAAAAAATCTGCAGAAATGATCGTGTGCTGCGTACCCAGAAGCTTCTGTCAAGTTAACTGCCTTCAAATAATTAAAGAAGATTTAAGAATACCCATCGCGGTCTGAAGTGTTTTATTTTAAATCCATTTGTTTGGATCCCAAGAAAACTTCAAAGTCTTTGTAATCTTATAAATACACACGTCATTAAGTACCAAAGCAGCACCTCCTCCATCTTCACTGCAAATCACTTGTTCTCTCAGAATTAGAGATGGCTTTTTCTAAAGCTCTTCCTTTTGTGGCTATGCTTATTGTGGTGCTACCTCTGGTTGCTATGGCAAATATTGATGGCAACATGAATGCTATCTATGGTACACAACTCTCTCTCTCTTATACACACATAGACACACAAACAAAGATAAAATCATGTATTTATGATTTTTTTCTTTGTGAATTACAGAGAGGCTGTGTCAAGAAGTGGATTGTGGAAAGGGAACGTGCGTAGTAAACACATCATACCCATTGAGCTACATGTGCCAATGTCAGACTGGATGGAAGCAAACTCAATATGATGATGATGATGTCAATGATATACATAAGTTCCTCCCTTGCGTGATTCCAAACTGTAATATCCTTTTCTTCTTGCTTGTTCATTTCTAAACTTCATTCTTTTCTGAACTTCATCCAAGAACATAGTACAAGTAACAGAAAAAGAAACATTCCGATAAATTGAGAGTTCAGATTCTGTAATTTTATGCTTACAAGTAAACTTGCCTCACTTTCTTGTTTTTCTGCAGGTACTCTTAACTATGGCAGCTGCCAGCCAGCCCCACCTCCAGCTCCACAAAAAGCATTTCCCCAAAACAGCTCCTCCTTCGATCGTAATCACCATAACCAAACACCTCTATTCTCATAATCAGATTCTAAAAATAATGCTCTCCCTCGAATATCTTCTTCTTTTTATTCTTTCTTAGCTAATATTCTGTCCTGATGATCTAGCTTGCTATTGGATGTACTGTGGAGAGGGTACATGCACAAACAACGGAACATACAGATACATGTGTTCATGCAATCCTGGTTTCTCTAATCTTCTCAACATCTCTTACTACCCTTGCTATAGCCAATGTAAGAACATCTACAAGATCTTTTAGCAATGAATACTAACAGTAAATAGAAACAACAGACTTGAAAACTGGTCTGAGCGACATGGCTTTGGTTGTTTAGGTACACTTGGATCTGATTGTGCCGAAATTATCAGAGTAGCAAATTCAACATCTGATGGAACTGGAACCGGAAATGGAACAACCCCTGGTGGAAATCCTGGTGAGGTTACAAACCAAATATTTCCAGTTTTTCTCTTCACCCCCTTCCTCTCTCAAATTCTGGCCATCTTTCAACTTCTTTTTCTTTGACACAAAATGAATATTATAAGAGAAAATAAAAAATTTCAACAAGGGGAATAAGGAGCAGGGGGGGGGGGGGGATTTCAATCTCAAAACATTTTCCCCGATGAAGGATGTCTTTCAAGAATCATCAAGCTTGATTCTAAGGGCAGGCAGACCCAATGACAGATTAAAAGGGTATCACAGGCACAATCTCTTAAAATATTATGAAAGCTTAAATTAAAGGAAGAGCATGCCATTCTGATGAGCTACACAATTTTCTTTTTACATCAGCTCACGTTAAATCATTCCATGAAAGAATCATATAATTTCTGATAACATAAAAGATCTCATTTCAGATTGTGATGCTTTCTCATTATTTTTGTTATGCAGCTGGCACCATTTTGCCACTGAAGTTCCAATGGATTATTATATTGGTCATCTCTATGCTTATGGCTCTGAAGTAGGATGGAAACTGAAGGAGGAAGATCCTGGCTAGTCAGCATTTTAGTTTCACTAAATGAGACACTTTGTTATACTCACTAATAAATTCCATTTGGTGCATCATTTGTTTACTTATACACCAGATTCTTGTGTAGAAATTCAGTTTGTATGCGAATAAAAGTCAGAACACAGACCTAGATGGAGGATGAGTGTTGTATACAGAACACTGTAGGATCCATATGTTTTGATATAACTGTTTTGATTATTTATTTATACATTATTGAGCTTGTGAAAAAAAAAAATTTCTCTATTTTCCTCTTTGACTTCACGGTAATCACAGAGAAACAAAACCACAAGATCCAGGTAGCTTCTGGGACAAATGTTACTTGTGAACTAACCATCTAGTTTGATTATTATAACTCAAATAATTTGACAAGAAAACTAAACACAAGTACAAGTAATGAGCCACATGATTTCCTTTTTCCAAGTGTAATTTCTCCCATCAGTTTCCACATAAGCTTATGGATTAGGTACAAGCAAGTCCTTGTTGAGCAATCAAAAAGTTGTGTTATCAATGGAAAGGATGAAGACAACTTGAAAAAATAACCATGGAGACAATGCTCGGAGTCAAAGCCTAAAGCACATTATTACAGCTAAAGCATTATTTCAACTTCAAGCTGCTTATTTTTAATCCATGGCTGTTCACATTTGATTCGGTGGGGTAAAGAACTGCCTTTTGAAATCACACGATGTCTCTCAAAAGGAGGATTAGAATATTCCAAAATGTTAACACAATATTAGGCTAGGAAGTAAGTGATCAAACAATCAGCTCTAATGATCTTTTCATATTCTCACTCCAAATCTGCTCATTGATGATCAACAATCTGCTAATAACAGAATCAATTTTGCTAAGTTTCCCCTTCACCTGCTCAATACAATAAAATGTGATTCAAACTCAAAGATGCTAAAGATTCATAATTGATACCAGGTCTACGGACTACACATGGTTTGGCTTTTGCTAGGAATTCCAACTTTACAAAAGCATAGGTATCTTGCAGTAACAGCAAATACCAGTCACTTCAGCATAAGTGGTACAATGAGCTGTAATATAGTCACTCTGATATCTATCACCTGGGAAGAACATGTTGCACTCAATGTGTATCACATTCCATACAGGAGACTCCAACTAGACATCAATATTCACTTCGTCCTGCCCTGTCTTCCTCTGAGTCATATGACTCACATCTTCCATCTTTTTCCTATATCTAAAGATTCTGAATGCAGGAATACAAGGATAGAATCATATTCAAACTTCTGTAAACCAACATCATGATTGAACTATAGAGACCTCTCAAATGTTATTCATGCCCTCCTGATGAAACCGAGAAACAATCTCAGTACTGTTCCCTAATCCCTCAGTACAACTGATATAAGTTGGGGATTATAAATGTACCCACTATGCTTTTTCAGATTTGTCTCCCAAAATCTTTTCACTAGAGAATCTTAAGTCCTCCTTTTCATACTCTTCAGTCTTTGAACCGATTAATAGAAACCAGACCTATGCTGTTGGCCAAATTGATGCACCATCAATCCACTCTAGCAATTGAGACAACAATTAACCTAGTGGATTCCTTTTCAGCACGGCAGATTAGCATCATTAACTAAGTAAACGAAAAGATGGAAACAATCTAAGAAGTTGCTTGGGCACTTTCCTTTAAGAAACAGTAAACTTAACTACAGAGCAACAAGAAAGAGAAACCCGTAGAGACACCAGAGCACTTTTGCTCCAGCTATCATCACCAATGAACTCACGATCGCCAAATTATCAGTAGAACAGTGCAGACATTTAGGTTTCAATGAACTTGAATTTCCCATATTCTCACTTTGAAACACAGGAAAACAAAAGAAAAAGGGCATTATTGATTGTACATACACAAGAACATCCATCCGCACAAAATTAACCCATTTCGATTATAACTAACAAGAAAGGAGGAAACAACATGACAAGCCATCCATTTATTCATCCTAATATCAAAACGAGGTGGCATTAAGCATTCCATGAATGATATACCCATGAAACCAATTCATTCATTTTGATCATTTCCAATTTCCATTCCTATACTAATGAGCAAAGCAACAAAATCATCCAACTAAGAGTCCCAAGAGCTCAAATTCACCGCAACGAAAATAATGAACAACACCAATGTCAATGTAACAAAGCATCAAATAACATAAAGATTAGAAATCCTCACTTGCTTTTAACCTCAACTCCTGTCTTCCCAGCAATAATAACCGCGGTCGCCATATCCAAAAACAAACCATGTTCCACGACACCTTCAAGCCCCGAAATCTCCTTCCCCGCGGCATACCCATCTTTAATGGGATTCTCAAAGTACAAATCAACAATATAGTTAAAATTATCGGTCACATAAGGCTTCCCATCTTCACCAGCTCTCAATTTAGCCTCAACCCCTTCATCTTTAAACATTTCTTGTAACCTCACCAAGTTATATTTCCAACAAAATTGCACTACTTCAACTGGCATTGCCAGCTTACTTCCACCAAGACCATCCACAAGCTTAGTGTCATCAGCGACAACAACAAACTCATCCGATGCAGCTTCAACCATTTTCTCTCTCAAAAGGGCTCCACCCCGACCCTTTACTAAATTAAGAAGTGGGTCTACCTCATCAGCTCCATCAATGGCAAGATCAATGTGGGGATGGTCATCCAGGACCGAAAGGGGAATGTTAAGAGAACGAGCTTGTTCTTCTGTGCGTTTAGAAGTTGGGACTCCAATGATGTCTTTCAGTTCCCCGGTCTTTAAGAGCTCGCCGAGTTTGGCTACCACGAAGGCGGCGGTGGAGCCGGTACCAAGGCCGAGGACCATGCCGGATTTGACATACTCTACGGCTTTGTCGGCAGCAAGTTTTTTAAGGTCGTCTTGGGTGAGGACTGGAGCGGATTGGGCTTTGATGGAGGAGATTTTGGTGCGGGTGCGGAGGTTAAGGGACGGGGTGCGTAGGGTGTGGCGGGATGAGGAGGGGGTGGTGTGGTGGAGGGAGGAAAGAGAGGAGGAGGAGGAGGAGGAGTGAGGAGAGGGGAGCAAGGATAACGAAGCCATGGTGGGGTTTTTTTTTTTTTTTGGTATGGGGATGTTCCGGTAATCTAGTTAGTTGAACTGGTGTGGTTGTTATAAGTTTGTTTGGACTCATGGGAACAGAGGCAAGAAGACAAAAGACTTGTGGTTGGTTGGTTGGTGTATTTTCGTAGTGCTTTGAGTGATGACTACCTCGATAAATTCATTATCCAATGCTCAACTCAAGTTATTTTTAACTCGAATTGATTTTAATATTAATTTTGATTAAATCAAAATAATTCTATAAATTGATTCACCACTCGACTGACTTAATCAAATCAAACCAAAACTTTTTAAAATAATTAAAATTATATTATTTTGAATAAAAATAATAAATCCAAGTTAATTTTATGACTTGATAAGTTGATCTCATGATCTAAATCTTCAAATCTGGAGTCGAGTCTAGCAGTTATCTCGAATAATTCTAGCAGTTGTGTAAGATTTGGGTGGCCATTGCCTTATTGCAAGCTGATGCACCTAAGTTTTGTCCAAATGCTCTTCGAGGGATTCTTCGTAGCCTCTTTTGGATTTGAACTCGACATCACAATACGAGTAACAATCCCATTTGCCACATTCTAATTGACAATTGGTGCGTACTGCTTATGAACAACTGCAGATACAGTATTAGGAAGTACCCCTCGTGGAACCTCAATACTTGTGAGCTTATGAGGATTGGTGCCTTCAGTTGTTTCATGCGGATTTTCATAATCTTGTTGTGCAGAAATGGGATACCTGATTCAAGCTCATGAATTTATGCTTTTTTTTACAGACTAAACTTAATAATAAGGATTTTGCTTTTTTCAGGAACAAGAACTTATGAGATAATATGATCAAGTGAATATTTTTGTTGTTTGCCATGAAATGATAAAAACTTTGACGGCAGTGTTTTTGTTTTTTCGGTTTGCCTGAGAAGGGCCCATGTTACAGGTTTGGACCTTCAATTTTCTCTGTTTTGTGGGACAACAAAACACAAAGTTTGGATCTTTAAGACATGTCCCTGAAAGAGTGAGAGTTTAAGAGCCCAAACCGACCCAAATCACGAACACACATCAAACAGTGTCGTTTTATCAGTCAAATTCTGTCTCCCCTGGAATACCTCATTCTTGGTGACAAATATAAATCGCTGTCCTAAACAAAAATAAATAAATATTCTTTGTGTTTACTCTGCAAGCAATCTTTCCTTTTTGTCTGCCAAATACAGAAGCAGTACCAAGAGAAAAGGAAAAAAAAAATGTCTGCAGAATCAGCCACTGCAATTCCAAGGGGCCAAGTGAGTATTTTTTTTTTTTTGGTTTTCAAGAGAATTCATGTGATTTATTGGAATCTGGGAACTGGGTTTGTTGAGATTTGTTGACATGGGTATTAAAGTTTGAATCTTTTTGTGAATGAATCAGGTTGATTTGTTGGATTTTATTGATTTTTCTGGAGTTGAATGTCTTAACCAAAGCACAAGCCACTCTCTTTCCAATGCTATCAAGCAGGTAATAGTTGTTTATCCTTTTAAGCAGAATTTGAATCCGAATTCTTGTTGTTATCACTGATTTTTTTATGATTTTATTAAGTATTTTGCCATGGTACAGCTTGCCTTTTATGTCTTTAGAGTCTTGGTTTTGCATGAAAGGAATTATGGATTATGTAGTTAGCCATAGTCCTTTTCATGCATGCTGATTTAATTGATGTAAAGAGAATGGATTTGGATGCCGAAATCTTTTCCTTGGAAACCCATATAGTAGTTTTATTAAGTTCCGTTAAGCACTAGTTTTTGACATTTTAAGTATTCTGGGTTTCCATGCAATTAAAGTTTTGAGTTTTAAAATTAATGTTGTCGCTGTGTTTGTTTTCTTCTAAGCTTTTTTTCGTTTGTTTTTTTTGTTACAGAAAACTGACCCTTTTTCCTTTCTTTACGTACTTTTTTGTATTTTAGGGTTATAGAGAAGATGATGGTTTGAATTTAGAAAGTGATGCGGATGAGCAGTTGCTGATTCATATACCTTTCAATCAAGTTATTAAACTGCATTCTATTGCCATCAAAGGACCTGAAGAAGATGGTATTTATTGTTTTAAATTTTTCTTCTGAAGTTGAATTTCCTTAAGATTTCACCTGCCAGTCATGTTTTGCATCATGCATTAAAACAATCCTGTGAAAAAGAATTGATGTGCTAATCTATCATTTCAATTCATTTCTCCAGGTCCAAAGATGGTAAAACTTTTTTCAAACAAGGAGCATATGGGATTTAGGTACTGTTAGTAATGGTGTATTTTAAATGGTTCCAGTTTTGAAAGAAAGTGCAGTATTTCTTATGTTAAAATCATCGCATGGTTTGATTATGGCAGCAATGTCAACGATTACCCTCCAAGTGACACTGTAGTTTTATCCCCGGATACTCTCAAGGTTGATATTATTTTCTCCTGCTGCTACTATGATGTTGATGTTCTTGATAAGGAAGTAAGTACTGAAAAATATGTTGATATAATCTCTTACTTTACCATTATGTTTCATTTACCCTTTTGTAGGGAAAACCTGTGGTGTTGAAATATGTCAAGTTTCAGAATGTTCGTAGGTATGCTTAAAGCTTTTGCATTTATGCACTTCCTTTCTTGTCATGCTCTGTTGCAGCAGTAAGAGGCAGTTTAGTAGTGTGGAACTGATTGCTTTTCAAAATGTTTTTTTGCTTGGAAATGCATCGAAATAATATTTTTTTATTTTTTAAAATTTATTTTTGACATTAGCACATCAAAACGATCTAAAAATATAAAAAAATAAATAAATTGAAGTAAAGAAAAAAAATTAAAAAATTTCAATTTTTTTCAAAAAGCTTTTGAAAAGCAAAAACAAATGGGCTCTAAATCTTACTTTAAAATTTTGATCAGCTTGACAATATTTATCGAGGATAATCAATTAGATTCGGAGATCACAAAAGTTCAAAAGATTGCTTTGTTTGGAACAATGTAAGTTTCTATCCCTGCATTTATGAAATACCTGTGGCATTAACTTACTTGAGCTCTTATCTAGTGAACTAGTCATTAACATATTCTTTGTCTTATGGCTTGGACACATTGGAAGCATTGTTCTCATATTGAGTGCTGACTGCTTAACCTACAACTCTATTTGATCTTACATTTTGTAAAAACTGTAACATTGAGATAATCATGTGGCTAGAAGAACTGCCAAAATGGTGAAATTTGAAATTTAGATGGTATTCTCAAATAACACTGCTTATATTCATGCATTTTCTATGCAATTGATAGGCTGTGGATTCATATTTTCTAGATGCAGTGAAGTTTTGCATTACTCCTAATGCACTTCAAACTCTTAGAGATCAGAGGATCATGTCATTTACTCCTGCTTGGAATTTTCAGTTCTGTAGATTAACATAATGTTTGTATGAATGATTTTCTATCAACCAAGAGTTATTTAGAGTTTAGATTATCATTACCATCTTAGTTGTTTCTTATTAATTTGGAGCTACTTCTGAGTCTGTTGTTGTAGCATTGGCAAGAATGAGTTACATTATTTTATTCTCTTGATTTGTCTGATAAGATTAGTATTTAGCTTCTGGAAGGTGTATTGAGCTGTCTAAATATGATCTGTTGCATGTGCACCGGACAATTCCTTTCGCTTTCATGGTTTGATTCGCTTTCATGGTTTGATTCCCATCTATTTAGGTCTTGATTGTTAGTGAACAAGTTTATGAACGAAGAGCGTGTCTTTTTTTGCCAAGTATTTCTTATGAAATTCCACATGCTTTGGAATGAATGA
>Ga0325411_1008182_pt1 | contig 11334 bp, 10 predicted proteins | sample PopdelMetagenome_13_FD_206181 | JGI IMG/M metagenome (GOLD analysis project Ga0325411, IMG submission 206181) | Populus deltoides microbial communities from Bellville, Georgia, United States - Xylem-PdIQD-R4 | ecosystem: Host-associated > Plants > Phyllosphere > Stem > Wood/Secondary xylem...
GGAAATGAAAGGCATAAACAAGAGATTAATATAAACAAAACTTAAGTATTACAAAAGAGAGAGTAAGAGCATGATCTTGATCTGAACACCAAGATGCCTAAATACATGGCAAATGCCTCCTTTTATAAGCCAAAATTCAGAACTATTGATTTGTTGACTAATTGATGAATGGGTGGCCACATCTTGATTTGGTGACAATTCTTATCTTCTTGTCTGCTAAAAACGTCGTAATTTGAACAGACTTCAATCATGAAAGTTCTAGGAAACTGTCTCATCTTTTTAGGGTAAAAATGTGAGATCATTTGGACTTCTAGAACTCGAGATATAGGCTGAACACTGAATAGTGTCTGGGCTGCAGGACAGATTCGGACTTCTTCGTTGTTGCTACAATTTAGACTTGAAAACGGCCTTGTTAAATCTTGGGCTCCTCATGAAAGTTGTAGGCCTATGTCTTACCTTTCCATCCATATAATGTAGACCTAAATCCGAGATCTACAGCTCCAGATATGACCCGATTACCGAACAATATTCCAGTTTGGACTGCACCAACATCTCTTTTTTAAGTTTGGTCATCTCTTTGTCCTTTCAATTTCAGTACTTCAACTCATCAATCAATTCTTTCATTTATGTGATAGGCCTGCATTTAAGATGAACACTTACCATAAATTAAAGGTATCTTATATTATTAGATATGTTATTATAAAACATGCTTTAGTTAAGGAGTTATTGATACTTCAAGTGCAAAATAATGATATAAAACCTTGATAAAAATGCACTTTTAAGTACTAATCAGTATGGACTTATATACATTTAGTGTATGTTAGGATCCGGGTAAGGGGATCACCATGTATCGGCTAATATGCATATAGTTTATTTTAGGATCCTGAGTAAAGGGATCACCAAGCATCGACTAGCATACATTTAGTATATGTTAGGGTCCCGGGTAAGGGGATTGTTATGCCTCAACGCCTACAGAGTGATGATGATACCGGTGAAATTGGTATCAGCAATATGTTAGGTGGAAATAGGGGTTGTTGATTTTATGAAATCTTGAATGGAAGTTGAAATTGGATGATGAAACAATTTTATTAGTTGAATGAAAAAGAGTTTCAATGGAAACAAAAAGGGAGAAGTGGATAAAATAAGAATACATGTCTATCTATTTAAATTATTGGATATTTGTGCTACTATACTTATTATGATACTTATGTTTTAATAATATATATTTTGTTTAAGGATCATTGCATGCACGACAAGAGTAGATTCTAGCTTTTGTTCACTTTTTTTATGTAGTTCTAGGAAGTATATCCTTGTATTTTATAATATTAAATTATTTATATAACTTAATTTGTATAACTAATGTTTTAACTTGATCAAACGAACTTAACTCTGAAATTCTTATAATCATATTCCATGCAAGTGTGTTTATTTCATTGATTTCTCTATAATGATATTTGATGTTCATTATATATTATAAAGATTGTGATTGTGATGATGATGATGTTTATGGGATTGAGATCCATGATGATTGGGTCGTGATTGAGTTATGAGATGTGGGATTTTAGAAGTGTAAACAAGTTAAATGTCGATAACTTGGGATTTCCCGGTATAAAAGAGACTCTGCTGAAATTTCAGTAGAAATTTCCATGGACTTTTACATGAATACTGTATATATATTAAAAAAAATTCTCATGCTTTCCATTGGATATGTGCTTGGTGTTTTATCCCGGATTTGGGGATGTTACAAGGTGTGTCCGTCGGTATATATTCCAGAGGTGATGGGAACTATTCCCCTTCTCCTTGACACTGTTCATGGTGTTCATTACACATGGGTATACCGATGAGCTGTGTTCGTCGGTATATTCCAGAGACGATGAGAACTATTCCCCTTCCCAAGTTGGTGATGCCAATTAAAGGTTTTAATGTTTCCAACAGAATCATTGACGGAATGAGATTGCCAACACACTGACAATTAATGCTCTTACTAATTGAGGTACATGTTTTTACAGGTTTTCTAATGGAATCACCAACGGAATGAGAATTCCAACGTGCTGGTAATCAGTGCATTTCTGACTGAGGTACACATTTTTGAATCTTGATTGTTTACTATTTTACTGATGGAATAACAAACAAAATTAAAATATGTGGAAGGGTTTTTGAAATTTATAGTGCGACTCAAAAATTTTAATTTGACTTTACAAACAAAATCACTGATGGAATGTTTAAAAATAATAATATTTAATTGTTCGTTGAGAATTTCATCCGTAAAACCTAATATAAAAGCTTCATGAGAGCAACAGACCTTCATTTTTTTCTCTCGATTTAGAAACTTAGTTCTTCTCTTTTACTCGTTATGGTCTGCTTTTCTATTCTGTCTCTCAAACATCAATGCTAGAAATCAAACTTCCTTTCTCTCAACATAATTAACAAGTATTTGTGGGTTAATTTTTTGAAGTATTTTCTTTTTTTTTTAGGTTTTTTAACAATGTATTTTTGTTTTTTTTTTTTTGTATCACACCTAGTTCAAGTCCAAAATTAAGCATGCCATTAAGGTAAGAATTTTTCATTCCTTATTCATTATTTGTTTTTGCATTATTTTTTCTATTTTGTCTTTTTTTTTTGCTCAATTATTTGTCTTTATAATTTTATGAAGTAATGTAGTGTTGAATTTTAGTTGTTATTGAATAAAGTATTTTTCATTATTTTGTTGAATTTTAGTTATTATTTTCTAATTTGTTGTTCTTTTGTATTTTATTCCATTTAGAACATTTTTTTGTGAATTTAGGATCACAAGTATTAGCACTTAGAAATAATTGTGTTGAGATGTAGTTGTTATTGAAATAATTTTTTTCATTATTTTGTTGAATTTTAGTTATTTGTTGTTAATATTTTATTAAATGTGTAGGATTAATTTTAATTATTATATTATGTGTTTTCCATTTAAAATAAATTCTTTTAAATTTAGGATTACAAATATTATCACGTAGAAAATGAGAATTTTCTACGAAATTAAATTATTCAAAATTATTGGTAGAAATTGAATAAAATCAACTGGTTTGTGGCATATATTTTGTCTATTTGCTGTATGAGAAATTTTGGGTAGCTTCTTGTATATGAGAGGTGCTACCGCATTGTTTTTAAAAATATCAAAATTCATGTAGATGTCTAAGAAAAAATCAATTGCATGTTGTGGGTACAACATCGCTGCTAGTTCTTCTAGCAACGATAACCAAGAAGAGGCAACTAAGGCACATGTATTAACTCATGACGCTGCCTCATCAAGTGTGATGCCACAACGTAAAGGGGGGTCCCTTCACTACGGGATTCATTCACCTGCAAGTATGAGACGTAGTGGAAGAATGACCTTTTAATGTAAATTTATTTTGCTTTCACAAGACATGTTTAATAATTTTTGAACAAATAATATTTCATTAAATTTATCCAATTTCAGGTTCACAAATATTGAGGTTGCCCGAATAATAACATCAGCATTTAAATCATCGATAGATATTTTATTGTTTCAATGGAGTTGGGTTTCCCAATATCCTGAATACAAACCGTAGGTTGATGCATGGTTTTCAAGGTTAAAAGTTAGTATTAACTTAAATTATTATTATTATTATTATTATTATTATTATTATTCATTTATAAATTTTTACTGTAAGGAAAAATTTGAGTGGGATAGAGCAAATGATAATGTTGCGAGGAGTGTTTGGGAGAATCACGTTGCAATTAGGTAACATCGAAATCAAGCTAAGTTTTTTTTATTTCAAATATTAAAAATAATTTGTCATTTACTTATAGATAATTTGTTTGTAATGTATAGGTTGTGTGATTTTTTATAAGAGGCACAAAAGAAATCTAAAAAATATGTGAAAGAAAACAATCTACCAAGCTGGAATGACATGGCGGTTTGGAAGGATTTTAGACCGCCATACATCTTAGAAACTATAAGAGCGGAATATATTCAGCATGTGATGTCAGAGTGTTTCATGCAATTGTCATAGTCCAGTTTGGGGAACCAGAGCCTGCAAATTCATGGTTTTGTTACCACGCATATTGGTGACCCCATTCTATTCGTTTTGCATGCGAAACGGATGGTAAGATTTTTTTAATTACATCCATTTTTTAATTTATTTTTTTATATAAATATATTTAACTGATAACATTTTTATCTTGCAGGCTACGACTCTTGAACGTGAGCTAAACCCAATGGAGCTTTTTGTGAAAACGCATGTGTAGAATAATGCACGCCAAAAAACGGTGCAGTAGTTCATCGATAGCCGAGTTCAACACTTTGTGGTACGTTGGTTTTCAACCATTTTTTTCTTAAGTTATTATTTACTTGAATTTGAAGATTTTATTTTTTATTTTCAGGAGACATATAACATCCGGTTGAAGAAAAGATATGAGGACGATCCTTCAACCCACCCAGATATCGATTCGGATTTGTAGTTGGAGGCAAGATCGTCTGATAGACCCGATAGAAATCGAGTGTAAGATTCTCTAACACTATGGCTGAGAAATTGTGGACGACCCCTAGTGTTTCAACCATTGGATGCTTGCAATTGGTCCCGAGCACTCAGTCTCTAGAGTTCATGGCCTTGTTAGATTGAGTACAAGAAAGTATGGTCCATCTCAATGAAAAATATGAGTGACTCTCTGCAGATTATAAAGAACTCTGCTAAATGATCATAGATATGAGATCATAGATAAGTGGTATATGTGCATCCCTTTATTGGCCTCACTATCCCGAGAACGACCAGCCTCCTCCTCCTCCTCCAGTGTTGCCCCTATTTTTGTTTCATTATATTTGAATGTATAAATTTATAATAAATATTTGATTTTTATATAAAGATAATTGATTTTTAAAATTTTGAATTTTATATTAATTTAATTTTTTAAATTATTTTCTATTTTTGTTTAGTAGATTTAAAAAAAAAATTAAGCGTTACCAACAAACTTATTCCATCATTATATTTCAAAGAGTTGGAAAAGAATTATAGCAAATGTCAATGCTACTGTTAACTCACTGATAAAATAAATATATCGGAATATTCCAGAGAGTTGGAAAACAATTACTGAAAATGTCACAACAACTCACAGACTGAATTACATACAGTTATCCTGTCAGTGATATGTTAAATTGAACTGAGGAAATTATCGACAGAATGAAGAGGGTAATTTTTTTTGGCACGCATGTTCCGTCTATAAAGAAATTGGTAAAGTTATTAATAACTGACTTACCGACAGACTATAAATTATCGATGAGTGTTTTTTCGACGGACACTTTTTGTCTGTAATCTCGTCGGTAAAATAATTACAAACCTAGTATAAATTCTGACATAAAATTTTGCTGATAAAATTGTTAAATTTGGTAGTGTTCTTATAAGCCCCTCCTATAATTAAGTAGTTGTTATCTTCTAAGGGTGTGTTTGGGAACGCAGTTGAAACCTTATTTTCTAAAAATTTAAAAATATTTTTTTTGCTTAAAAAATTTATGTTTTCAAATCGTTTTAATATGCTGATGTTAAAAATGATTTTTAAAAATAAAAAAATATATTATTTTAATGCATTTATAAGTAAAAAATATTTTAAATTATAATTTTTACCACATTTCCAAACACATCCTCAATCCCAAAAAGTAATCAAAAAATGAGCCATCCAAAATGAAGAGAAAAGAAATGGACACTAAAGATTGATCTAAGTGAAGTTTGATCAAAAGGTCAATGTTACTTAAATAATATTTTTTTTATGACCACATAGTACTTTGGTACTAATTTTTGTTTATAGAGAGATTAAGTTACCTCATTACGTTAATTAATTTAAAGCACAGTAGGATGTTATACTGGGATAATGGGATTTAAGAAAACTTTAGGCTATAATTTGAACCATGATGCCACAAGATAGTGCATTCCTGACGAAAGTTTTTGGGCTTGTCGTCATTATTGTATCGCTTGTATATATAGTTTATTTATTTTTGTGGAAAGACAGTTAGTTTCCAAAAGAACATTTACTATATTAGAACCGCAATCCCCACTCCAAGAACATCATTTTCGCATCAAATTTCTTACTCTTATTCTAACAATCAATCATGTTTTTTTTTTTTTTTTTAAGAATCAATAGAAAGTGCAGTTTGGTCTCAAGATTTGATTTCAAAGTTTACGGGAACAATCGCTTGAGATGCACTACTACAAGTTAATTCGGTGTAGAGTACAAATTAAGAAACAAAAGAAAAGAGGGGAAAAGAAGAAGAAGTAAGAAGCATCTGCGTGTCTAGAGAGAGAGACTTTTTCGAAAATGGTATCTTATTCCATAAGAATGGCAAGTAGGTTTGAGCCCACTGCAGAACTTAAACTGAAAGATAATATTTTGCTTTTTGTTTTGAGTGAGAGTGGGATAAACATATATAGCAGTAGCTCTACCTAATTTGGCTGATCGCGCATACAAAATAAATACATTTATCTGTTAAATTAATTAGCAATCACTTGCAAGTTGTAAATAATTACAAAAAAAAAAAAAATCAATCTTAATTTTTCTGTACTCTCTCCTCTACCAAACTAAAGTCATCATATGTGTAGCTAGCTTGACTTCCTGTTAGTCAAATTATAGTAGCTTGATTACAAAGCCAGCTCTACTTATTATAACAGACCGATTTCATTTTGTAGGGTTTGTAGCTTCCTAAACCACCCTACCCTTTTTTCTTTCCTTCTCTCTCTCTCACTCTACCACCTCATACTCAATTCCTATATTATTGTTTCTTTGCTTGTTGATGTAGAAATGAGAGACAGAATGGAAAGGCTTGTTCTCCTTCCTTTCTCCTTTGGTTGTGTCTCCGAGTCAAGTGTGGCCATCGGCGTACACCAACCTCGAAGAGCAAAGACAGACACAAACTTATCCGCAACAAGTCTCTCTCTCTCTCTCTCTCTCTCTCTCTCACACACACACACACACACACTCTTTTTAACCTTTTCTTTTGCCTTCATGTTTCTGTAGACTTAAGTATTTGAATATTTTGGTTTCTATTGTTCTTGAGAAGGAACAAAGGAGGAAGACGAGGAAAGCTCATCAAGTACAGAAAGTATGAAGAATTCGTTGAAGTTCCTTGCTCTTTCAAAGCCTAACATATCCACTGGGTTACATAGGCTAGTCAAGGGTTTCAAGAACTTCTCTCAATTATTTGGTCAGTCTAAGTTTGTTTTTCAGCTATCTTTTTTATATATATATATATAAAGGAGAGATTCAAACTTGAGATCTTTTTACAAGAGGTGAACACTATTGCTAGTTCAGGTATAACTCATTAAAGATTTTTCAGTTCATTCCTTATTTTATAAAAGAACAAAAATATTATGAGACACACACACACATTAAGCATGCAATGAAGCCAATAAACAATTACAATGATCTTCATGGTTTTGCATCATACTTGAATGTAGACACACCCTCTTGTTTAATTTCCAGTTATTAACTCGATCTCTTAACTTTTCTAGCGTACAAAGAAGAGATCGAAGAATTTGAAATGGAAATGGAAATTGGGTTGCCAACAGATGTGAAGCATGTGACACACATAGGGTGGGATGCCTCAGCACCAACTACCAACCCCGTTCACGGCTGGGACAATCTCATTTCTCCTGAGCTGCTTCACCTTCAATCTGGAATTTCAAGGCAGTTTGAGCTTGCCATGGCAGCACAGGCTAAGTCACCTCTTGTTGGGGCTTCCTGTGCTTAGTCCAAAGATGGCTACATATATAGATGATAGTGGATGTATTTTTGACCAATTGTGATGTTGGTCAATACAATAGATTGAAGGATTTATATTTAAACGTCTCCACCTCGTCCATTTTAAGTGAATGCTTGCGTGAAGCTTTACCACTAACAGCATGAACCAATTCCTTGATCGAATTGAATTTGATTCTACTAGTAGAATTAATTGAATTCATTTGACGCATAATCGAAGTTTCATGTTTGGAATTCAAATACGTTTTTTAGAATTTTTCTATATCGCACTTGAGAAAAGTCACTAGTCACGTGTTCGTAAAAACACTACTGATCTCCAAGCGTACCTTGGAAGGGCGGGCAGCGAGGGAGGGCACTTGTCCACACTGACCCGCACCAAAACCTATTTGTAGAAAATTATATATATTATTACCTCCATGAACTCATAAAAATACAAGTCTGCATGCCTCCTTTCTATAGAAACAAATAAAGATAATAGAATGAATATTTGTTTTATATATATATATATATATATATAGTAAAGGTGATAAATATCTACTGTCATTATTCGCAGTAGCTTTCAAGTATGCAATAAAGATTGAATCCCAAGATTTAGATTTCTTTTCTTATGCATGATTAGAGATGATAGCTTGCAAGGTTGGCTCAAAACCTTACTAAAAGTGGCATCTTCAATTACAATTCTACTTGTAAAAGAATCTGCAGTTACATATGCATATGATTCAATATCCCCCACGCAATCGAAAGGGCGGTTCCTACACTTAGAAATTGTCACACATCAAAGTAAACCTAAAGTTGGTCCCTTACATAATAAAAATCAATCTCAATAAATATAATTCTCATATGAAATGCTAGATCAAAAAAGAGATATGTGGCTCCAATATCATCACACCATAACTTTGGATAGCTAGGTAATGTAATATGTAGATCATAAAGTATGGACTGAATCCATTATATCTCAACTTTTGTGTTTGGAAGAGCTTTGTATTCTGATTTAGTGCTGATGCAAGTCATGATTTGTTGTTGTTTACAACTCTATGAAATGAGATTGTAGCCATGAAAAATATAATATGCACCAACACTTCTTTGATTGTCACTATCACCTGCCTAATTTGTATCACTAATTCCATGAAAGGATTGATCGATTTATGGAGTAAATCATAGATTAAATGAAATTGTGTTTGAGATATCAAAGAATTCTTTTCACTGCCTGCCAATGAGTATCCTTTGGTTGGTGCATGAACTTGCTTACACAGTAAATTAACACTATATGCAATTTCTGGACTTGTAAATCCAAGATATTGTAGAGCTTCAACAGTGCTTTTATAGAGTTGAGGATCATTGAAGTTATATACTTAAAATTTAAGGAAGTGACTGGTGGTAGATATAGATGCTAAACAAGGTTTCACTTTGTAAATGTTTACCTTTTGAAGCAGGTCAGCAATATATTTTAATTGGGTGAGAAATATGTCATGACTTTGACACAAAGTTTCAACACCAAGAAAGAAGGATAGAGGCCTTAAATCTTTAACTAGAAAAACTATGGACATTTGGTAGATCAGTTGATCAATCGCTTTTGTGTCAAAGCCAGTAATAATAATATCATCAACATAAATGAGAATGATGGTATGAACTTTGTCTTGATAAAGAGTGTATAAAAAGACATCTATTTTAGAGTTTGTAAAACCCATTTGACTTAATTGATTTGTAAGTCTTGAAAACCATGTCCTTGGAGCTTGCCAAAGACCATATAGAGTTCTTCTTAATTTATAGACATGATATGTATAATTAGGATGAATGAATTATTATGGTTTTTGCATATAGATATATTATTGAAAGAATACATGAAGGAAGACATTCTAAATATCTAAATGATAAAATTTCCAATAAGTAGAGACTAGAAGAGAGATAACTAAGAAGATTGTGTTTGGTTTAACCACTGGAGTGAATATGCTTGTATAATTAACACCTTCTTGTTGATGGAAACCTTTTGTTATAAGACATTCTTTAAAAAGCTCAATGCTTTTATAAACTTATCTTTTAACCTGAAAGGTCCACTTGTTGCCAATAAAATTATGATTTTGTTATGGTAAAACTAATCCCAAGTTCCATTTTGAATAAGAGCATTGAACTCATCAGTTATTATTTCATGCCAATGAAGATATTTTAAAGCTTCTGTATGACATGTAGGCTCATGAGGAATGGAGGTTATTTTAGCAATAAGTACTCGAGGAAAAAGATATTTGATATATCCAACATATGGTATCTTTGGTTTGATACTATTGATTTGGAACTTTATAGTCATTCTTTGTGAAGTAAAAGTTGTTGTGTTACTTAAAAGTAGAATTTTGTGTGTAAACCCCAGATAAGATTTTCTCAAGTAGAAAAGGATATAATAATAATTATAGGGATGGTATACAAACTAAGATAATTTAATTAGGAAGTATTTTAAATTTAAAAAGGAAAAAAAAAAGTAGGGCAGAATTGAATTAAAGGGAGGTGGTTTAGGGTTAAATTTGATAGAAAGAAAATATATAGTAGGGGTCCAACTAAAAATTAGGCAAACATGAGGGACTAATCTATATAAAGAATAAGTTGGCAACTATATAAAACTTTTTTTTTCTATGAAGATTGAAGCATTCAGCAATTGAATGGGGGAGATTAGGTTTCTTCATGTTTCTCTTATAAATTCCTTAAGAGAAAACTAAAGATCAGCTAAGTAATGAAATTAAAAAGAATCAATGAGAGCTTGGAAGGAGGAATTTGGGTTAGTTAAAAAGGGTTCTCGTAATCTGAAAATTAGGGTTCTTAGAAAACTTTAAAGGAAAAAGGGGTAAAGGGGGTTTGAAGTATTTGGAAATTCTCATTTGTTTCACCATTAATGGTAGTTAATTTGAATCGTTGAGTAATATCCAAAATGTTAAAAATATTAGTGATGTTTAAGACTTGAAATTATAGGAAAATTGTTGTTAGAAATGTGTATTTGAGATTGATTGATATTTATGGATATGGATAAGTTATTGATTTCATAAAATGGAAAGAAAAATTTAGCTTCCAATCTTGAAGGGTTTCGATCAAGAAACAAACTAATAGGGAGGGCTGAATTGGTTTGATTAAGTTGTAAAATTAATGTAATAAGTGTTAGGTTAGTTGTAAAAAGAGATGGGTAAATTATGAATTGTAAAATAAATAAATAAAAGATTGGAAAAGGTGCATATTCCTTTGGAAGGTTTTGGTTGCACTAGCTAGAAAGGAAATTGATTATAATGCTTTATTTTAATATGTAATCTATATAGAATTATGTTACAGGGAGGAGGGGTCAAAACATGAATTAAAGGGAAAATAGCTTAAATTTAAAAGGAAAAGAGAAGATGAATGCTACAGCCCTTTCCAATGGAGGTTTAACCATAGGGAAAAAGAGGAAAGAATGGTTTAATACCCAAATAGCATTTGTAAGACATAATGTTAGGTTATGTGTGTGTGTGTGTGTGAATCTTGAGCAAATTGACATAGTGTGCTAATGATAAAAAAAAAAAAAAAAAAAAAGGATAACATATTAAGCAATTAACCAAGTTACCTTTGTTAAAATGAATGGGTGAA
>Ga0325411_1008184_pt1 | contig 11334 bp, 4 predicted proteins | sample PopdelMetagenome_13_FD_206181 | JGI IMG/M metagenome (GOLD analysis project Ga0325411, IMG submission 206181) | Populus deltoides microbial communities from Bellville, Georgia, United States - Xylem-PdIQD-R4 | ecosystem: Host-associated > Plants > Phyllosphere > Stem > Wood/Secondary xylem...
GGTTATAAGCCGGGTTGAATCTTTTAATTATTGTTAATAAAATAAGTTACCATAATTAAACAATAAGAAATGTTTGTAATGAAAAAGGATGAAAGTTTCCTTTTCTATTTACTACCTTTTAACAAATAATCTGATAATACTTTATAAATACTGATCAGTAATCAAATAAATAGAAAAAAATTTAAATGCACAAGATATTTGGTTATGAAAGGAAAACCTTTTGAAGAACTCTTCAAAAGATATAAAAAAAAACCTTTCAAGGCAGCCAAATCCAGGATAGATAATTTTTACTAGTTTGAAAAATTACAAGAGGAGTATCTCTCACCACAAACCATTTGTGTCTATACTACCTTACTTGTTAAAACAGTAAATCATGTTATGTCTCTTATCGCAGTAGCTTGCCAGTACACCTGACGATCTTAAAACTGTTGTCATCCTAACTAGAACATCTAGATGCTAACAATTCACACAGGAACACCCCTTAGGAACCTGTAGGCTCTCAAACTCTTCGGGGACCAATTCTCCTCGAGAATTTCCTACACACTCCTTGTGTGTCAAGAGTATATGTTTTGTAATGTTGTGTAAACACCTTAGTTGGTTGACACACTTACTTCAATGTAATTGATGCTTTTACATTCTGAAACTCTCCTCTAAAACACTATTTTCTTCAAACTTAACCTTCTTTATATACATATCTTATATGATAAGGATAAGGATAAGGATAATCTTCAAGCTTCCTAGTTTGTTGTGTTGGTAACAGACTATTAACGTGTTTTACAAAAACACTAATAAAGTTATCTTCAGATAACGTTTTCTTCTCTATCTAAACTTGTAAACCCCCGGTTATAATTTTTCTGGGTTATTAAAAGATGAGAAATTTAACCAATAGTAAAATGGGTTAAATTAAATTAAAGAAACCTAAATCAAGATAAAAATAGTGAAATTAATGAAATGAAAAGTGAATATAGTACTAAATTATTGAAAAGAAAAAACATTTGCGAGGATAAAATGAATGCATAAGATCAAGAGAGGTAAATATTCAAATAACAAGAGGTTGGGAGTTTATGTACAAATGATAAAAAGAAGTGGGGATAAATGCGCAATTAACAAGATGTTAGAACTATAAATATCATTCTATTTTCTCTCTTGGAGGGGACTGGCAAGAGTAAGAGAGAGTTTAGAGAGAGGCTGGAGAGAAGACATATTGATGGTAGAACATCCGACAGCTATAACTCCACCTTTCACCGTTGGATCCGAACGATATTCGGATATGTTGTTCTCATCCATATCGTGTACATTTTCACCGTAGTGATTTTCTATATCCGTCTCCGTTTGAGAGATATCGAGAAAGGAAAATATCTAGGAAAATACACTTCTAGATAGTCTTCTTTGCTGTCTGTTTCCTCCTTCGACCACCGTTGGCTTAGGCTATAATTGGGATATGCTATTCTTCTTGATTCTGTCTAGATTTTGAACGATAGAGATCAGAAACAAACATTCGGTATAGAAGTTGTGCTTCTCGCACAGTAGGTCTGTAAGTTTGAGGTCAGTTCGGTTAAACTCATTTTTCTGGAAATTTCACCATTTGATGAAGTTAATATTTGGATATGTTATACTCATAATAATGCATTATAACTTGATAGTATGGATTGTTTGGAATATTATTCGTTTGTTGTTTATGGTTGATTGAAACTGTTGTCAAGGATTGTGTTTAGAAGAATATTGTTCGGAAAGTTTGTAAAATCGATAAGAATGTTTTATTTTGACGTTGAGAGGGAAGATTGAAATAAATAAGATAAATTGGCTCTTATAAAGATATATTTTTTTGACACTCTTAAACGATATGTGATATGGCCAGGGTTTGAGATAAAAAAGAAAAATTTAAATTGTGGATGTTGTGTGTAAATGGAAAGGTTGATGAATCTGGACAGATTCGTCTCTTGACTTTTGGAGAGAATTCGAGTAGGAGTATGAGAGAATTAGGATCAAGTTTCTTCATATTAATTGTAGTTTTGGATGTTAGCTAACTAAGGAAATTGGTCTTACTCAATATGGAGCTGTAGAACCCCAACTATGGGTCATCAACCGAGATTGGGTCCTGACAGACCCTGTAGGGTAGTATTTGTTGATGAGCAATTTTGACTATCTAAGAGGCAGAACTGGGTTCTCCTTCCTTCAGAGAACTTGTAGCCTCGTGTATTAGCTTTCCAACGAGACTAATCTCGCTCGAAACAAAGTTCTATAACTCTAGGTATTGTTAAAAATCTGATGATGGCCGAATTAAGATTATGGCTGATTGTAAGAATTGGTGCATCTATATGTACTGCAAGTTGTATACCAAGAACATGAAGGAACTACAAATGTCACGCTTCAAACATGAGATAATGTTAATGCTTCATTAAACTGCCAGACCGTTTTCTTATTATTATTATTATTATTATTATTATTAAGTAATTGCATTCTTGTAAATGTTTTATACTGTAGTAGGGACGTCATACCAATAAGGAGCCTTGGAAACCCAATACACGGGAACCTACTTTTGCAATGAATCATGTAGTTGTATTCTAAATCATGATGTATTTTATATGAATCAATGTACTGAATGTATAACTATTATTAGATCCTTTTAGATTAAATTCGTGATGACTATTTGTAGGATAGAATACAAACCCGTGTCTATGCATGTATATTTTAAATGCGAACTTCTAATCACGCAAACATAATATTATGAGTTTATGTAAGATTCACTTTTAAATGAAATGTTGATTGTTGTTGATGTATGGATTGTATATTGATGATGTGAAGGGAACATGTTCGCCGATTACCGACATGATGTGTGTCAAGTACAAAAAAAAAATACTGTTGTTTTGGGCTTGAAAAGCCGAGTTGTTACAAAACGTATCTCTTATATTAACCAAACTAAATAGAAATTACAGAGAAGATCTTGAAAAAATTCTATCTTAAACAAACTATCTTTTTACCAATTGTAAAAGGATCTTCATTAATTTAAGCCAATAAAATGACATTTACAACCCCCCATCTTTGGCTTGATTTTTGACAAAAAAAAAAATAAAATAGAATAGATTAGTAAGCATTAAGTTTAGATCAAACAAAAATTCTTGTATACACAATTAGTTACCATGTGAACAATTGTCAATGTTCTTAACAATTCATAACTTGTATCATGCTAATTGTTCATAAAATGCTTAAAATGTGCTTCCATGCAAAAATTTTAAACAGTTATTCAAATAATAATGCACATGCATGAAGTTCATATTAAAAGTATTGCATGCAACTATAGAATAGGAGTTTCTATGCTTATCCCAAAATATTTCAAACCATTAAAATCAATTCAGTAGTTAAAATCAACAAGAAAAAAACAAAGTAGTAAATGTCAGTAGTTTGCACTTGCATTCCTCCATAAAAGACTATAGACTACCATAACCATACATTCGTTGACACAATCAAAGTGTTGATGTCTTTTCCCAAGTGTAAGAGTGTCGAAGTAATAAATAACTCAGCAAGATCGAGATCGAACCACAAAAAGGTTAACTGTATAAACTACAAATAAAAAAATATATAATAACAAAAAAAGGAGTTGAAGAGAGCTTTTGAGATGTGATATTGATGTAAGGATTAAACAAGGATAAAATAATTATCAAAGTTAGAGGATCCACTAATTGTATTTCAAATAAGTATAGTATAAACTCTTTTTATTACTTAACTGGAAATCACACACAAAAAAGGTTCCAATTGGATTATAAATTGTTAACATGATTACATTAGTTATCTTATTCGAATAATGCTAATACTTGTAAATGTTATCAGGTATTCATGATATTAATTTATGTTAATAACAAATCAAGTTCCTTTCATAGCATAAGTGTCGGTTATACCATATAGTAGGCTATGAAAGTGCCAAGTATTTGCTGTACCAAGGGTTATACAACACAAATCTAGATTAACCATTTAACAAGCAAATTATCAAGAGTGAATAAGATAACAAATACAAAACATGTTAGTATCAAACATTAAAGCCATGTTGAGTTTACACTATACTTATTCTTACACCATTAGTGTAACCTTTTCACCTTGACATAATAAACTTAACTAAACATAATGAAAGAGAGAAACATAAATAAACAAGATAAGAACATAAATGAGATATAAGTTAACTAAGTAAAGGAAAGGAAATAAAAAGCATAAACAAGAGATTAATATAACATAAAATAAAACTTGAACATTACAAAATACAAAGAAAGAGAGTAAGAGCAAGATCTTGATCTGAACAACCAAGATGCCTAAATGCATGGCAAATACCTCCTTTTATAGGCCAAAATTCAAAACTATTGATTTGATAACTTATTGCTGAGTGGGTGGCCACATCTTGACTTGGTAACAATCCTTATCTTCTTGTTTGAACAAAACACCATTGCTAACATCAGAATTTGAACAGATAGTCTTCATGAAAGTTCTGGGAAATTGTCTCAGAGTTCCAACAAAACAAGAATTGGTGCATTTGGACTTCTAGAACTCGAGATATGGGCTGAACACTGAACAATATCTGGGTTGCAAGACATATTCCGACTTCTCCGTTGTTGCTACCATTTGAAATCGAAAATGACACTTTTAAATCCTGAACTCTACATGAAAGTTTTAGGCATATGTCTTAGCTTTTCATACATATAAACCAGACCTAAATCCAAGTTCTACAGCTCCAATTATGATCCAATAACCGAATGGTGTTCCAGTTTGGACTGAACTAGCATCTCTTTTCTAAGCTTAGCCCTCTCTTTGTCTTATCAATTTCAGTACTTAAACTCATCAACCAATCCTTTGATTTATGTGATAGGCCTGCATTTAAGATGAACATTTACCATAAATTAAAGGTATCTTATATTATTAAACATTTTATTATAAAACATGCTTTAGTTAAGGAGTTATTGATACTTCAAGTGTAAAATGATGATATAAAACCTTGATAAAAATGCACTTTTAAGTACTAATCATTCATCTCTCCCTTGATTTGACACTAATCAAGGTCCTCATTATTGTCATCTCCCACAACTGTATGATGGATTTGCCCAACATTCAACCCTAATTATACAAGCTTGTCATTAACCTATACCATATGTTATTGGATATTAGAGAACAACTTGTCAACTTCTCCAGCTTTTTTAACCCACATTCTTGTAAAACAATCAAACTTGTTGGTTACAAAATGTAATTGCTCCATGATTATTGGAAGTAACGAGTTGCTTGAGGGCGACTCTAGTGGATATGAGGTTAACTCGTCAGTAAAAGGTATTTTCTTACTAACCATAACTTTATATTTTCCAACAATTACAATAGAAATTTTGCCAAACATTTTCACTATGAGTTCAACATCTCGTTAGGGAACCTTACCTAGATTAGCTACTCTAGTGATTAGACTCCCAAAGGGTGGACTTGATTCCTTGTTAGAGAATGCTTTTTTAATCACATCTATAAATTGTGTTGCTAGCTCAATAGGTACATCAATTGCAATTGCTTACATAAATTAGGCTTATGTTAATTCTATATGTCTAGCAATTAGCCACAAGTTTGTTAGGATGATTTTTGCTAACAGTTTATAGGGTGCCATCATCGACTTCATGGGTAACCTGTAAAACCTTGTTAAAAAAAGAGAGAGAAATAGACCAGCCAATACTAAGTGGAAAACATGAAAGAACCGGTCTAAAGATAACAAAAAAATGGTGCTAGGATAAGAACGTCTAGCATCTACATACAACCCACTACATTTAAGAAGGGGTATAAATGCATGGAGAGGAAAAAGAGATGACTTTTCCTCTCCTCCAAAACCAATAGCTATCTTAGCTGCAACAACCCCTCCCACTTACAAAGAAACTCTCATCCAAACCACCCTTGCATGTTACCCCCTTGAATACTTAAGTAAGAAGAGAGTTGAAGAGTGGAAAGAGAACCGAAAACATGAAAAAAGGAAGGGGATGGAGGGTTGGATAGAACAACAGGGGAAGGAGAGAAAAACCAAGAGGAAGGGGAGGATAACCATCAAAACCTTCCCCAAATCTTGTCTAAAAATCATGTGGTAAGAGTAATCTCACTCTCCTACTTGTTATTTTGAGATGTTGAAGCAAGATGAGAAGGAAACCTTAAATGGAATGACCTAGGGTTCTTGCACTTTCAATTTCAGAAAGATTAAAGGGAAAGATTGGGAAAATAGGGATAAAAAGGATGTAATTTCATAACATATAACAAAATAAATTGATGTATATTAAAGAACAAACCATAACTAATGGTCAGCCTATTGAAAGAATGAAAGAAGGATGTAATGAAATGATGAAATGTGTCAATTTTGATCTTATTGTGCTCTTAGAAAATACTTAAGCTGAAACATAATTTTTACATATGCTAATAACTTGTTTTACATTCATGAATTTAAGAATTTGCTTGATCATGGACTTAGAAGATTGATGTGTGAATTGATACATGATAACATAAACATGTTTATTGTGAAAATGAGGAATTACATGAGTAAACTAGAAGGGGAGGGGATACCATGTTCGACCAAGAGGAAGAACAATGAAAGAAACATATGTATGATGAACACCTTTAGAGAAACAAAATAAATGGTAGAAATTAAACTCATGTGTAATGTGAAATTAATTATTAGCTTGTGTTTTATTATTTGGAATGGTATAATTAAGAATGATGAAATGAACACTTGATATGAATACCTCATGTTTCGGCTATGGAAGCTTGGATAGGAGAACCTTTTAAAATGTACATGTTTGAACTTAATTGGATACCACTTGACATCATTGAGATGAACTTGATGAGATTATGAAAAAGAATATGATTCTTGAACATGCTTGATAGTACTTTATAAGTTAGAATGCCTAGAACACCTTATGCCATGCTATAATGAATGAGAATTGATGATATCCCATGAAAAACTCAAAGCATACTTGTTAGGAAGGTGACATAGGCTTTGACCATCTTAGAAGAAAACAACAAAGAAAGACCTTCATGAAGATAGTGGTGATTAATAGGTTCTCTTTAACAATGTTGATGAATGTGTTATATTGTCATGGAATAGAAACATTACATATTGTCCTTGCCTTATAAACTTTGGGAGTGAATTTGGTTATGGTCTATGTCCAAACTAGGTTGAAGTATGGTTTTAGGAGGAAAACTTGGTATTGATCATATGCGTGAACTTAGAGAAAAGAAATGTCAAAGTGACTTAATTTTGTTGACGATATTCAGTGTTAGAATAACTTTGTTTTTCGTTAACGATTTTCAGTGTCAGAATGACTTAGTTTTCGTAGATGATTTTCAATGTCATGTTGTTATAATTTCTGGAGATGAGCTTCATTAAAATTAGAGACGGCTATCTTGTTACAATATTATCATTATACAATTATATGAACATGGGAAATGTTTGAATGAATGTATCTGTGTTCTGGTATATGTGTAGAAATGGTTTTTGACATTATCTAAATAAAAATATATCAAGTAATGGTCATTTTGCGTATCAAAAGGCGCGATCGGGATCGGATCTTCAACCAAGCGAGGACACACTATTGGAGGGGTAGGTAAGTGGTTTTCACCTTTAACTAATTATTATTAAATCATTGGAATATTTATATATAATGTTTTACCCGATGTCAATTGACTGAGCCCAATAGAGAAGGGTCATTCCATTGGCCGAACCCAAGGGTGAAGGGTCATTCCTTTAGCCTAGCGCAAGAGAGATGTGTCATTCTCTTGGTTGAGTCCTATAGAGATGGGTCTTCAAGATTTTTTAGGCTTATTAAATTTGGGTTCATCACATCTTCTCCACTACACGTACAAAAATAATTCACGAGCAAAGAGACAATCATGTTCCTCCTAAACACTGCAGTGTGCACCAACAATTCTAGAAAGAAATATGAGCTCATAAGTTCCTACACATCATTCTAAACTTGACCAATGCATGAGATATAAGCTCATAAGTTTTTAAATGTTCAACTTTGGCCTCATTAAGAAAGCAGAAGAAACCAATCAAGCCTTACTACAAAATAATGGGAAGGATGTGAAGCTGAGTACAATAAGGTGAGTCATTAGTATGAAACACCAAAGGGTAAAATTTTAGCCATTAAAGAAAAATTTGAAGGTTTTAGCCAAAATAAAATAAAATAAGGGGAAGGTCAAGAATGGAAAAAGAAAAAAAAAAGTGAGAAAAAAAGAGTGTGTAGGAAAAGTGGGGAAACACCTTAGTTTTTATGCAAAATAAAATGATTTTACCCACATTTATTTTTCTAATATCCGTATGATTTTACTCTTGTAAAAGGAGGCATACTTTAACACAAATGAATTGGATTCCTGTGTTTCTAGTGTTTGTATTTCTTTGTTACAGGAATTTAAAGATGTATTTCTTGATGAAATTCAAAATGGATTGCCGCCTATAAGAGGAATAAAACATCAGATTGACTTAGTACCAACTCTAACTACTCCTAATAGACCAACCTATAGAAGTAATATTGGGGAAATAAAGGAGTTTTAAAAGCAAGTGGAGGAGTTAATGTTAAAGAGGTACATTTAAGAGAGCACGAATCTAGGTATTGTTCTTGTACTTTTAGTACCTCAGAAATATGGTACCTAAAAAATGTGTGTTGATTGTAGAGAAATCAATAATATAATGGTAAATTATAAACATTTTATCCTTATATTAGATAACAAGCTTGATAAATTACATGGATCTTGTTTGTTTTCCAAAACTAATCTTAAAAGTGAATAACCTCATATTATAATGAAATAAGGTGATGAATGGAAACCTGTTTTTAAAACTAAATATGGTTTGTATAAGTTGTTAGTCATGCCTTTTGGACTTGCTAATATGCCTAGTATTTTTATGAGATTGATGAATCATATATTGCATGCATTTATTGGTAGGTTCATAGTTGTTTATTTTGATGATATATTAATTTATAGTAAAGAAATGGATGAGCATATAGATCATTTAAGACAAGTATTTCATTTGCTTAGAAATGAAAGTTTGTATGCTAATATAAAGAAATGTGATTTTTTTCATGGAAAAGATTATGTTTCTTGGATATGTTGTTAGTGCAAAAGGTATTGAGATGAATAAGATTAAGTTTAATGCTATAAAAGAGTGACCTATACCTAAGATGGTAAGTGAAGTAAGAAGTTTTCATTGATTGATGATTTGTAAGAGATTTTAGAATAATAGTTGCTCCATTAACTGAAATTGTAAAAAAGATAATTGGTTTTAAATAGAAAATTAAACAAGAAAAAACTTTTAATTTATACTGATTGCCAAAAAAAAAATTGAGATTGAATGTGATGCTTAAGGTATATATATTAAAGCTATTTTAATGCAAGATAAAAGACCCATAATTTATTTCAGTGAAAAACTTAATGATGTAACTCTAAACTATCCAACATATGATAAAGAGTTATGTGGGTTAATGAGAACTTTGAAGACATGACAACATTACCTTTAGCTTAAAGAGTTCGTGATTTATACTGATTGCCAATCTTTGAGACACTTGAAAAGTCAAGATAAGTTGAATCGTAGACATGCCAAGTGAGTGGAAATTATTGAAACATTCCTATATGTCATTAAATACAAGCAATGTAAGAAAATATAGTTGTAAATGTATTATCACGAAGGTAAGTTCTTCTTAATAATTTGAATACAATACTTTTAAGATTTGAGCATGTGAAAAAATTATATTATGATGATACTGATTTTGGCAAAATTTATTTTCAATGTGAACTTGCAGCAACTAATGGATTTTTTTAGGCTTGATGGATTTTTTTTAAAGATAAAATCTTATGTCTTGTTCAATGTGTGAATTGCTTGTATGGAATGCTTATGATGTCAGATTAATATGAGACTTTGGGATTACTAAGACTTTAAAAGTTTTACATGAACATTTTTATTAGCCTAACATGAAAAGAGATGAGCAAATAATTTATGATAGGTGCATAACATGTAAATGAGCCAAGTCTAAAGTGATGCATCATGAGTTGTGTTGCTACCCAATTTTTGACCCATATTTTGATAAATTTACAGAAAAAACCAAAAATAGCAAAAAAACAATGAAAACCCCAAAAAATGCATTTTTGATATATTTGCATCGTTTTTAGCATTTTCAACGTCATCTCAAAAGAATTAAAATTTTCTTTTGGAATTTGGAACGCGTTCAATTTTTAACGCGTAAATTTTATGATCACTGATTTTCCTTGTTGAGTTGATGTTGATATTGCTCGTTTTCAAAAATACAAAAAAAAAGAAAAATCAAAATCAAAATTTACAAAAAAAAAAAGGAAAAGAAAAGGAAAGGAAAAGTTGAGGGACTAGTTTGAAAACCTAGCAAAACTTTTCCTATAAATACTAAGCTACAGTAAACACAAAGGGGGGGAGAAAATTTTTGACGGGGGGAAAGGGCAGCCAAAAAAAACACCCTAAACCTAAATATTTTTCCTTCTTTGCAAGCCGCCGGCCGTCTCCCTCACTTGGCCAAAGACAAAGGAAACCAAGTTGGCCGACCCTCCCTTTGAAAAACCAGAGAGCCCCTCTCTGCCATTGGGGTCTTCTCCCTTCTCCCCATTTCCTTACACACACTGTCCCATTCCCCTCTCTTTTGGGTAAAAAAAAAAAACCAAGGCCGCCGTGCCTCCTTTTATCAAAAACCGGAGAGAACCCCTCTCCCTTTGAAACAAAAAACAGGGAGCATAAGAGAGCCCCCTGACTCTGCCCTCTCAGCGGTTCCAACCTCAGCTCCTGGCCATTTTTCCTCCTCATCTTTCCTTCCCCAGCCGCTGACCAGCCACACACCAGGCCGTCTCCCCTCAGCCACGGCCTCATCTCCACAGACCCTCCCTTCCCCGGCTAAAACTGAAGAAACAAAGCCAACAGCCCCAGCTCAGCCACACGCCGGGCCGAAACCAGAGTTGTTCCCCTTCTGCTTCCAGGCCGCCGCTCCCTTAGAAGAAGAAAAAAAACCAAAGCTTTTCCCTTTTCCTCAGCCCCAAAGCAAGCCAAAGCCGGCCGTCCCCCTCTCATTTGGCAACAAAAACCACAAAGCAAGCAGAGCAGCCGCCCCTCAGCCCCATCTTGCTCTCTATTGAACCGAGAGCCCCTTTTCTTCTGCACACAGAACTTCCCCTTCCCTCAGCCGGTTTTCTCTCAAACGGCCACTGCCCTTCCCTTGGCAAAGAAACCAGAGGCCTTTCTCTCGGCCACCACAATCCAGCCCCCCACAGACCCACAAGACAGCCCCGGCTCTCTTCCTCAGCCGCGGTCTCCCTCACTTTCCTCCT
>Ga0325411_1008185_pt1 | contig 11333 bp, 7 predicted proteins | sample PopdelMetagenome_13_FD_206181 | JGI IMG/M metagenome (GOLD analysis project Ga0325411, IMG submission 206181) | Populus deltoides microbial communities from Bellville, Georgia, United States - Xylem-PdIQD-R4 | ecosystem: Host-associated > Plants > Phyllosphere > Stem > Wood/Secondary xylem...
AATTTTGAAACGTAAAAGAAAACAAGATGAGAAGAGAGAGCAAAACCAAGCGTGAGAGGGGATCCAAGCAAACGACGCCGTTAAAGTTCGGAAGATAACACCTGCAGACTCCGCGTGATCGATGAAGGTCTTTCTTCTATCTTTCTTTCTCTTATCAATCAATCAAAACGAAACCACCCTTGGAAGCTCTCTTTCACTCTCACTCTACTCTTCTAGTAACTGAAACTCCTTTTATCTGTACGTCTCCATCTCTTAAAACTTAAAATTATTATTCTTTCTTTCTTTCTTTCTTTCTTCAGTTATTTAAATATGAAAAAAAAATCCAATGAAATACTAGAACTAGTCATTTTCTTTCTTCTGAACAATTTTTGAATCTCTCTCTCAGTTTCTCTTCAAATGACCGACTCCACCACCACCACCGACGGCAGCCACATCGAGAAACTTTACGAGTTTGGCGAGCGTCTCAGTGAGTCCAAAGACAAGTCTCAGGTGAACCCTAGAGTTTTATTTTTATTTATTTATTTATTTTTGAATTTCCTTTCTTTTAAATCATTTTATAATTATGTGATTTTAACTTGCTTTTTTTTTCTTGTTTAATTGTTGTAGAATGTGAAGGATTACCAGGGGATTATGGATGCAGCTAAAACGAGCATCAAAGCGAAGCAATTGGCGGCACAGCTAATCCCTAGGTTCTTCAAGTTCTTCCCCGAGCTTTCCAGTCAAGCTGTCGAGACGCAAATCGATTTGATTGAACAAGAAGAGCTCGCGGTTAGTGTATCTCATATAATTTACAAACTTTTATTTCTATTAATTCTCATTTTTATGTCTTTTGAACACGGTTTAGGTTTTTTTTTTTTTTCGTGTTTTGAAGAATTAAATTTGATTAGGCATTTGTTTAGTAAGTTAAACTAGCAATCATGGACTATTTCACCTTTTGTACGGAATCAAGTGTTAAATGGTCATTTGCAGGTTCGGGTGCAAGCGATTAGGGGACTGCCGTTATTCTGCAAGGATACACCTGAGTATTTGTCCAAAATTGTGGATATTCTTGTGCAACTCCTTGCAGCTGGTAATCAGACTTTTTTTTTTTTAAAAAAAGAAATTTTGAGAGGGGATTTTTGTTGGTGTAGTATGTATTTTTGTTGACTTTTCTTGGTGGTTTTAGAGGAAATTGTGGAGCGGGATGCTGTGCATAAAGCCCTTATGTCCCTGTTGAGGCAGGATGTGAAAGGTAAATCTTTAAGATAGGTTAAATAATCTGGATGCATATCATATAATGTGCAAATAAGTATACAATAACTATCTTTTGGACTCTAGGATACATATCTTGTATAGTTCCAACTTACAAGGTCAGAAGTTTGGGAAAATTAGAATATGCTTGTACAAGAATTCTGCTGTTTATCCCCCTTAGTGACATCGGTTGCTTTTGATTTTCAACCAAAACAAATGTAGCATGCTTTGCTGTAGCACCTTTAAGTTATAATAATTTGTAAAATTTAGCAGTTGATAGATATTGTGCTTCAGACTTCTATTTTTGATGCCTGAAGGTGGAAATGTCATGGTTTTGATTTGGGCAAATGTTATCCTTATTGGACCTGGTCAATGGTGAATCATGTTTTCAAAAAGCTGCAATTGGTATTGCTATTGCTATTAAACAGCACATTTGTAAACGAGCTTGTTTGTATCATGTCACCAAGGATTCTTGAAAATTATAATTGTTTCATAGAGAATAACATTTCTTTCATATAGACAAATCCATTTAGAATTGTGGACTTCTTCCCAACTTTGGGGAATTGATAAATACAAACTGAAGAAAAGGTAAACTACATCTTGTTAATAATAAGTGCATCTCAAGCTGCAATTCTATGTTTGGTGCACATTAAAATGAAATTAGATATGGGTGAAGCAGAAGAACATTTAGGAAGAAGAATCAACCTGAATTCTTAAAAGGATTTCTTTGTTTGTGTTTTGGGTTGACAACGCTGTGGAATACTGGGAGGAAGCATTTTTGCTAATAGGATGAGTTTTTAAATTTTGTCAGTTACTAGTTTGCACATATTTCATATGAAATATAGTTAATGAACTTAATTGTTAGTTTATCTTGGTTTCGACGGTTTGTACTCTAGGTGGATGAATTAATAGATTTCTGCCCTTCATCTAGGAGAGAAAAAAAGAAAAGAAAAGAAAATGAAAACATGCTTGACTATTCCTAATTATCCATGTGCCAGACATCTTTTTTGTGGATTCTCTTTTACCCTTTTGGTTTTTTCTCAAATTGTATATCTTCTTGCTATGCAGCATCTCTGTCTGCCTTATTCAAGCATATTGGGACTGTTGAAGAACCAAGCACGGATGAGCTTATTCGTGAGAAAGTGCTGAGCTTTGTAAGAGATAAGGTTAGAAGATTACCCAAAGCTATGTAAGAGATGATGTTATTTTGCTTTGCTTTTGCCAGCAATTGAGGACTAATAACTCCATTCTCAGGTTTTCCCACTTAAAGCTGAACTCCTGAGACCTCAGGAGGAAATGGAGCGTCATATAACTGATTTGATTAAAAAGGTATTCATAACTTTACAGTTATTTCTATGAAACTTTAAATTCTGCTGTTCCATTACAGTATGCATGACTAGTTTGATTTTTTCCTTTTAGAGCTCAGAAGATGTAACCGGAGCAGAGTTCAGAATGTTTATGGACTTCTTAAAAACTTTGGGCATATTTGGACACAAAGCACCTTCAGAACGCATGAAAGAACTAGTTGAAATAATTGAAGGACAGGCTGATTTAGATTCAGCATTTGATGTGACTCATGTAAGTGATTGTTGGAACTGCGTTCTTACTTTAAGTACTTCATTGTGAAATATGAAACACCAACTTCCTATGTAATAACTGCAAAATCTGCTCTTAAACAACAATAGAAACTTGTGTGTTTCCTTCCAGAGTAGATCCGTTCTACCAACTCATAGAATATTGGGGATTAGATACAAGTAAATAATGCCTTGTGGTATAATCCAAATTCGGAGGCTGTTTGTTTTCCTTATTTCCTGTATTTTTGGATAAATAGATAACTTGCTTCTATTATATGCACCATGTAACTTCTAACAGCATGGTGTAACATGCACTCATGCCTCTGGTCATGCTCCTTGTGTCAAAATTAAAGAATAAATGGGTTAGGAAATCTGATGAAATACGCTTTGGAAGCTTTATTATTGCCCTGAATAAGATTAATTCTACCAGAAATTTTAAGATGTGTTTGGTCCACATAGTTTTCTATTTTAAGCTGGAAGATGCAGCCCATACATTTGTAACTTATCTAAAATTTTCAAGAATAGTATAATTAATTGCTTGCAGAAGTAAAATTCTATACTGCTTAACAGAAGACTTTAAACATGCTGGAAAGAATACCATCTCCAAAAGCTTGAGAGTATAAGTGATACATGAGCTTTGGAAGAATATTCTTGCTTCCTTATTAATTTCTTTTAATCAGAAATCCCGATGACATTTGAATTCTCGAGCTGTCATTTGATTAGCTTGTGACTTTTGAATTAGTGATTTCTTTTTCTTAGAGGATAAGTTTAGGACTTTTAAGTAGTGCAAATAGCCTAGCAGGGCTGTTTGACGAGACGAGCTTTTATATTTCTTATAACAGATTCAGATTTTAGGGGTTTCTCTCAAAATCAATACTGTATTTTGTTCCAACTTCATTTTCATTCATGTTTTAGTCATACTTCATTTGTGGTTGCTGTTTTATGGTGTTTCCCTCTTTCCACCATTAATTAATCAGCTAATGAGTCGTGTACAATGTTTATTTGTGCATGCTTGAACATGTGATCTACTTATATTTTCATATGCTGGGTGTTGTAAACTGTAATGGTTTTTTCAGAAATCAGTTGTAAGTGATGGATTTGATTCTTCATGGTTTTTAGCAATGCATGCTGTCATTTTACTTCAAAATACACAGTATTTGCCAATATTTCTTTGTCTCCCTGATGTTATAAAAATCCCTTTAAAGTGACTTGAATTGGTATCAAAACACAGGTTTCGGATACAGACCATATTGACAGATTGATATCGTGCCTGTATATGGCACTTCCATTTTTCCTGGTATGGACTGTATTTCTTATTACTGGGATTTTGTGTATTTTGCATCTTTTCCTCACCTTACAACTTGTCCCCATTAATTTATGAACACAGAGGGGTGCATCGAGCAGCAGGTTCCTCAATTATTTGAACAAACACATCGTACCTGTTTTTGACAAGGTAGTTTGCTACCTTCTGCTTCTTCATTATCTTTAGATATCTTTATTCTTTTTACCTTTTTTGGTTGTTCTTGCATATGCCTTTGGACAAGAACTTGTCCATTCTAATAATGTTTCTCTATGCTAGTTGCCCGATGAACGAAAGCTTGATTTGCTCAAAGCACTTGCAGAAATTTCACCTTTTACATTGCCACAGGATTCACGCCAGATTCTCCCTTCTGTCGTTCAGCTTCTGAAGGTAACTTTTTCTTTTTTCAAGATTACTTTAGTTGTTTGTCCAAGATTACAAAAGAAAAAGGAAATTATTATATCAAATGCACTTCTAATGACACAGTAATGCTAGTGTGTTTGTTCTCTCAGATTTTCAGTTTTATGTCCATGAGAAGGATTTTTTATTGTATTTCATCGTGAAAACCTTTCTAAACATTCTGCATATAACAAAAACTTACGTGTTGATGTAGACTGTGGTCTCATATAGTAATGTTTTCTCCTTTTTTTTTTGGACTCAGAAATACATGCCGCGGAGGAAGAGTGGAGAAGAGATGAACTTTACTTACGTTGAGTGTTTGTTATATGCGTTCCACCACTTAGCTCATAAGGTTGTAGTTTCATGATTTTACATTTTCCAGCATACTCTTGCATGTATCAGCTCTGTGATGTGTATTTTGATATTTGTTGTTTTAAAGGCTCCGAATGCTACAAACAGCCTGTGTGGTTACAAGATTGTGACTGGCCAGCCGTCAGATCGACTTGGGGAGGACTTCTCTGAGTTTTACACAGAATTGACAGAGAGGTGGCTTTTTTTTTTTTTTAAATTCAAAAGTGGATTTCTGACTTCTTTTTTTTGAATTAATTGAGTGGTTCTTGTTCTTTAACTTGAAATGAACAAAATAGTATTTTCTGTTATTATAATCCATCATTTTTTTTTTATTTTGTTTTGTAATTCTTGGTGTGACCTTGCTACTTCTAAACTGGTGCAGATAGGAAATTGTTCTTTATTCTTCACCAGTCTGCCTTCATCACCCTGTCTAAAACGACAGTGCTTTCTATTTTTCTAAATGCATGTTGTTAGCCCTGGAGGAAACTTCTCTAAAGTGAAGAGAGATTTTGAGCTTATGAAATGAACTCACTTGAGGAGAGAAAAAAAGAAAGATAAATAGCTTCCGTCTCAAACTCCAAGGGAGCTGTGATTAGTAGTCTAAGGGCTTATTATTTTTCCCTTCTTTCAATTAAACAATTTTCATGGTTTTGAACCTAACGACTTTGTAATATTTCTGTTGCTCTAATATGGGTCCTCCATTCACATTGTTTTTGGTGTCTGATGATGCAGGTTGAGTAGTGTAGAAGATCTAACCAGGGCTACCATGAAAAAGTTAACTCAGGGAATGGCTGAACACAACAAAGCAATGGCAGCTGCAAAGTCTGATGAAGCAAAGGATAGTATAGTAAGTTAATTTCTCAGGATATGGAGATTTTATTGTCTTCTATGTAGCTTTTCATAGCGGTATCTTACAAACATGTTTATATTGTAATGTGCAGAAAACACAAAAACAGAACACTACAACTGGATTGCGTACTTGCAATAACATTTTGGCAATGACAAAGGTTTATAAAGAATGAAATTTTGTGAAAGTGAATTCCACGCTTATGTATTATCGAAGTATCAATAACTCATATATTGTTCTACAATTTTCAGCCTTTGCATTCAAAGATACCATCATTTATTGGAGATAAGAGTGTCAACCTCTCTTGGAAAGAATTAACAAAACCTTCTGTGCCTTCCACTACCGTCCAGGCTGGGTATGAGAGATGTCTAATTCTTGTCTTTGGTTCTATTTTTTTTTTATATTAAAAACTTTGGCAAGTTTGAAATGATCTTGGTTAATTAAAAAGGAAAAGGAGTGAAATGTATTTGTGCCCCTATCATTTTTTCAAATGTTCCGTTGTCAGCCTTAAATTTAGAAATTGTTTGATTTTATTTTTTTGCCTAGTTGTTATGATGGAGTCTTCTGTCATTGATTTGGTTGAGGATTTAAATGGACATCAAGAAAATGATGGGCTAAATGTATTTTATCGTGGGATTTTTGTTAGTGGACTAAGCTTATGAAAATATGAGGTTAGTACTTTTTGTAATGAGTGATAACAATGTCACTCAAAGTGACAGGGCTCTTGTCTTTGGAGTGAGTGATTAGACAATGTCCTTTGTGTCTTAGGCAACTATAGGAAGTGATATTTGCCCATAAAAATGAAATAAGTTAAGTGAAAGTCACTCCCATAAAGTTTCTGCATAGCAATGCCTACAAATGTTATGTTAGTTGAATGAGCCTGTTCTTCTGTACAGATCTCTCTCTCTCTCTCTCTCTGAAATAGTAGATCTGTTCTTAGGCTATCTATTCTTGTGTGCAGAGCGAAACGACCTGCTGCTGCTGCTAATGGTTCTGGGAACATGGCAAAAAAGGGTCGTGGGGCTGGCAGCCTGCCAAATCAACTTGTTAACAGGGCATTGGAAGGTATATCCTATGGTGGAAGAGGCGGTCCAAGGGGCAGAGGCAGGGGCAGGGGGTGGGGTGGACGTGGAAGGGGAAGAGGAAGAGGCTTTTGGTAAATTGGACGCATTTCTACCGGAAAAAAAGATGAACCGGAATTTGGCTGTGATTGAGCTGTACTAGAAGCATATCCAGCAGGAGTCAGTGATGCACTAAGATTCTCGGGTCAAATGAGATTGATATATACATAAGAGGGAACTGACTTTTTCTGATTTGTTGTGGACTAACACCATCATATCCCCAATTTCCTGTGAGCTTCTCCCCGTAGATTGGATTTTGGAAACCATTTAGGGCTCTGAGTTCCCTCCCAAATCCTGACTAATTTAGCAAATCAAAGTTGCATTGCAGGACTTCTGATTCCTTGTATGCTAGTCGGGGCATGCTTTGCTTGTATTTTGTGTTGGTAATTGTCACTCAGCAGCAGACATAGAGGCTTGTTTATTCAGAATCCCTTTGTATTTCTTCGTGGTTTATGTAAGAAAGTAGTTAATAGTTGCTACGTATCTTTCTGGAGCATAGCTCTTCTTATAATGATGCATGGGTTTCATCGCTCTCCAACCGGAACTTGGTCAGCGATGTCCTTTCCTTCTGTGAACCAGGATGCACACGTCATAACACACTATCCACGTAAGATCACTAGAGTCCCAAGTAATTTCTTCATATAAACTAGTTAAATGTGAAATAAGAGCTTGTTAAGTTGTGATCGCGTGGACTCTTCGCCATAACTCTGCTCTCTGAAAGGACCAACAGTTAGGGGAAATCCATGTCTTGATAGAGAACTCCTAAAATTGAACGAGGACTTACTAGGGCCACTTCGGACGTGAAATATTTCTGGTTTTCAGGCTTTTATTTTTCGGCCAGCTCAAGTCTAATTAATAGCTTTACCTTTACTGCTGCTTGGTATCAGTCGAACTTGTCGATTTGCAAAGGACTGGGACTAGTGCTTTTCCCCATTCAGGCAGAAGGCAGAGATGCAATGCTTGTGTTGAACTATTTATATTGAAATTGAATTCAATTTCTAATTTTTATTTGATTTTGAGTGGAGTAATTTATTCTGTAAATAATTTCTAAATAATATCCTTTTAATAGTAACCAAATAAATATTTTAATGATTACAGTTTTCATATTTTCAAAATAAAAAGAATATAAATAATATGAAAGTTATTCCAACTAAATTATTTTTAAATTTTTTATTTTGATAAACCGGTTCTTATCGGAGTTATATAGAATTATTTTAGAGGTTTTTCTTAACTTTATCCGTGTCAACAAATAATTTGATATGTCTTGATTTTTTTAAAGCAGATCCGAGTCAAAATAACAACAATTCAAAGCATTTCTTTCTAGAAATTCAAGGACTCAATCGTATGAATATAAAAAACACAAGATTTCCAATCCTAGCAGGAAAAGGAGGGAAACATATACTCAATTTGTTTTCTAGGTACAAAGCCAAAGAGGTCCAAATGAATTAATTGTTTTTTTTCTTTACCCTAAATCGGCCCGAAGATAAAGATATAATGAAAAACACATCTACTTTTTTTTTTGAATTCGAACTCTTTGGATCTATGTTTCCATGTTTCTTGAAAAAAATAACTAGATTTAATTGCATTTACGTATTATTTGAACACAATGATATTTGTGAAGAAAGATATGACTTGTATTGAAAAACTAGAATTTAGTGATTCTTGTAAATTTAATTCATTGAAATTCCATCAAGTAAAACAGAAGAGTTATAAATCTTTAAAATAATAAATATTAATATCGCAAATAGAGCCATTGTGACACCTATCAAAGAAGTAGTTCCCCACCCCAAAGTTACTTTACCATATTTTGAATTCAATAGTTTCAATAAATGCCCTACATAACCAGATCTAAAAGAATAGTAAAAAAAATTTGGAGTTGTAAAAGGAAAAAAAAAGGTTTTATAGAATGATTCCTATTTTATTCAATTCAAAGATTAACCAAAAGAAAACATTAATAAAAAATAAATTACATAACTTAGATCAACCAAAGACTTATATTTCTATGCGATGATTTAAACTAAAAACTTCGTGTAATTAGATTGATTGTATTCATATGGGATAATGCTAAATTACAAATTAAATTAAATAAAGACAAGGGTTTACAAAAAAGTAAGATTCAAGAGAAAATGGTTTCATTAGAAGAGTGGGATCAAACTAGGTATATGTAATATAATTGCTATAAGCCAACTTTCCTTAGCGTGACGACCAATGTGTGGGCCCGGGAATGAATTCGCTACCGTATGACTGATCAGAAATTACTAGAGATTCTGGCTTCATGCAAGCGAGTTGCAGCCTGCAATTTGAACTGAGAACAAGATTTTAGAGTTAGCTCAACCTTGTGGGATCACGACTCTTTGTCTTGACCATTGTAGCACATGTGCGCCTAAGGCATAAAGGGCATGATGACTTGATGTCATCCTCACCTTCCTTCGACTTATAACCAACAATCTACTCATGGTTCCAAACTCAACGATGACAACTAAACATGAGGGTTGCATTCATTGCGGGACTTAACCTAACACCTTATAGCATGAGCCAACGACGTTTATGCACCACCAGTATCCACGTTCCCGAAGGCACCCTTCTATTTCAAAAGGATTCACCGCATGTTAAGCCCTAATAAGGTTCTTTACTTTGTATCGAATTGAACCACATGCTCCACCACTTGTGCGCCCCTCGTCAATTCCTATAAGTTTCATTCTTGCGAACGTACTCCCTAGGCAAAACGTGTTAGCTACAACACTACACGGGTTGATACGCACAACACTCAATAACTATCATTAATGGTTATGACTACTGGGGTATCTAATCCCATTCGCTTCCCTAGTTTTTGTCTCTTAATGTTAGTCTATTAGAGTGCTTTCACTGTTGGTGTTCTTTTCAATCTCTACGCATTTCACCACTCCATATGAAATTCCTTCTACCCTTACCGTACTCCACCTTGGCAATTTATGAATAAAAAAGACAATATAATTAGGGATTCATCGCTCCTTGTGGACTTTTGAATCAGGACTTGAAAAAAGAAAGAAAATAAAAGCGAGGTGTTATATATAGAGTTGTTGAATCTCGCAGATAAAGAGTTCTAGTCTCAATAAGAATGCTAGTTCTTATTGTTCATATGTTATGATATGAATATACCACACCAATTTGTTATGTATGGACGATGAGATTCCATTAATATAGAGCTAATTCCAATAGATTTATTGGAAGGTCTCATTGGTATGCAACCAATAGAAATTGAACCTATGAATTTGTCAATTATAGGTTGGAGTTATTTCAAAAAGACTTGTCATATTAAGGAAGAAAGGGGGAACAAGCACACTCGGAAAGTTGTATGTCGTGTTCAGGAAGGAGCTAATTTGAATTGGTCAATAAATATAAATTTCAATGCTAATTTAGCCCCCTTAGTTTAGCCAATCTATCATGCTATTGCTCCAGGTTTACATACAATAACATTGATCTTAGTATAATGGCTTTAGATGCTCGTGGTTCTAAGTTAATGTCATATAAAAAGGATTTTGTTATAGTTTTCCTTGCGATGGTCCAGGACGAGGCAATACTTATGATATTTCGGTTTGGGACACATTTTATTTGGTGGTTTTCTAAATGTTAAATACCATTGCATGTTTTACTTTTTTATTGGCATTGGAAGCATATAACATTATGGAAGGGCAAAGTTTCACAACTTAATGAATCTTCTACTTATTTGATGGGATTGTTAAGAGATTATTTATGGTTAAGAGATTATTTATAGTTCATTGAATTCTCTAATTTTAAAGACATTTATTTTAGGCGAGCCGAACTAATAAGATGAATTAAGTGAATTCTGCATTATGAAATTTGTACTGCGTGCATCCCTTAGGATTAAACACCATGAGGAGGGTTAAAATGTTGGGTTTTTCAAAACACATACAAGCAACAAAAATGATAAATTTAAAAATTCTTAGGAGTTTCAAGGATTCTGTTAGACAGATTTAGAGTTGTTTAGGGTTTATGCAAAGATTATTTGAAGATTAGATTATTCTTTTCAGCTTTGAATATTTGTTTCAAGGTTGGATTGTCACAAACTATAAACCGTCTAAGTGTCCAATCTCTAATGACAATCCACACAAACTACTAATGAAAAATCTCCTAAACCCTTTTAAGAGTGAGAGATTGCTATATTTTAGAGTGCAAGCTTTAATTTTTTTTTTTAATGTTTTAGATGTTTTTATACTATGCTTTCCTCACTTTCTTATTTTTTTTAAAAATAAAATACATAACATTTTATTTATAGGAAAATCTAAAAACCTTATAAATGACAAATTATCAATTTACCCCTTAAATAATATCATCAATATCATTTTAGGATACTTTTGTAAATCTATTCAATTAAGTCCCTACTTGATTTTTTTTAGGTCTAGAATTGTAATCCCTTGTATTAATTATATTCTAATCCTTAATTTTTAAAATTTATTTATAATAAAGTCACACTTGATAAATCATTCCATTTTAATTTCTGACCAATGGTT
>Ga0325411_1008186_pt1 | contig 11332 bp, 6 predicted proteins | sample PopdelMetagenome_13_FD_206181 | JGI IMG/M metagenome (GOLD analysis project Ga0325411, IMG submission 206181) | Populus deltoides microbial communities from Bellville, Georgia, United States - Xylem-PdIQD-R4 | ecosystem: Host-associated > Plants > Phyllosphere > Stem > Wood/Secondary xylem...
GCAGAGGAGGAGAAATTTGTGCAGTTATGTTTCTTTGAATGGAAAGGAAAATTTAACTCCCTATGTGCCTGTTTCAGAAGAGGAAAAGAAACAGCAAACCCACCTTATTTTCACAGAACAAGAATCCTTTTATTTTTTTTGCATTTGTTGTACCATATACTTCTTAGAGCCCCTGAAACAGTTGGATATAAATACAAACATATACACAAGCACCATTAACGCATGTCAAGCATTTCAAGTTAAGCCTACGGTTGTCATGTTGCTGCTTTTGCTGATTCCTTTGACGGCCTCTGCTCGACCAATCCTCCTATGGCAACTGCTGAACCTCCCTCGATTCTTGAGTGCCAACTTCTACTTTTCCCAGTAATTTTGCACATACGCGTAGACACCGACGAGAGGACCAAGGATAAGGGTGGCGCCGACCCAGTTCTCAGAGAATTTGTGGTGGATCTTACCAGGTAGATCTTTCCATACACCAGACATCACCTTCTGCTGAACCGGCAACGAAGCGTACACCAATGCTTGCATTCTTCACTGGTTGCTTTCCACGGTTTCAAGTCACTCGTATTTTTTTCTCTCGCATAATTTAATGCTCATATTTTGATATATTGCTGTGATTTTTTATTATGCAAGTCTTACTTCATGACCTTCATAGACAGGCTAAACTCTTTTTTTTAAAACATTTTTTTTGGAACTTTAATATAGGTCACCCATCTTGATTCGTAGGTTGTTTTTGCTCATCTTAACCTTCCTTGGTGTTTGGTGATACCATTTCTCAAACAGTTGCTCCTCTTAACTATATGCTGTGACAATTCAAAACCTCCTTTCAATGCTAAGACACTTTTTTTTAGATGGTAATTTATAAGAATTTTTCTTCTTCTTCTTTTTTCTGAAAGATTTTTAGTAATTAAGGACAAGTTTCATTGAACAAGCCTTCGTGTACACGAACTTGCTATTGGTCCATTCACTAAGAAGTGATCTTCTGATAGAATTAAGCATTTAATTTCTTGGTCATTAGAGACTTCTTGTGAATTTTAGAGTCCTCCTTTTCATATTTGATAGCCTTTTCAGTTGATCTATCGCTACTAAATTATTGTAAACGGGCTGGAGACGCTAATTTCAAAGATTACTTCCTAATCTCTAATGAACTTAACTATACTCTCAAGTATTGGGAATGAACATAAGATGTTTTGAAACATTATGAGCCGATTCTCGATAGGGCACATATTCGAGACACCATTTTTGCATTCATTTTTATATATGATTGGCAGATGAATGCTATCTGTTTTTTCTACAACCTTTGGAATCCTTCTACTAACATGTTATGAACCCTGAATGATGAGGAGTTTATGTCACTCTGGGAATTGAAATTATCTGGTAGCTTATCTATTTTTGGCACTTTTTATGATAAAGTCATCCCTTCTGCTGATGAACTTAATGAAGCTGATAAGAAAGGAGGTTCCTTTCTTCCAAAAAGTTGTATAAACCTATTTATTTCCTTTCATAAATAATGCGAGATTGTTGATAGCGTTTATGCAATGACTCTTTAAGATTGAGTAGATTTCTAGTCCTGTGATGCCTTGAGATATAAGGTGCCTTTCTCTATGAGTAAGTCTAGTGAATCCAATAAGATTACCTATCCATCAAGTTTAATTGACAAGTCTTGTGTTTGCTCTAGCAAATTCACGCATCCTCTTACAGAACTTAATATCCATTTTCATATTCAAGATAGAGTTTTTTTAGCAACTTTTCTTTCATGTTGCCTATGCAAATTTGTACTTTCCAGTAAAGATGGTGGTTTTATTTATCCTATTATTTTTAAAGGAGCATCTATGATAGTAGCTGAAAGGCAATTCTCTCTTGCAATACTAATTTTAATAAGTATTGTCAAGGATATAAGCGAGATCCAATTTGCATTGGTGAGATTGCACGAGACATCCTTTTTCCTATTCATTTTCTTAGCAGTTGGCTTGCAGAAAAAATTAGCACGCATCAAACAACTACTAGCCCTATCAAGTTAGTTAGGATGACTAAATATGTTGGCGAGGGGTTAACAAAAAAATTCAATGAATCTCAAGCTAATGATCTCTTAAAAAATCTCAAAAGAATTATATCTCCTGCATCATTTCTCGTGGCAAATTTGTTGTCTTGCATGATGAAGGAAATTTATCGATCTTCAAGAGTGACTACTTTATGTGTATTTGATCCGACTATTTGACTCTGTGTTATGATGATACTTATATTATTGAGCTCTATTTTCCTGATAGATTCAGTAGATAATTGGATTTTGCCAACATATTCCCTGTGACTTTGGAAGGAGAACTGAGATTCCAACTTTGGAAGATGCATTTCAACTTTAGCATAGCTTTACTAAACTCAACACTCATTCTCAATGCAAGTTTCCCTTGCCTTCAAGTGCTGAAATTTCTTTGGTGACTAAACTAAACACTACATGAATTGGTGGACTTCAAAGTGGTCCAAAGTTTGTTCTCAAGAGATGGAAGTCATTCTCAAAAGTCTTACCAATGTTGTTACAATATCACTGAAGGGAAAAGAGAAGGCTGATTCTATCTTAAATAAGAATAAAAGAATTTCTCCTACCTATATAAGAGACAAACAAGTAGTTGATGTTGATTTAGAAAAAGATGATGGTGCCTAAAGATATACCTATATAAAAAAGACACCAATTGTGATTCATAGTGTGAAGGAAATGAGTGTTTCAAAAGATTATTTTAAGAAGAAATCCATTAGCTTAGGGGTAAAGAAAGGGAAGTCTAGCTCTATTTTTTACAACTAATTAATGGACAACAACCCTCGGGTCTAAACCTAACATTTCATTATAGGACCAAACAAAGATATGTCAATAGTCCATCAAAAGTTCCATGTAATCCCCTTCTTTTTAGGTGATAAGTTTACAATGATGAAGGGTAGGTGTCAGTTTTCAATGGTGTCTATGTTAATCTCTTTAAATTCATCCACTATAAGCTTATTTTCTGATTCAAACATAGGCAAATCCTCCTCAACATCTTCTTCAACGAGAAGCTCATCATTATCATCGTCTTCAATAGTGATATGATTTGAAGTGAGATGTATTATTTCATCTTATTTCTCTTTATCAGAGGGGTTTGTGATCACTATTGTGTGTTTTTTCCCTTTCAATATCACCTTAAAACTTACCACCCATTCATATTATCTCTTCATGTGTGAAGGTATTTTGATATGAAGATCTTTTAAACCCTTCACTAAATTTGGTTGATGATTGAGTACATGCTTATCATCTTTTGATTTGGTTATCCAAGTTTTGTGAAGATTAACGTCTGTTTTAGAGTCATTTCACTCTTTTAGGTTCCAATCCTATCAAAGATTGAAGCACAAGTCATAGTCACACCAAGACGATCCCAAACTTAAACTCTAAGAGGTGTAGGATGACTTTGCTATTTATCCTTCACTTTTTCCGCATTTATATATTGTGAGGCCTTTTTTTAGTTTTAAAATAAAGCGGTGTAGAAGATTCATATCCAAGACCAACTCTTGAAGTTTTGCTAGAAGTTTTCTTCTTTCTCCAAGTCTCCCTAGTCTTCGTAGAAACTTGTTTACATTCAATTCATGTTATATCACTATCCTTTGCTAATTTACTAACATCTTCACGATTATAAATAGCCTTGGCTAGAAGCTTATAAGCATCGGGATCAAAGCCATTCAATCGTTTATTAGGGAGTCTTTCAAGATTTATAACCATCGACTTAGTTTGATGAACAAACCCTTTTAATAAAGGTTCTGAGACCCTGATCAATGCGAGATTAGTAGCTAGCAAGGTCAAGTTTTCAATCCCCTTAGTGATCTTCTATTCATCCTTGGTAAAATAAGAATGACCCTTTTTTCTTGTTGATACCAGGATATATCGTAGTATAATGGCTTTACATAATACCTTATTATCAATAAAGTTTTCTACTATATTTTCTTTTCCTTTATTCCTTATTGGAGGAGTCACTCCTTCATTTGCCGATGATTTATGCCCCTTTGAGCTCTTAGAGTCAACTCTTCTCTCACTTTGATGGTCATATAAAGATTGTAGTTCGTTCATTATAGCCGACTTAAAATAGAACTTTGCGCTGGTAAAATGGGCTTCAACTATAGTAAAGGGGTCGATATCCGCCACTATCTTTCTCACTTATCCATTTTGACAATACTTAAAGCATTGATGGAGTGTTGAAGAGACAATACCATTTCATGTATCCATGGTCATTCAAGTAGCATGCTGTAAGCTGTAAGTAGTTTTGACATCTATGACTTGAAGAAATACATTAGACTCCATACCTTCCATATGTATCACAAGTCTTATCTTTCCCACAATGTTTTTCCCTCATTGATTAAAGCCTTGAATCATCAGATGTCTTGGGAAGAGTTCATCTATAGAAATTTCAAGCTATATATTTTTATGGTTTTAAGAGGTAGTATATTGATAGTTGAACCATCATCCACTAAAATACAATTCTCCATCTTTTTAACGACATATCTTTTGAGAAAAAAATGATTATAAAGTTTGGATCCAAGTAATAAGTCTTCATCGTTAATAGATATCTACGTGGTGCATACACCATGAGGCAAGTTTGGAGAGTCATTATGGCTTTCTTCCATGGTTTCTTTAGTAGAAGTTTTCTCTTCATCAACCTAACAGCAAGTTATAGATAGATTTTCCATCATTCTCAGCTCCATTGACATTTACTCATTTAGTGTAATGAGTTTTCTTAAGTTTTGAGTTGGAAAAACCTCCTATCTAATTGCTATGGACTTTCGATGTATCTTTCGATGCATCGGCTCATCAATTGCCTTCTTCACCATTAAGATTCATATTATAGATAGCTTTATCATACATATGCGTTTCTTTATCCCTCTTTTATGAGTGACTAAAGTCTATCCTTTATTGTCACTATCATTAGATAAATTAAGCTTCAAGTCACTAACTTAAGGTACAAGGGTTGTACACAAAGCTTGACTTGGGAACCTAGTGAAGCTTGTAGGCAAAAAAAACACCAAGTTCCATTGGTTTAAAGGAGCCAAAACTTATTATAAGAAGCAATTGATGTGGACCTAAATTCATGATATTCATGATGTTAAAAGTTGTTCTTTCTTCATAAAAAATGATGTCCCTATTCTTATATAGCCTTAAGATCTTGTCTTTTTAACACAAAACATTTCTCTATAATGAAAAACATGTAGAGTTTTTATTTTCTTTGTTCAATTTATAGATAATTTTTTGATTGGATTGAAAAATAAAATTATCATTTTATTATTGTAATTCACAATGCAATGAATTATATGCCACAGTAAACACTGAGTATCTATAATTATTTTTTAAATAAATAAACTGTATCAAATCTAGCTTCCATAGTGCCATTAAGCCATAACACTTAAATCACATGCTCTCGGACATCCATTTTCTTTAGTGAATTGTTGAAAGATTACATAACCTTCAATGATTTCGAATCTGCTCAAAAAGAATTGTGAATCAATTAAGTTTTTGTTGGTTTCTACAGTGTCATGTGTTGCGATATAAGCTTTACTGTTGATTGGTTAATTATAATTTTATATAAACTTTATTGGAAATTCTCTTTTAAAAATTATTAAAAAAAATTATAATTTATAATTTTTTTAAAATTTACTTTCAAATCAAAATCAAAATTATAAATGCTGTAATAATACCAAACACAAGTTAAGTAACAGGTAATAGGATTAAAATATGCAAGTATTATTAATTGATCAGAAATATCCTTCACAATGATAACCTTAAGCCAAACAACAACATCCCATATCCAAGGACGATCATGATGTTCCAAAAATTAAGAACTGTTAGGGCAGACAAGACCAACACTAAAAGCTCACTGGCTAGCTCAAGAAATGGGAAAGCAAGGAAAATGAAATAAAAGAGAGACCACCCACCGTGATTTATTAGAGACAGACAAGACAGTCCACCAAGGTCAAAGATGATGCTAAGATTTTGTTCAGCTATCAACAGCACAGGCTGATAAAAAAAGGTTGTATAACAATACTGTCAAGTCATCTCTTCTTTTGTTTCTCTTTGATCTGCTAAATCAAAGTATATATTCTGTCTCCCTTGAGTACGCTTTATTTGACTACACAACACCTCCCCTCAAGAAGTGGAAGTGAAAAATAGGGAGACAAAGGGACATCATAGAATAATACATCTATAAAGTGATAATTATAGTAATAGTAGACTGGGATTTGCATTTGGGGATTGGGATTAACTCTTGGATTATGAGGATGGACCATCAGGAGGTGGCAATGCAATGGGGCTCCCAAAACAATAGTGACTTCCTGGGCTCCTTGCAACTCTTTAACAAAGGAACTAAGTAATCTCCCTTGTTCCCTCTCAATACCACCAATTCCTGTTGTTCATTTGGAACAAACTTCTTCGAAAGGGCCAATTTGTTGTCATGGATTCCTAATGACGATGCTTGTTTTTGGCTAATTGGGTTAAGAACTGATGTTGTTGTTGTTGTCATGGACTTTGGCTTCCAAAAGTACTCACAAGCATTAAAAGACGCAGCTGCCTTTGCTGTGACTTCGGTGGCTGCCATGGTAGCTGCTGGTGGAGAGGGTATCATCCGAGCCACCGGGGGCCGCGGTGGGAGTGATTGTGTTAGGGAGGCGATTGGCTCCACCTCACCAAATTTGGCAATGTCATTGAACTTGTTAGGCCATGTTGGGTTTCTATTTGCGAACACCAAGGACTTGTTCACCATGAGCGCTAGCCTATGCACACTTATGACCCCACCTGACAATTTTGGTGCTTCCTCCATCACAAACCTCACCTCCCTGTCTCCTCCTCTCTCGTTCTCTCCATCGTCCACCACATCTTCCTCTATTTCTTCTTCCACTTCCTCTTCATCTTCTTCACACTCCTTTTCATCTTCAGAATTCTCAATCTCGACATCAAACTGTTCCATAACATTCATTTCTTCATTCTTTTGTCTCTCTTCTTCGTCTTGATCAACAGTATTGGCAAAGGTGAGCACAAGGCGACCGTCTTGGCGCTGAGCATGGAAGTTTTTCTGTGAAGGAACAGAAACAGCTTCAAGAACCAATCTACCATTATCGCGACGAGACTTCATGAGTACAGAAGCCCCATCACGGCTAGATAGTGAAGGGATTGGTGGAGGGAATGATCTTGGTTGAGATTTCTTGCAATTTGCTGCTGCAAGATTATACTTGGCTACTCGCAAATCCTCCGTGTCAAACTTTAGTGTCACTCTCTCTTGTCTTTGCTCTTCTTCTTTGTCCTCCTCTGCATCACCAGTCTCTGATGGTGGATATGACGAGAACCCATCAGAACCAGTTTCTGATCCAAGACTTTCAGTGCATATTTCAAGGCTCTTCTTGCTTAAAGAACTTGCCGATCTCTTAACAAGAGGGTGGACATAAGGTTGAACATTCTTGGAGTCCTCTTTTGTCTTCTGTGATAAGATTGAGCTCCACACATCAAATTGCCCTGGCTTTTCAACCTCTTTCTTGTTCTTGTCTTCTTGAATTGAGCTCCAGATATCAAATTGCCCTTGAGCTTCAGTCCCTTTAGGCCTGTCTTCATAATCCTCATCTTCTGAAGATGAAGAGTCTGTGATATTACAGGCCGGGAAATGGTCAGACGATGCAATTTTCTTGAGGGGATAGAACCCATGTTGTGCCTGCCATTTCTTGGAGGACATATCAGCTGAGAGAGTTCTCCTTAGTGAAGCTGCAGCAGACTTGGTTCTTTCAACATCAGACCCAAGAATGGAAACTATGCCCTGCCTCTTTGGGAGCATCATGTTCTCTTCGTCGAGAGATGAAGAAGATAAGCGAAGGCTCTTGCTAAAAGATGACATCTCCAGGATATAAATATATATACACACTGAAAGATGATGATCAAATAACTGGAATCACAATCTTCTCCGATTACCTGTACAGAATTGTTGCAAACAAATTATACTACAAGAAAAAACTTATCAAGCATGTATAGCACAAGAAACATACACTAGCATGACATAGGTAGGCTGTTAAGGGAGTTGTATTGTTACCTCAAGCAAGGAAATGAATGCAAAGCAGCAGCAGCATCCAACAGAGGTCTGCAAATAGAGAGACCACTGGGTGCTGGGTTGCAGAAGATGTGAGCAAGAGGAGGGTGTGGTGTTTGATAACAAAGAATATAATTAGTATCGAGGGCTGCTCGCTTTGATGGCAATAACAATTGGGGAATGCGGGTATTTGTAGGACTCCAAAAGGCCTTTCGAACCGTGTGCTGAAAACGGACCCACCAGCATACGCCACCATGGAAAAGCCCTTTCATTGGCTTCCAGTTCCTTTCACTTATCAGTAAAGTGGGGATACAAATGAGGAGAGAGAGAGAGAGAGAGAGAGAGAGAGAGGGAGAGGGACAGAGAGAGGGAGTGAGCGAATGGCTGGACGGATTCCTTCATTTTTGGTTCCTTAATTTCAGCTTAATTGCTCTCAGCTTTCTCTGCTTAATTATCTGTTTCTCTGATTAGAACCAAAAGCTAATGACTTTAACTTAATTTGACAGGATGCTATCACTATAGTTTTAATTGCTAAGATTTTTTTGACATAGTATACGTACATAGCTCAGAATAATCCAAGAATATGCATGCAACTAAGTGAGTATTCGTTAAAACCAGGTATTTGATTTGATATTTTTCATGCGGTTGAAACAAATCATTGAAAATCATTTCATATTTATATTTGAATTTGGTTTATTCACTGAAAATCGGAGGTTTTCACTAAACTCGAATCGAAGATGATCATATTTAATTCAGTAACTTCTAGAGTCTGAACTTTAAGATCAGCACTAAAAATATATTTCTTAAGAATAGATAAATAATGTAATTTCAATTGATTATACAAACTAATAATTCAACTAATTAACGAGAAAAACATTATGTAAGATAGAGCTTGATAATTTAAAAAACAGTTGCGTGGCAGATATACATCGCAAATGAACTAAAACTTAATTAAAATGTCTTTCCATGTAGTTTAAAATCTTAAGACGAACCCTGTAAGACTACAGGCAAAGAAAGTAAGGATTCTGTTGGCAATACACAACCAGGCTAGACGGCTTTTCTTCCTTGTGTGACACTAGTGAAAGAGAATACTCATAGCAGAAAAAAAGAAAAAAAAATGAATAAATAATTAGCTCCCACTACCATGGTCTCACTCAAAAGGGGTAAAGCATGACAAGTATATGTGTGTAATATTACCATTTAGGTAAGGCATAATGCAGACAATGACACTTGATTGAGTGTGAAAATGGCTTAAGGTGGAAGCAAAGGGAATCCCTTTCAAAGAGCAACATGATTGAAGGGCCAAAAACCCATGATCACACAAACAACCTAGCTAGGATAATCCACATATATACCTAAATTGTACATAAATGATAAAAACTAATATTACATATAATTACAAAAGAATAATAGATATGGAATCAACTTAAGGCGTCACGTATGGATTTTGGGTTCCTGTTTTGTTGAATAACTAATTGTCTTTTATATACATATAATATCTGATTATTGTTTTGAGATAAAAAAACAAAACCGGAAAAGACAAAAAATATATATATCTCTTTATTTTAAAGAATAGTATAGAAATTTATTTTAAAATTATTTCAGAGATAGATTTATTTCGTGTCTTCATCTCTGTTTCTTCCGCTAAATACATTTTTATATCTATATTTTTTATTCCAAACCCCTAATCCAACACAATTTCTATATCATGTGGTTTTTCCTACATGGGCTGCTGCCGTGATATGCACCACTCATACAAAAAGGTGATGATGTTGATGAGTTCGAAGCATACAAATTAATTATTTTGAAAGAGAAAACATGAATGAAAACCATCGTTCATGCTTTGCCACAAACCGAGGAAGGGCTAAAAGAAAACAGGATGCCCTTTGTCTGTTTAAGAGTGTGTTTTACGGTGTGGTTGTGGTTGCTTTTTAAATAACTTTTCGTGCCGAAATACATGTCAATGATTTTTTTTATTTTTTAAAAATTATTTTTAATATCAGCACATCAAAACGATCCAAAAAGTACAAACCGCACTCAATTTTAATAAAAAAAAATTTAAAATTTGATAAAACACAATTACAAACGCAATACCAAACAAACCCTAAAACAATAGCAGTACTCAACAGTCGATACCTACAATATGCTTATATCTTTCTATACACGAGTCCAGTTCTCAATATGTCTTGAACTTGTGCTGATTACTAGTATACTTGTGTATTTCTTCTACGTCCACTCCTTGGAGATATTAGTGATTTAGAACAAGCTAACTAGGATTTAATTAATTAATTAATATATATTTGATGAATGATCGAGATTGCGTTAAACATAAAGATCTTGCCAGCTAGCTTCTGAAAGGATCCAGGAGAATATTACAAATTACAGTTTACTGATATTATATATATATATTAAATTGAATGAATGCAAGTATGCCGCTCTAGTTAACCATGAGGTTAGTGATTAACAATTGAGTGCTTAATCAATTAGTTTTATTGATTGAATCCTAACTTTACTAAAAATTCATACTTTGTTTGCTCAAGAGTTGTCTCTTTTTTTTTAATATTTTTTAAAAATAAGAAATTTAATTTCTTACGCATTTTTTTTTAAAACCAAGCTATGCGAATTCATTAATTATTTCATCCTTGAATTTAAAGGCAAAATAGATCCAAGCTATACGAATTCCGCACTTCTAATTGGAAAAATAATTAAACCAACTCCCTACAACTTCAATTAAAAAAATATTTTTATTCATATATGAAGAGTGTATTGAGTATTTTTTTCAAACATTATATATTTCTTAAAAAATATTTTTATTCATATATGAAGAGTGTATTGAGTTAACTTTGGCGAACATAAGATTAAATGGCTTAACTAAAACCATGAGGTAATTAAATGAAGTTAATGATCGATGGATCAAAATGATTGGTTAGGGACTCAAATTAAGGTAAGGATGGAAACAATTGGTTAGGTAAAAACTTTCTAGGTGGTCTGAAGAAGTTAGAAATTACTCTGATGATCACTAGAAAAAATATGAAAAATATGAAATTACTCTGATGATTAGTCTGATGATCACTATAAATTACTATAGATGTTTAATAATTTCTCAAAATATTTTATTTTCATTAACAAATCATCAAAATGCAAGCTTTAGTCATTCTTTTTTCAACACTAACAAATACTCAATGAATATAATAATTATATTTAAGATCTTAAATTTAATAAATTGCGTGCCTGATATTGGAAAGGTGATTTGGTTGGAA
>Ga0325411_1008188_pt1 | contig 11330 bp, 5 predicted proteins | sample PopdelMetagenome_13_FD_206181 | JGI IMG/M metagenome (GOLD analysis project Ga0325411, IMG submission 206181) | Populus deltoides microbial communities from Bellville, Georgia, United States - Xylem-PdIQD-R4 | ecosystem: Host-associated > Plants > Phyllosphere > Stem > Wood/Secondary xylem...
TACTCAGCCTCAGTAGAGGAGCGAGCAACAGTGCGTTGCTTGCCGGATTTCCAAGAAATCGGCGTCTGACCAAAAAAGACAAGATAGCCGCCCGTAGACTTGCGATCATCAATACTACCAGCCCAATCTGCATCTGTAAAGCCATATAGAGCAAAGAAGGAGCCTCGAGTGATATGGAAACCATAAGATGTCGTACCTTTAAGATAGCGTAAAATACGTTTGACAGCGGCCCAATGGGAATCTGTAGGAGCATGCATAAACTGACAAACTCTGTTAACAGCAAAGCATATATCTAGACGGGTGAAGGTAAGATATTGAAGAGCACCCACGATTTGACAAAATCATGTAGGATCAAAGAATGAATGATCCGGTAATAAAATGACTTTTGAAGGGGAGACTGGAGTATCAACTGGTTTGTAGGAAGTCATACCAGCTCGGGTGAGGATGTCAAAAATATATTTATGTTGACGCAGCATTAAACCCATACCGGTAGACTGAACTTCAATACCCAGAAAGTAGTGAAAAGCACCTAAGTCACGAAGCTTGAACTCAGAGCTGAGTAATTGTATAAGGTGATGGAGCATAGCAGAGTTGCTACCCGTGAGCAGAATATCATCAACATACACCAGGAGATAAAAGATATTAGTACCATCAGATAAGATAAACAAGGAGGTGTCAACCTTGGAAGCTCGAAAACCGATGGAGAGCAAAAAATCACTTAGACAAGTGTACCATGCTCTCGGTGCCTGCTTCAAACCATACAATGATTTGTGCAATTTGCACACATGAGATGGAAGAGAAGAGTCAACAAAACCTGGAGGTTGTTTCATGTAGACCTCTTTAGTAAGAACACCAATGAGGAAGGCATTATGAATATCAAGCTGATGAATCTTCCAATTTCGCGAAACCGCGATAGAGAATACCAATCGGACAGTGGCCTGCTTAATAACTGGACTAAAGGTTTCAGAATAATCAATACCTTCCTGCTGGGTAAAACCTCTAGCAACAAGGCGCGCTTTATAGCGCTCAATACTACCATCAACACGACGTTTGATCCGATATACCCATCTACTGCCAACAACGTTCATAGAAGAATGAAACGGAACCAAAGACCAAGTGTGATTTGAGCGCAAAGCAGCGATCTCATCACACATAGCATTATTCCAAACTGCATACCGGTCAGCATCAGAAAATGCAATGGGCTCAAAAGAAGGAGAATGCAGTACCCGTGTGGAGGCAGAGGTGGCGGCAGTAGAAGCAACCAGGTTTGCTGTCTTCGGCTGCCGCGGTTTGAGAGTCATAGGATGGCTGCTGCGTGCTGGTGGAGACACAGGGGAAGATGGTGGCAGTGAGGAGACCTGTGGCAGCTGATAAAAAGATAAATCAACCATAAGTTACAGACCTGCAGGAGAGGATGATGAAGAAGCAGCCTCTAGCATAGGACTGTTAGCAGAGGAGGGGCTGTCGGCAGAGACCGAATCTGCAGGAATGCTGGACAGGGTGGGCGAAGCAGAGGAGGGGCTAGAGAGTGTCCCAAGACCATGAGGAGAGGAGATCAATTTACAACCTAAACCTGCATCATAAGGGTTAGATAAACAAGCATGTGATGATGGCCAAGGGATGGTCGAGAGCTGTGGTCGGGTGGCTGTTTGGAGTGGCAGAGCTGTGTGCTGTGGGCTGTTTGGGTGGCTTATGGAAGTGGGTGGTGGTGGGTGGTTTAACAAGTTTGGAAGGGTAACAGTAGTGGGTGGGATGGGGGTTGTGGTGGAAACCTTTGCAATCTGTTCAGAATTATCAAAAGGAAACACATGTTCATGGAAACGGACATGACGGGAAATATAAATACGGTGAGATGCAATGTCAAAATATCGATCACCAAGATAGGAGGAACTATATCCAAAGAACACACATGGAGAGGAACGAAAATTCAATTTATGATTATTATATGGATGCAGAAAAGGAAAACAGAGACACCCAAAAGTACGCAGAAAATGATAATCAGGAGACCGGTGAAATAAACAATCAAACAGAGAGCAATGGGCAAGAACAGGAGTAGGCATGCGATTTATAAGATAAACAGAGGTTTCAAAAACATAATTCCAAAATCGAAAAGGTGCTTTACATTGCCCTAAAAGAGTAAGACCTGTTTCCACAATATGCCTATGACGACGCTCTACTGTGCCATTTTGTTCATGAGTGTGAGGACAAATCAAACAATGATGAATACCAACAGTCTGAAAAAATATGGATAATTTGTGGTATTCACCGCCCCAATCAGTTTGAATAGATTTTATTTTTAATGAAAATTGACGTTCAACGAGAGTCTGAAATTGATGAAAAACAGAGTAAACATCAGACTTGGCAACGAGAGGATAATACCATACATATTTAGTATAAGCATCAACAAAGATAACAAAATAACGATAGCCATCTGAAGAAAAAAGAGGAGCAGGGCCCCATACATCACTAAAAATTAATTCAAGCGGAGCAGAAGTTTTGTGACCCGTAGGTCCTAAAGACAAACGTGATGATTTTCCTAAAGGACAACTTTGACATTGAAAATTAAGACGTTTGTTGTTACAAATGATCTTATTTTTTGAGATTAATAATTGAAAAATACGTGTAGTAGGATGACCTAGTCGACGATGCCATAAATTGGCAGAGGCGGAAGTGCAGGGAGACCAATAGGCTTGAGGAACTGACGTGACGGAAGACTTGGTAAGGGCATAAAGACCATCTTTACTCTGACCTGAGAGAAGGATTTCATGGGTGTTGAGATCCTTGACATAAAACACACGAGGGTGAAATTCAAAATAAACATTATTATCAAGACAAAATTTCTGAACAAAGAGCAGAGGTTTCGTAATTACAGGAACATGAAGAACATTAGATAAGGTGAAAGAACGATGTGGTGTATATATTTTTGTATGACCGAGATGAGATATAGGGAGGCCCTTACCATCACCAACATGCAAATTATCATTACCAAGATACGGTTCTAAAGCAGTCAAGGTGGCAAGATCAGGTGTGACGTGTTGATTGGCACCGGTATCCAGACACCAATCAACAGAACCGGTTAAGGAGAGATTGCGCTACACCAGATTGGTAGTAGGTTGTTGGCCATAACCTCGCTGCTGGAATTGAGGGCAATGGGGAGCTGTATGGCTGAAATTTTGACATAGTTGGCAGCGTGGATTCTGCCCCCTATTACGCTGCAAAGAGCCCTACCAAAAGCCCTGCCTATTGTCACCGAAGGAGGATTTTTGGAAGCTCCAGTGATCAGGTCTGAAGCTAGCAAATCGGTTGCCTCTGCTGTTGGACTAGTTGGGACGCCAGCCACCATTGAAGTGGCCGCTGCTGTGGCCAGAATTGCCAAAAGTCTGGCGTTGCGCAACAAGAGCAGAAGATGGAATGCTGGGTGTGGGCAGCAGAGGAGCATGTATGGCAGCAGAAGATTTGTGAAGAAATTCATGTGTGAGAAGATGGCTGTGAAGATCTGCATATAATAAAGGTTCAGCCTTGGTAATAAGACTGGTAACTAAGTCTTTAAACTCTCCCCGAAGACCACGAAACACATATAAATTGAAATCTTCAAGTGAAACTGGCCGACCAGCAACGACCAATTCATCAAATAAGGCATTTGCTTTTTGCATAAATTGAGTTACTAATTCATCACCCTGTCGAAGATCCTGAAGAGAGCCGTGAAGTTGCATAATACGAGAGTTGGAGGTAGAAGCGAGAACTCGCTCAGGAGTGCCCCAAGCTGAACAAGAACTTCGACAGCCAACAACAAGATGCAAAACTTCCATAGATAGGGAGGAAAGAAGAGCACTTAAAATGAGTTGGTCCTGTTGTTTCCAGGTTTGAAAAAGCGGATTTACTTGAAGAGAGATACCATCATGGGCAAGAACATGTGTTGGAGCCATCAACAAAACCAAAAACTCCTTAGCCTAGGAGATAAGGCAGCATCTGCATACGCCTATATAAATAATTGGTGTTTGTTAATTTGAGGGAGATGACTTGATGAGTGTGAGAAAGGGAGATAATGCTTGCGGCAGTAGAGGTAGCAGAGGCAGCAGACGTGGGCTGCAAGAGGAGGCATTCACCAGCCATGGCAGAGGAGAATCCAGGCGGTGACGCAGCAGAGGAAAGCATAGGAGGCGCTGCAAGAAAAGAGGGTTGCACTGCCAGAGAAGAAGAAAGCTAGACTGCTGGTGCTGCAGAATTTAAAGATGTATGTGGTGATTATTCCATTGAAGAAGGGAGGCTGGGAGGCTGTGAGAAAAGTAGGTTTAATTTATTTTAGGGTTTTATAGCTCTAATACCAAGTTGAGAATAATGGAATGTATTAGGTTGTGCCTTAGCCAACCTTCCTATTTATATAGAGGCAGCAGAACATTGCAGTAACTGTAATGATTACAACATTCTATATTAATTTCCTATTGTGATAGATACATGAGTAACTGTAATGATTACAACATCCTATATTAATTTTCTATTCTGATAAATACATGATATACATTCTATAAAGTGATTAAGATTGTTGACCATTGGTGCTTATTTTTTAGAAAAACGTTTTACTTGATTTCCTTTGGAAAAGTTTCGTATCGCCATCTGCATGAACTAACACTAAAATCTAACATGACTCGATTTCGTATTACAGTGGGTGGAAGTTGAAGATGAAGAACATGGAATCCAATTAATTTGTTGAGTGGCATGCCACCCCATTAGCAGGCCACTTTCAATTTGGGAGGCCATTAAAAAACACCTATATATCCAATATATATATATATATATATTTCGTAGTTGATTGAAGCTTTAGTGGAGATGCTGGGGTATATATATATATATATATATTATGTTGGCTCAGTTCATATTCATAAAGGTTTGTCGGTCCCTTGGGCTACAAGGAATCCCATCATATTTTAGCAAGCGTGGCCATCATTCATTTTTAATCTTTTTGGAAACCTTCATGGTTCTTTTGACTAAATGGATCCATGATTTTCACAAGGCTCTCGTCAAGGATCATCATCATTTCAAGAAACACGAGTTACAAAAGCAAAAATTGGTCCCTTTTTTTTTCAGTTTAACCAAATGACTTGTAACAAAATTTCTAGGTCCCGAGTCTGGTTAAACACTCAGGCTACGAATATTAATTGCATAAAAAAATTAAATTAAATAAAAAAGTGAAGGTGGAGTTATTGTAGCCGAAGAGACATTTTAATGTTCATTAGAATATTTCCTTGACAAAAAAAAAATATGAAGTGGGCATTAGGCCAAGGTCATCTTTTTATCATGAAACAATTATCTTTTACAAATTTTATGGAGTTAGATTGATTATTTTATCTTTCTCACATTAAAATTACCAATTTAACCATAGAATAAAAAAAATATAATGCATATTACTCGGGGGCTTTTCGATCTTTTTATTTTTTTTCAAAATAGTGTAATTACTTTGATATTTTTAAAGATAAAATCAACATAACTCTTTCACAAGGGTTTTTTTGTCATTTTATATTGGTTTCATTGTAGATTTAAAGGTCAATCAAGGGTATTTTTGTAATTGATATATATTAAATATTATTTAAAGGCTAAACTAGATTGACTCGGATTATTTTTTTATGAAGTTAATCTTGGATTCATGACTAGAGTCACCAGTTTCAAAAGTTAACGCGGGTTAATTTTTTTAAAAAAATTATTTATTTCAATTTTATTTTTCAATATTTGATTTATTAAAAATTAATCTTCGTACTTTTTTTCATTTTCATTCTATTGGGTTATCTTGATCATGTGTCCATAGTCGAGAGGTTTACAAGTTAACCTGAGTTGACTCGTATTTTTTTATTACTTTTGTTTAATAATTGAGCTTCATGATTTTATTCAAATTGTTTTAACACAATCACCTTGGTATACAATCACTATAACGACTAGGTCAGATATTTTGCATCTTGACTCAAGTGGGATCAGATTAAGATTTTTAAACCTTTTTTAATTATATTTCTTTCTTAATTTTTATCATTCAACATTTTATTTACTAGAGATTGAGTTTCAATATTTTTTTTCCTTTCTATGGAGTTATAATAATCTCATTTAAGAATTGGTCTTTGAACTTTTTTTCTTGCATTTTATTCTATAAGATTATCTCAATCTTATGTTCATAGTCGGAAAGTTTACAAGTAAATCTGGTTTAACTAGTGGTTTTTTTATTTTTTTTATTTTTTTGAGTTTTGCTCTTCAATATTGAGTTGTTTGATAATCCAAGTAGGCTCGAGTTAGGTTCTTTTTACCTTTTTTCGTTGTCAATTTTTTTTAATCAAGTTATTTATTGTTGTTGTATTTTTTTAATCATATTATTTGAATTACCAATTGAACCAATTACTCGAGTCTCATATTCTTTTTTCTTAGCATTGTTTTTTATGTTGAAAAAAAAATTATCTGGCCATAGCTACAAATCTAGTATCATCCTATTTACCCATACTAGAAAACATAATTCTTGTTTTTTTCCTTTTACAATTATGGTTATTGTTTGTTTGTTTTAATGTTGATGTTGTGGTTAAATAGAATTATAATAGTTTATGGATGTACGCTAAGCTGTAGGTTGGATCAGAACTTTTATAAAGATAAGAAAAAATATTCAGATTGCAAAAAACTATTTGGTGTTTTTATTAAACATGGCTTGGAGGGTCAATTTTGAAACCTCCTCATACGACTCATTATCTGGCTTGGGTTTAAAATTAGAATGTATGGGAGTTGTTTTGATATGACCTAATCAACTTGGCTAGTCCAAAAGCATCCCAACTTACGTGTAAGAAAAACATTGAGGATGAAATTGAGGGGAAAAAACGATGAAATTGATTAAAAAAAAACTCTTGACCTAACTTCTTATCTAGCTCAAGTTTAAAATTAAACTATGTGGGAGTTGTCCTAACATGACCCATTCAACTTGGTATGTCCAAAGATAAACTGAATGATTGTGAAAAAAAATCTAATGATGAAATTAAGAAAATAAAATGATGAGATTGACAAGGAAAAAAAACCTTTTGACCTAGCTTCTTACTTAGTCAAGTTTAAAATTAAACCGTGTGGGAGTTGGTCCGACTTAAACATGTTGATTTAGTTAGTTTAAAAAAAACCCATACGACAGTTAGAAATAAATTTTAAGGATAAAATTAAAAAAAATAAAGATTGAATTGGAAAAAAAAATTATAAACAATGAAGCTCCATTGTTTTAATATAGAAGTAAATTTCCTTGCAGAATTAATGAATCCACAATCTCAAATTGTGATCCATATTTACTTAACCATGGTTATTTTTTTTTATTTATCTTGAATTGATAATATGATAAAGAAAGGTTACATATTGTCCTAGTATAATGGACTCGTATGTAATCTTAAATCGTAAACCATTTCACTTGATAATTTCTCATCTACTTGAAAAATAAAAGTTTTTCCATTTATTAATTATGAATCCTTTTAATTGAATTATTTTGATTTAGTTCATTTTAGTATTTGAGGATCTGCCTCAATTTCTACTAGAAAAAGATATTGATATTTTATAATGTTAATTGATGATATTTTTTAGATTTATATGGATATATTTTTAAAACATATATTAGAACTGCCTCATGTTTATAAATAATCTTCAAATATAGCATTCACTCAATTTTTTAAATGTATTAAGGTATTTTAATATGAAAATGCTACCCGATACGAAAAATCCCAATATTATTTTCTAGTATTAAGAGCAATGTCACCATCACCCAAAGGATCATGACCAAATTACCTCTTAACAAAACACTAGAATTAAACCTAAACTTGTTCATATATTAATGGAAGCGACCTTAATTATTCAATATCAATTGAGTTATTTTTATAATCTCTCTAATTAATTTATTTATAAATCACTTCATGATATATTATCTTATTATAGATTATTTTGCATGTTTAGATATATGTACATGCTGAACAAATTGCAATTACGATAGCATCCATGTTGTTTTCTACGCTACACTATTTGACCAGTGTTGTTACTCATTTTTAGGCTCTATGTGCTAATGAAGATGGTGTATATCCTCTTTGAATCGAAGGCAGGAGTTTAGTTCAAGGTTGCTGAGAAATTGACAAAAAGCAAGAAGAAAGAAATGTTTTTCGAACCCTGTTTCAGCTCTCTTCTACTCTCTTTATCCTTCCCCTTTGTTGCCGAAATTGTCAGAATTTTTATGCTAATTAGGGGTCTTTATAATGCTGAATTCATTACTTTTTTTTTTTATCTTTAAGGTTTGATAAATCTCTTAGAATTTGCACTAAAAAAACTTATTATGCTGCTATCGTAATTTTTTGTTCCAATTTAGGCCTTAATTCTGATTTAGTTTCGTGCAATATCTGACCATCCCAGTTATTTTTATCACTCATGACATGTTGAATAATTGACCTACACCTTTGGGTCCTAAGGCTCACTGTTCTTATGGCAGACTCTCAGTCAGATTGGGATGCTTGGCATTGTCAGTTCCCTGAATCAGATCAAGAAATCCTTTTGACCAACCAAATTGCAACCAGATTATGTTCTTCAAAATGAATTTATCTCATTTTTAATCCTGCATGAAAGTTGTAGACTTGTATGTGTAAGATGAATTTGAACTTTTGAATTGCCTGATTTTGATATTAGAAGATCGAGATATTCCCATTTGAATATCTAGTGTGAAAGTAGAGAATCCTGCCACAAGAAGAATTTCGGCTTGAGTTTGCAGGTTTGATTTGAGGGACTTAATTGCACGATACTTAAAGTTTAAAGACCAATTACGGGCCAATGTGAAGGACTTTTTTTTAGAACAAGGATTGAATTAAAAAGATGCTAAAATAAGGGAGTTGATTGAAGATGAAATTAATTAGAAGAAATTTCGCCGGATTTGAAGGAATTGAAAAAACAGGGATTGGATGGAAAATAAAAATCTGTCACACTGAATTACGTGGCTCCTTTTGTGTTTACCTTTGCTTTATTTTTTTTTAGCAACAAACGACACCGTCATACATTGCTTCGCATTGTTTTTTTTCCTTTCTTCAGCTGAGAAAAAAAAAAGCGGCACCGTTTTGAAGCAGCCCCATCATGATACTGTTTATTTGCATTTTTTTTTTAGAACAGTATCTCCCCATCTGCAACTCTTTCCCTCCTTTGCAGCCGCTCCTGCTGGCTTTTCTTTTATTCCCTCGTCCTTGCGTCCTCACGCCAGCTTAGTCTGTACAAGTGCCACCTATTTTCACGCCAGGTTTGCAGCTGCAAGGCAAACAGTTTTAGGAAGGGAATGGCTTTGTACGCTCACAGTGCTAGCTGTGAAAGAAGACAAAGAGAGGAGTCTTACACCATCTAAGGGCTGAGATTTTATCCCTAATACATACGGCTGGGATGAGAGGGCGTGAGGCTGGTCCCCAAGTTTTTGCTTGGCTATATAAGCAAGCTGTTAAGTGAAGACAAACAGGAAAAACAGAGAGAGAGAGAGAGAGAGAGAGGCCAAAAACAGAGAGAGTAGAGGGAGACACAGAGAGTTAAACACGTAGAAAAAAGAAGAAGTAGAGACAGGGGAAAAGGAAAACATAAAGGAAAGGGAAAAGAGGGAACCGAGAGAACAATAAGAAGTTTGGGTAGAAAATAGCAGGAAACAACGAAAGGGAGGGGAGTTTAACTTCAATCTATTCTACTTTACCGGAAAGGAACTTAACAAAGCTCTAAAGAGTTTTTGAAAAAAGTTCCTAACGGTGAAAGAGGAAGGTTTTCTTTGGATCATCAAAGGCAAACATGCAGGGACCGCCCACCGGTTTGTTCTCCATTTTTGCAAGCAAGATCTGCAGGTATAGGTTTCGGCCTCTTTGTTTTTCCTGTTATATTCAAAACCTTGCATCTGTGTTTCGTTATGTTCCAAAACTGTTTCTTCCTTTGCTCTAGATGTTTGTTTTCTGTTGGGAAAAAAGGTGGCATGCTTACCCACTGTTCCATCCATGGTTCTGAGTTGTTTTCCTTTTGCTTATATTAAAGCTCCATATTCTTTTCTGTTATTTTTTTTCATGAGGGACCGTGAGTTTTAAAGGCCTTCATCATCCTTCGCCTCCTCTGCTTAGTGCCTCCTTGATTGGGATTTGTATAGGATGTTTTTCACACAGATTTAGTTTTCATCCATAAAGAAAAACACGAGAGGGGTTCCTTTGCATTTGAGGTTTTCTTTTGGCAGGTGTTTGGTTCACGTTTTCATTCTTGTTTCTGTGAAAAGGGAGGTAGCAGACCGTTGGTCTATAGTTATGGTATTTAACATATGTAATACAAAGGCATGATGTTTATGTTGTTTCCTTTAGCGTGAAACAAACATGGCAGAGCCTGAGATTAAGAAAAGGGGAGAGGCGTGAGTCACGGTTTCTGCTATAGGATTGGGTTTCAAAGCTTTGATTTTCATGTGTATACGGACTTACTCTTTTCTGTTGAAAATAATGGGTCATGCTATGTTTAGTTTCTGAGTTTGAGAGGATGGACCGAAGTCTGTTGGATGAGATTTGGCTTTGGAAAGTTTTTTTTCCCCTGCCGGGTTCCTTCTGCTTTGTTTTACACGCACTGTTTAAGTCTTGCAATGTTAGAAATATATGTGATGGCTTGTCGTCTTTAATCGTGTTTACTGTGATGTTTGTGTTTTGATATAATAAAAATATTTTTTTTGTGTTGTATATCATCAATACCTTAAAATATTTTGATTTTTTTTTTAAAAGACAAATATTTAAAATTTTAAAAATTATATATTTTAGCATGGATTTCACACTACAAGATTTCACAGTTTTACCGACGGAAAAATTCTGTCGGTGTATGATTAGAAGTTCGTCGGTGATTTTTTTACCGACGTCATCACCGACAGAATAAGTCCGTCGGCTTTACCTTCGTCGGGGATTCCCCATTCTGTCGGTATATCAGTCGGAAAAACAAAAAAACCATTTACCGACGGTTTTACAGACGGAAAGTGCGCGCCAAAAAAAAAGATTCTCGCTTGAAATATACCGACGGATTTTCATTCCATCAATGACATTGTAATTACCGACGGAAAATATCCGTCGGTATATCGATCGGTGAATGTATGAAATACCGACCGAATATGTTCGTCTGTAAATTCGTCAGTACTGGTGGAAGCTACTGTAAAATGCCGACGGATTAATTCTGTCGGTAAGTCTGTCGATGAACGTTTAAAATACCGACCGAATTAATCCGTTGGTAAAATCATTGGTAATAGTTTTTTTCTTAATTTGTTTTTAAAAAATTATTTAGGATATATAATATAAAACTATATAAATTAATTGTTATAC
>Ga0325411_1008194_pt1 | contig 11328 bp, 8 predicted proteins | sample PopdelMetagenome_13_FD_206181 | JGI IMG/M metagenome (GOLD analysis project Ga0325411, IMG submission 206181) | Populus deltoides microbial communities from Bellville, Georgia, United States - Xylem-PdIQD-R4 | ecosystem: Host-associated > Plants > Phyllosphere > Stem > Wood/Secondary xylem...
AAGTCGTTTTCTAGATACCTTTGTCGATAACCCCAACCGCCCAATTGAACCATCGGTTGCTTTCATGGAGAAAATTGAAAAATCATCAATCTGATTTTTTGAGATTAATAAATAAAATAATGCAGTATTGTCAAGGCACTGCTCAAACGTGAAATAGATTCTCAGTGGAAATAATAAAAATATCAGGCATAAAAAGAAAAAAAATACAAAAAATACTTGTTTTTTATAAACAAACAAACCAAAAATTATAATTTTACCATCATTACAATAAAAAAAATTAGTAAAATTTACAACTTCTACACGGAAACATTATTTTTTTTTAGTATATTTATAATTTTAAGTTTCATAGTTAATTAGTTCCAGGTTTGTTGGATGAAAAAGTTGCTTTTGTTCTCATGTGAATATTGGTTGGTTTAATTAAAGGGAATAACTTAAATTATTTCGTATCCAAGAAATTAAAGAAGGTGTAATGCTTTTTATTCCATCTGGCAAAGCAATAAGGGTTAAGCTGATTAGTTCCTGAGTTAATCTGACCTCTCTTCCAAGCGAAGCTAGAGCTGCCAGCAACCTGCAACTGACCGACCAAGTTGAACATCGTGACAGCCCTCCGATTACTAATTGCCCTGCTCTAGATGTCAAGACAGTGCGCGCGCGTTTATGTAGTCTTTGCAAAGGTGATTTCTGCTCAAGAAATATCAATTTGATTCTTTCGAATCTTTTCCTCTAATTTTGACAATTTTATATAAAAATACCTGAAAACATTCAAAAAACCAAATCAATTTCATGTATTCTCAACTTGTAAATGCTTTGGAAATCCTTATAAAAATACTTGAAACCGAACACACGCCTAATTTTCTCCAAATTTTATTTTTAATATTAGAAATTCAAAACAATTTTAAAACATTAAAATTTTTAATTTATATATATATAAAAGGAGACATAATTGGACCGCTCTCCCATGTATACCATTAAACGTCAAGTGGATGATCCAACTCCCACCTGATCGGCTCATTCTAATGATGCCCATATTTTGGACCTAAAATTCATGGATTCCGAACCACCAAAAGAAACAAGCCACGTGTAATCTTACACAAAATACCCCACTCCGAGCTTCAAAATGGCAGGTAAATTCACTTATGATTTGTGTTCGCAACCACCTTATACTGTCCGGCGCACCACAAAAAAAGAAATAAATTAAAAGCCTCACTTATTCTTTAAAACAGTTAAAAGTACTCTTATCGTCGAAGTTGTTCTCCTACGTCATCACTCCCATTCCTATCACGAACTTGTAATTCACCTCAGCTATATATACTCTACACATTCACTTCCCTTGCTCTCCATCCCCATTGAAAAACGTTTCCATATCTCTCCAAAGTGGATTGCACCGCCATGCCCACATCCTTCATAATTACTCTCTCGGTTCTTTTCTTGGGTGTTTCTTTGCAAAACAGCAAAGCCCTGGACCCTTTTGCTTGCGACCCAAAAGATGGAACTAAGAGAGATTTGCCGTTTTGCCAGGTGAAGTTGCCAATACAAACGAGAGTTAATGACCTTATTGGAAGAATGACATTGCAGGAGAAGGTTGGGTTGCTAGTGAACAATGCTGCGGCAGTTCCACGGCTGGGGATTAAAGGGTATGAGTGGTGGTCTGAGGCTCTTCATGGAGTTTCCAATGTGGGTCCAGGGACCAAGTTTGGTGGAGCCTTCCCTGTGGCCACTAGCTTCCCTCAAGTCATCACTACCGCTGCTTCTTTCAATGCAACTTTGTGGGAGGCTATTGGACAGGTGAGATTTTTTAACCTTGATTGGATTTTATTAAATCATTAATTAGACTATATATATATATATATATATATATCAAAGTAAGACGGATACTTAAAGCCATAACAGGGATTCTATCCACAGAGAACCTTCTGTTTCTTTTTTGTTTACCTTGTACATATGAGCTGAATAGAACAGTCAGTTTTGTTCCATATGGAAAGGCAGCCCTTATAGCATGCAAACCTCACCAAGATTTGCAACCATGCATATCATGTGTCAGCTCTGCTATACAATTTGCTCGGGAGCCCATACAAAAAATGCAGGGACGCGTCTTACATGAACCAATGTAAACAAACTGCTTTTGTATGTGTCTCTCTCTGAGTGTGTGTGTTAGTTGAAAAAAAATAAAAACTTCTCCACAAAATTCAATGATGTAGCCACCTCTCTTTATTGCATCTCGTCAATAGCTACTGTGCCGCATTAAAGATCTACAAAAAGATATATAATATTACGGTCTTTTAAAAAAGTAGTAACAAAAAATTATTAATTTTAATTATCTGAATTTGTGGATTCATTCTTTACCAAATGCGTATAATGTCAGGCAAGTTGGCCCTTTTTTTTTTTTTGAAGAAAAAAACACAGCCAATATAGTACTGTATAAATTTTATAAAATATAAAAACAAACCCGTTTACGGTGCAGGTTGTGTCTGATGAAGCAAGAGCAATGTTCAATGGAGGGGTAGCTGGGCTCACCTATTGGAGTCCAAACGTGAACATATTCAGAGACCCCAGGTGGGGTCGTGGACAGGAGACTCCCGGTGAAGATCCGGTTGTAGTTGGTAAATATGCTGCAAGCTACGTTAGAGGTTTACAGGGAAGTGACGGTAACCGGCTAAAGGTCGCTGCTTGTTGTAAGCACTTCACGGCTTACGACCTCGATAACTGGAACGGGGTTGATCGGTTCCACTTTAACGCTGAGGTACAGTAAATTAATGTTTGATCTCTACGTGTATTTGCTGCTGCTTTGCATCATGAGTCTTTACACGCGATATGATTGTTCATCCATTTTCTTGACTTTAAAGGCAGTGATTGTTTTCACGGTTGTACCGTGTTTTAAAAAAAATGTTTTTTTTTTAATTTATTATTCATTATTAAAAGAAGAAGTAGGAAATACCACCGAAGTATTGGGTAAGACTATAACGTGTATTAATTAGCTAAAATATAGTTTCGTCCATATTTTATCACACTACTTAATAGATCATTAATCACACACGGTACGGAAACAAATACCACCGGTAATTCTCACTGCTGATCACGTGCCATATGCTACCTTTCTTCATCTCACGTGGGGGAGGGGTTAATTATCAGGTAAGCAAGCAGGACATGGAGGATACATTTGATGTGCCATTCAGGATGTGTGTGAAGGAAGGCAAAGTAGCAAGTGTTATGTGCTCTTACAATCAGGTGAATGGGATCCCCACGTGTGCTGACCCAAATCTGCTAAAGAAAACTGTACGTGGTCAGTGGAGACTTGATGGGTATGATCAAATTCAAAATGCCATGCTGTTTATATCTATATAAGTTGATGGCTTTAATCACATGATCATGTAATATACAATTAACTCTTGCAATCTATCTGCAATTACCATTCACAGGTACATTGTTTCAGACTGTGACTCTGTTGGAGTTTATTATGGGCAGCAACACTATACTTCAACCCCGGAAGAAGCAGCCTCGGATGCTATTAAAGCAGGCAAGTAGCCTTTGTTTCGTTACTCGAGTCCAATATGAACATGGAAATTAAAAAAAAAAAACTTTTGTCAAAGAAAATATGTTGGACTTACTGATTAAGCTCGGGCTTAGATTAATTAGTAGTAATGTGTAAACATTAGTGTTCTGATGATGAAAAAAAATAGTAACAGGTCAATGTTAATATCTTGCAGGTTTAGATTTGGACTGTGGACCATTCCTGGGTCAACACACGGAGGATGCTGTAAAAAAGGGCTTGCTGAGTGAGGCTGAAATAAATAACGCATTGCTTAATACACTAACTGTCCAGATGAGGCTGGGGATGTTCGATGGTGAGCCATCATCACAGCTATATGGGAACCTAGGTCCGAACGATGTGTGCACCCCAGCTCACCAAGAGCTTGCCCTTGAAGCGGCTAGACAAGGCATTGTTCTTCTCAAGAATCATGGTCCTTCATTGCCTTTATCTACTCGCCGGCATCTCTCCGTTGCCATCGTTGGCCCTAATTCGAATGTCACTGCTACTATGATTGGCAATTATGCTGGTAAGCGTTATTGAGCCTGGTTGAGAGAATTATTTAGACCATCTACATACATTGATAACTAACTCTTTTACTCGTGGTGTATACACTAGGTTTGGCGTGTGGATACACAACACCCCTTCAAGGGATACAGAGATATGCCCAGACAATTCACCGGCAAGGTTGTGCGGATGTTGCCTGTGTTAGTGACCAGCAATTCAGCGCAGCAATTGACGCAGCCCGGCAGGCGGATGCAACAGTTCTAGTAATGGGGCTTGACCAATCTATTGAGGCAGAATTCAGAGATAGGACTGGGCTTCTTCTACCTGGACGCCAGCAAGAGCTCGTATCCAAGATCGCCGCAGCCTCGAAGGGCCCGACTATATTGGTCTTAATGTCTGGCGGGCCCATTGATGTGTCTTTCGCTAAGAATGATCCAAAAATTGGGAGCATCGTATGGGCTGGCTATCCAGGCCAAGCTGGAGGAGCAGCCATTTCTGATGTCTTGTTTGGAATTACAAACCCAGGTTTGCTTTTAGTAGAACTCCTGCGAATTTCATACTGGGTTCATTTCATCAGGAATGTAACAGGGAATTTATTTTTTTATTTTTTTCAGGAGGCAAGCTTCCTATGACATGGTACCCACAAGATTATATCACAAATCTGCCAATGACAAACATGGCCATGCGATCAAGCAAATCAAAGGGCTATCCTGGAAGAACCTATAGATTCTACAAAGGTAAAGTGGTGTACCCATTTGGTCATGGAATAAGCTACACAAATTTTGTTCATACCATAGCAAGTGCACCGACGATGGTTTCGGTACCCCTGGATGGCCACCGCCATGGCTCCGGAAACGCAACCATTTCAGGGAAGGCAATCAGAGTTACACATGCTAGATGTAGCAGACTCTCTTTAGGAATGCAAGTAGATGTGAAAAACATTGGCTCCATGGATGGGACTCACACATTGCTAGTCTACTCTAGACCACCAGCAAGACATTGGGCTCCTCACAAACAGTTAGTGGCCTTCGAAAAAGTGCATGTTGCAGCAGGGACACAGCAAAGAGTGGGAATTAACATTCATGTTTGCAAATCCCTGAGCGTTGTCGACGGATCTGGAATTCGAAGAATTCCAATGGGAGAACATAGTCTTCATATTGGTGACGTTAAGCACTCGGTGTCACTTCAAGCCTCAATTCTAGGGGTGGTCGAGTCTTAAAATGTCTTGTTTCTAGTAATTATAAGTAGTACGTGGCATATTCTTCTGCATGAAAATCGCAGGCTTATGGCAATATTTTATACATTATTGTTATCCGTTGATGACGGTCCATATTAAGGGACAACTGTAGTGGGATTTTTCTGAAAGAAATGAAGGTGTGGAAACAGAACATGCCTTTCTTTTCCCTTTATTTCGATGAATGACACAGATAATATCTGTTTTTTTTTTATGGTTGGGAGTTGTATAGAAAAGAGGATACACCAATGTACCCTCACATTTTTTTCATTTCTTTCGTTACCGTTAATTTAATGTCAGGTTTAAAAATATTTAAAAATATAATAGCGGTTATTTTTTAAAAAAAAAATTTAAAAATAATATATTAAAATAATATTTATTTATTTTTAAAAATAATTTTTTATATCAGCACATGAAAATAATTCAAAAATATTTAAAAAAATCAAAACTTAGAAAAACACGTTTACGGATTATTAAAATGATATTTTGATAATAAATAGTAGTCTGAAGTAATTTCGTTGGGCCTCCGGCCTCGTGGAGTTTTCTATTTATGAATCAGGTGGCTCCTTGGGCCTCATGGACTTTTCTTCGATGTAGCTAGCGACATTGTTTTTCTTCCTTGGTGATAAATAGTAGTCTGGAGAAACTTCTTCGGTTTTTTATCGACCCGACCCGCCCATGCAAGCCCCTAGTATTTTATTTTATTTTTCAAAGGCGAGCTACTTTTGACCTGACACAACGTCCAGGACCGCCTTTTTCCCTGGTGTTCTGGTCAAAAAATAATCAGAATGAGTCATTTCTATCAGATCCAGCAAGAACTAATCCACAACGAGGACCTGGAAAACTTCCAGACCAAGGGACTGGCCATTTTTATTTGACCATGCAGTGGTATGGTTAGATCAGGTATAAGTTGGAATTTGTTTTTGCATTCAAAAAGAATTTATGAGAATATTTTTAATTTCCTCCTTTGTTTTAAATTAAACTCTTTTATAATTTTAGATTGTTTTGACTAGGTGTATTAAAAATAAATTTTAAAATAAAAAAATATATATTATTTTAATATATTTACAAATAAATATAATTTAAAATTATTAATAACTAACCTCCCATGTTGTTTTTCTAGCTAGGATGACAACATGTACAAAAACAAATAAATAAATCACGCATGCAAAGGCAGTCTATGATGTTATTTTTGCTTGTTCGGATAGAGTTGTTTGAGAATGTAAAAATAATTATTTTTTAAAGTTTTTTAAAATTAAAAATACATCAAAATGATTTAAAAATATAAAAAAATTAATTTTAATTTTTTAAAAAAATTTACCAAACCCTGTTCACAACGCAATATCATGAAGAACATGGGCTGTGCATTTATTAAACACAGGTGTCATTCTATACGAGTTGTGCATCAACCATTAAACAAAAGTTTTGATTTTTCGTGCACGCGGGAAAATCCCAGCATTCGCAAATTATTAATCAACATTTTCTAAATGGGTAGAGCAGTGACAGGAGAGGAAAGAGTCAATTGTATGCATCCTAGCTGGGCTCTTACTGCGGGATTTACATTCATGTTTCCATGTGCCTCTCTGCCTTGTCCACACAACGACCACAATCTAACAACCGAGCCTAGCATGTGCAGGCGACAGGAAGGAAAAAGAAAAGGACATTACAGGAGCAGTATGGCGCTGGTTTTGACGTGTATATTTGTGACGAAATGTGATGATTGCTGGCTTCCTTCTAAGAACTCTGCCAGAGATCAGGATCCAGTTTCTAAAGCCAATCATCTTTAGCGACCATGCCCAAAGGACAACTTGCTAGAACATCCATCCACGTGTCAGGTTGACTCATCTTCTACATCTGACACGAAGCTTTCAGGCCTATCATGGTATCATCTCATGTAATTCCATTGAAAAAAAATATAGCTTCCGTATTCCATGTATGGAGAGAAGATGCCCAGCATTATCTGAAAACACTAGAGAACCGTGTGGCATAGGATATAGCAATAATATTTTGCTTTCGATGGAAGTTTGCTTTAAATTTCTCAATTTCAAGTCTGAACTTTTTTTTAAAATAAATTATAGCTATTCGGACAGCTTATGTATATTTTAATTAATTTTTTAATATTATTAAGTTAACAATTAGTAAATTTTTAGTGATTTTAAAATTTATAGCAGTTAAATTACTAATTTTTAAAAGCAAATACAGGATTTTCACTGGTTGAACTACACTCTTAAAATTTAAGTGCTGAACTTTTAATAGGCTGAGCTAAAGATCTCTTGGATAGCCAAGGAAATGGACGAGGTAGAGTGAACTGTCTCTCGAACAAGTGCTGTGGAAATCAATCATCACTTTGTTTTTCACCTCAAAAGATTAGCAGATCAAGATCGCATTTCAGGGACTAAAACAAAACATCGACAGATTGGCTGGATGAAAACTTGAAAAGCAACTCTCAATGTGTTAAATTAAATTAAAAAATGACTGTACCTGGAAAGAATTTTCTGTTCCTTTTTTTTCACTTTAATCTGATTGATATCATATATGGAAAAAGCCTTAACAGAGGCTGACTTAAGTGGGGATGGCTCGAAAAGATTCTCAAGACTCGAAGAGTACTACCCAAGGAGCCCATGGCTTCTCAAAGCTCCATGAACACCTTTTCACATTCTTTCAGGTCTCCATAATTGCAAAAGTCTGTACTTTTACCTTTAGTTTTCACTTTATCGGTCAAGGCCTAATATTGAGTGCATTTATGAAATGGTACTATTATGTTTTTTTTTTTTGTCCAGAAACGGTCACCTCTAAGCCATTGTAAAAAATTTCTTGCTCGAGAAAAAATATAAGTTGGCAAGCCAAGTGAAAAATTAAAGTTGACACTTTGAGATTTTGAATGCAATATTGATCAAATAAAAGCCAAGTGAATTGTGTTGCTATTGCATGCGCATGCCGCTGCAGTACAAAAGTTTTGTCAATGGCTCAAGAGGCTGAGTTGGCTACGGACAAATTGTGGAGGAATGACATTTTTTTGAAATGGAATTGATAAAATGGTATAATTTAACCTTGTTATACTTTAAAAACATGATGTATAAATATCAAGAGAATTTTAATTGATGTTATGATTTCAAAATAAGATATTTATTTAAATGTTGTGGTTGTAAAAATGATATAATGTTTTAATTGATGTCGTGCTTCACATCTTTGATATTAATTAAATTTTAAAATGATTTTATATCTTATTGTCTGGAAACCTACTTGTATAGAAAATAAGAGTCAAGAGTTATTTCATGAAGTTAAGGATTTTGAAATAATTTCATCCCTCGACATTAAAGATGACAACTTAATCTCAACTTAATAGATACCAACCTAAATGAGTCAATATTTTTGTACGGTTAACTTATCCTCTTTTTGCCCAAAAAGGAAGGGAAAGCATACGAGGGCTTGCAAGAATTAATAGTCTTGTGCGCCTAGCCCCTTTTTTTACGTTAAAAGATATCAAGTGATACATTGTCTGCTGGTTTAAATTTTACCACTGGTTATGGCTTAAAAGTTGGGTTTTCAATTGTCACCGCTTAAAAAACTCATTTCAAATCTTTTTTTATTTAAAAACTCCTAAAAAACATTTTAAAGACTTTAATAAATCCATTTTCGATCCCAAATCATCATTTAATCAACTAAAAAATAAAAAATCAACATGTATAAAAAAAACTATTGAGACTCAACCTATGTTTTCTAACAATTTAAAGAGCAAAAAAAATCTCAGTGAAATTTCTCTCATCAAATGAATTTCTTCGATACTGAGATCGATTTTTTTTATTGTTGGAACATGGAAACTAACAATTTTCTTTCTTTTCTCTAGTTTTCCAAATACCTTCTCTCTCAAACCATGTAATAAAAAATTAAAAAAGAAATGAAATTTGGATGTAAACTGAGAAGGGAGTCAAAAGAAACTAGGTGGACCAAAATGTATTTTTTTCTGCCACATTGTAATTAGCCACATGGTTTTTTTATGTTTCAGTTTGGTCCTTTTTTATTTAAAATGTATCTCACAGCTAGAAAATTTAAAATCTATCTCCTTAAAATCAATTTTAAAATCTGGAAAAAAAATCTTTAAATCCTTGTGAGAGCCAAATACAAAAAGGCTACTGGCTTACAAAATACATAAAATATCAAACAAAATGATGCAATCGAGGAGGGAAAAAGTTTGATAAAAAAAAAAATCATTGCTTAAGTCTATAATGACAGGTGACAGAATGCACATGCACATGTGATATGCAAAAACCTTAGTTTATTTTGTCAGTTCTTATAACTTATAATATAAATTAACATGGACATAATTAAGCACGCGGATATATTCTCCCACGATACAATATGATTAGCCGTCTTTCCTTTTCAAGGGTTCTGAAAATAGGTTTTAGATCTGGTGTACAAGGTTCAGGTTTCAAGTTTTGATCAAATTATTTGAGTTAATTTTTAAAAAAAAAAATTAAAACGACATCGTTTAGTTAAAAAAAATACTGGTTTTTGACCGGGTTTTGTCAGGTCAACCAGCCGATCACGCCAGGTTTTTCTTTTCCTTGTTTTTTTCAACCCGGCATGGTTTCAATCCTAGATCAACCCGTCGAGTTTTAAAACTATAATTTTGAATGCTATTTTTTATCAAATATATAAATCACCGCTCAAAGTTTCCGTTGTCTAATTGCGTTGTCCTAATTTTGCAATGACGGGTTTGTGATTTATTTATTTATTTTTATTAGAATCTAAAATTATTTTTTTATTTTAAATTAATTTTTTAAGTTTTTTTAATGGGCTGATATTGAAAATAAATTTTAAAAAATAAAATAAAAACATTTTAATCATTTAAAAAAACTATTTTCAAAAACAATTTATTTATGATTTAATTCTCTTCTGCCACAGCCGAAATCAGTTAGGAGGAGACAGGTGGTTTAGCCGTTTGATGCATGCATTAATTATATGCAATTTGATATTAAATATCGGAATGCCCACAATATGTATTTTTAATTTCACCACGTTTTTATTCTGTCCTTACGAGATATTTTCAGACACTTGATTCTTCGAACCAAGCAGTTATGCTAATTAATTTCGACTGTACAGCCATTGTACCATTCTTTTTTCTTTTCTTTTTTCATAAAGGTTCCCGCCAATGGTAGGACGTTATTGTAATAGAATTATTATCTTTATTGGAAGATTTTCATCATTTGGGCAATCAACATGTGTCATAAACAAATGGAGGATATTTCAAAAAACCGAGCCTGAAAATTGAGATAAATATACTATTAAAATATATGGTCTGAACTCTTCAAATTTTCTTTATTTAATTTTAAAAATAATTAAATTATTTTTTGTTAAAGAAAAAGGAATTTAAATTCCATTGAAAGAAATTATAGCATGGTTCCCCCCTTTCTTATTGATATATTTCTTAAAAAAAGGGGAATTTTTTGTTTTCATCGAAGCTTAATTTGATAAAGAAAATGAAAAACTAAAAAGAGAATATATATAGATATTTTATCCTCATTTAATATTAATGAACAAATTATTATCAAAATTCTACACACCATGTCCACTAATATTCTAGGAAATTTTCCTTTTACTTTATTATTTTCCAGTTTTGGATTTACACAATTTAATATGGATAAAGATTTCAGGTTGGGTTTATATTTTCCTCCCTTTTAAGATTTGTCCTTGAAATTTAAATTTAGACCTTCATTTGAAAATAAATTCAGATGATTCTTTTTCATTTCTAACTCTTTTTCCCATATTTTCTTTTTTATTTATGAATTCCTCCACATCACTTTAATCAGGGATACTTTTTATTTCATAGTTTCTTTATACTTCAATTTACAATCTTTATTGATTTCATCTCGAGTGTTGAATCCTCTCCAACCTTCAGAGTATTGTGACATTAAAACACATCATGTATGGTAGACAAATAAGGAGTTAATGCTAATGACCCAGTTCTTATTGTCATTTTAAAGAGCCGATATATATATATATATATATATATATATATATATATATATATATATATATATATATATATATATATATATAG
>Ga0325411_1008195_pt1 | contig 11328 bp, 6 predicted proteins | sample PopdelMetagenome_13_FD_206181 | JGI IMG/M metagenome (GOLD analysis project Ga0325411, IMG submission 206181) | Populus deltoides microbial communities from Bellville, Georgia, United States - Xylem-PdIQD-R4 | ecosystem: Host-associated > Plants > Phyllosphere > Stem > Wood/Secondary xylem...
CTGCTTGCATGATCTTAGAATAGCCTAGACTTTAGCAAAAACAAGGCCAGATTTACGGTGGACATAAAACTTTACTATATAGTTCATAATATTATTACATTAATTGCTTATCTAAAACTTCCCAAGTGCTACGTTTCAAGCAAAACCAACAAGGTTAGCAATGGGGAAAGACCACAACATTCGCGTTTTCATTCTGCTGTCGTCATTTTCAATTAACATCCCTAATTAAGTATACATCTTTGATTTGACCATCAGGATCATAGGTCATATATACATAATTAATATTGTTGAACAAATTAACTTATTTTAATCTCCCAACTAATCACATATGCCTTGTTTTCCTTAATTTTTTATGTGGATAATTTTCCTCCTTTTGTTTTGTCACACATGCTTATGAAGTTAATTAACAAGTACTAATCATCATGTACCTAGCTAGCTCTGTAGGTTCATAAAGTGATGGCGCTGCATATATTTAAAGGGGAACGATACTTAGGCACTTGAGGCATGGACATGTTGCACGAGTGATCATCATATTAAGATAATTATTTTCTGGAAAAAAAAAAGAAGATCTCAATTATGAACACAGCTTTTGCTTTATATTTATCATTTTTTGGACGATACAAACATGCATCCTAATCCATAAAGCAATACGAGTGAATAAAAAATGAAGGAAGAGTCTAATACTCTATCGTGTCAAAGGATAAACCATTCGATTATGATATGAACAAGGTAGATAATCTAGATTCCTTCATAAAGTTAGGTCTCCATCTAGTACTCTTCACCAGAAAAAAAAAACATATTATACATCATATATAATACAGGAAAGAGACAGAAGCATATACTATATATATATATGTGTCCCATACGAGAGAGATTACAAGGACAGAGAACATAATTCACAATGGATGACTAATTAATTATATTATATTATGTCATGGGCTGCAATTTGCAGGATGGGTGTGACTGTGACCAGACAGACAAAACCCTAATTTTAATAAACATTAATGAACCAGGAAGAATGACAAAAATGAAAGTCTCCTGCATGTTACTATCCTTAATTAATAAGGACTTTGCACCAGAAAATGGATTTCAGCAAGGAATTTAACTTTCTATTGGTCCTACTAATCACCTAAACAAACGGTTCGTGTTGATCCACGCTCCTTTATTTGATCAACTACCTGGCTTTAGTGCTGTTCATGCATTAATTAAATCTATGGTTAAGCACTATTTTCAACACAACCACCGACAAATACAAATAATTAGTATATTTTCTTCTTCTTCTAGCTAGTGTGATGGATAAGGGTGATAATGCATGCGCTTTTTGACGTATCTTCATGTGTGTGTGTGTGTGTGTGTGTGTTTACACGCTTAAAGAAAGATAGGTTACTCCATCAGAATATGGGAGAGCATGGTACTACCGTCAAGCTATGAGCCTATGACAAGACATACTGAGGGAGGAAGAAGCATGTCTGAAGCACTGCACCGAACGTTTGCTTTTTTAATGTCTTCATGTATGCATGCTTTTTATCAATGTTTATGTGCTGCTTTAGCTCTAAAGCCACGGTTCTTTTTCCTTAACCTTCATGCTAAAGTGCTTTACAGCCATATGGGGCCAGACCAAACATGAGAGATTTACGGGCTAATTAAGTACGGGGATTATAGGGCTTGGCATATGATTACTAAGAATTAATTTGTAAAAAAGATAAAAGGTGGGACTTTATAATTAGATTTGTAATCCACGCTGTCCCTCACAACAAGGTGGTTGGTTAATTAAAGCTGTAAGATTATGGTGTGATGCATGCAATTTGGTCTGTCACGAGTCCATGATTTATATAAGAGAAAGCCTGGTTAGGCGGATCAATTTGTCTAGTTGAGCTTTGCATTTGTCTTTAATTTGTTGCTTTTGACTTGGTGATTGTGACAAATTGAATGTTGGACTAGACATCACCCTTTGAGATTATAATTTCTACGTAGAAAAAGGTTGAGATTAACGTTCTCAACAATGTATAGTTGTAAAAGTCGTAGTTTGGTCTAATAAGCTGACCTATAACATAGCAATCCGCTAATCAAGATCATCATGTTTTGTTTTAAACTAAACTTTTATTTACCCACAGCAATGCTGTTTATTTTCTTAAATAAGAAAATTAAAACGATATAAATAGCTTATTGTTTTATCTTCAAACATGATTGTTTCAATGCTTGTTAGTATTGTAATTAAAATGGGTGGATCTACTAACCAATGGGTTAACTAACCAACTAATGACCCAAGTCCTGGATTCACTCGGGTTTTATAATTATATTTATATTTTAATGATTATTTAAATTATAATTAAGTCTGTGGATTAATTAGAAGTTTAAAGGAGATGTTCTTTTTCACTCTATCATTCAATATATTTTGTCTGGAATGAGATCGAGGAGACATGAACTAGAAAGAGACGAGGCTCGACACATGCACACATATATATATAATAACCCACAAGACATCGGTAATGGAGGTGTACTTAAATGATATTGACGTATCATGTATGCAAAATTAAGATAAGAACAGAAAGAAATTCTTTAGATTTTATACAGCAGCAGTTGGCAAGGCGTGTATACCTGATCATCCTCTCTTGGAAGGAACATGAGAGAGACCCTAGCTAAGCTAATTAACCCTCTAAATTTCATGCCATTGATTTGAAGAGAAATGTTTATTTCCAACAATAATTATGTAATTACTATATAGAGTGGTGAAATTAAATAACTCAGGAGATGCATTATTAATTGCCACCCCTACTGATTCTGTTCTTGTCATGTCCTTATCAAAACAAAGAACAAAAAAATGTTAAAAGTTAATTAGCCAAAAGATGGGATGCCCCTCCTCCAAAAAGATGCCTTCTATTTATTTTTCTTTTTGTAATATTAATATGTATTGGAATGAATTCTGACTCGAAGAGAAGTGAACACCCATATAACGAAAAGAAGGCAAGCAGCCCCGAGAACCCAACGACATGAAAGCTAAATTATTTTATAAAGGCAGAGGCAATCTAAGGTGTGCGCGTATGAAATATTCCTTCTGAGAATTTTTCAATATCTAAGCCGCCTACCATCATCCATCTAATTCCCACTAATCATTTGATAATAGCGAGGGGCCAAGCAAAAAGCTAATCCAAAGAAAAACAAAACATCACCACCAACCAGTCGAAAATTCCCTTCCTCCGAACAATCACAATAACACCAGAATCCTGTAATCAAGGATGAAAATTTCACAAGAATAGCAGCTTTTATATATGTATATACTGACCCGTAAATCTCTCCGTTCATAGAGATGTGGATGGTCTTTTTAAGGTAGATATTACTTTACGTACACAGTAATTTTTGTTTTAAAATATATTAAAATAATATCAATTTAGCAGGTTTGGTAGAATTACTCTGAAATCTATTCTTGAACGCTACAATCTACTGGAAGAAAAGAAAAGAAAAGAAATGATGAAAAGGGAGCAAAGGTCGGATAAAGAACTTCCGCTATATGTCAGGGGTTCTATGACAAGGAGCCCATCAGGCACCCCCACTCAAGTTCCCCAGAGAGATGAGCGATTCTCAATAAGAATGTAAATAAATTAAAGAAATAAAATATACAAAGAGTCTTCCAGGCATCAAAACCTGATACATGGTTTGACCTTCAAAAGCTGAACTGGCATTATATCTGCGTTTTCTTCTGTGTTTCTTTTCTTTCCTGGTTCCTTACCGTGGTAGAAAAGTGGAGTGGACACCACCATGTCCATCACCTAGCAGGCAAAGTATCCCACTAAGATCTTCTACCCTTTTATGTTTCTCTTGTCCTTTTTCACCCAATTCCCTCTCCTTCTCTCGCTATCTTCATGGCTTTGAAAAGTAAAAGCTGCTATATCACTCTCTCTCTCTTTTTTGTTTCTTAAAATCTATTTTTCACCTGCATTTCAGAGCATAAACTTACTATTAACAATAAATAAATCGTAAATGAACTGCAACAAATAAAAAGAGACCAAGAAGCACAAAGTTCAAAATTTCACAGTCCAATGCAACTCTTTTGACCGCGCCCTTACAAACATCTAAAACAATGCAGCACTGAGGTTGAAAAGGAAAGGCAAAATGATCAACATGTGAATTCAAATTTGGAGAGCATCACACTCTCTCTTCTTGATTTCTAACAGCTAAACATGAATTTATAGGCCTAATTTCTCTCTCTAATTGTTTTTTAATCCCTGTTAGACTCACCTGGTAAGTTCCATAATATTGAAATCACACGATTAAACCCAGCATGAATTTGAAGGGAAATCCTAACGTTATTGGTCCCTCACCTTGCACACAATTCATTCCATACGGTGGCATGGGGCTAAATTTAATGGTTGCTGGTAGGTACCAAAGAGAATTCATTTGAAGGAGAGTTCCCCTTATTTACGCAATAGAATAATAATGGTCTATAAAGTACTTGAATACTGGTCAAATACATGGACTGGCGCAGTAATATGCAGGCTGCAATATTAAATCAAACCACCAAGAAAAGTAATGAACTTTTCCAACCAAGACAATACTATTGAGTTTGCTATATTATTCAAATCCATTGAACATGATGGCCACTGATATTACATCGATACTCAAAGCATAGATATTTTATTTTTCCTCTATTTTGAACTGAAATCAAACAAAAGGGAGAAGTCTAAAAGGTTTTGTCTTCATGATGTTGTAAGAAAAATCGAGACAAAAAATGTTCACCTCAGATGTTCTAAATGCAGCCCTTGAAACTTTAAATGAAATAATGGTAATAGTTCCCCTCTCCACATCATTCCAAGGACCCAATGACATTAGGGAACTTTGAAGGCAATAAAAATATGTGACAGCATAGCCAATATTTACAAGCAGGGTTCCTTTAGCATACGAATGGCATTTGATTTATAGGCTAGAGTGCTGGGACGAGGACATAGAATTCAGCTCTGTCCTAACAGTGAAGCAAACAATGATAAAAGAGAATTCTTTTTGGGGTACCATGGATATACCTTCAAGCACCCTCAATGATTTGGTTCATCTATAAATGACACAGAAGCAGGAACCGTGAGGTAGTGCCATAGAATGACCAAGATATCCCTAATCTATTACAAGAATCAGTGTCGGTCGACCGACAACAATTGAGAATGGCTTCCCCACATCACCAATTTGCATACTTCTTACATCCCCTGACTTTTATCTTCAACAAAGACGATAACAACTGGTTGCTATGTGGTTATTTGAGCTTTCGAATCAAACAATGAAGATGACAAGGTGAGCCCACGAATTCACTAAATGACAATTCTAGGCTATTACCTGCTGCTTTTTACGTCCATTTATTTAAGACAACCGAATTTGTACAAGACAAGAGCTTTGGTTTAGGTTCCAAGGGTCATGCACTGCAATAATAAGAGTGCATGAGCTAAATGTGATGGCTTAACTGAGTCCCCAAGGAGGAGTGTTCATTTTCGGGCAGGTGCAATTGGTTTCAATGGACAGGGACATTTGAAAGCTGGAAAGGCAAAATTAGATTTGAAGTAATGATAAAAAAACTGAAATACAAACTTTTCAAACTCATAAATTCCCAAACCCCAGCAAGATTTCTGAAAGCCTGAGGTGAAAAATACTTGAACCCCTCTAACGTTTCCCTCTTGTATCATGAGTGTCCCCGCTTGATCATTTACATTCAAAGTAGGGTTCAGTAAGATGCCTTCAGATTTGAGACAATAGCATGTAAAGATACAGGGTTATCACACAGTAAATGGAAAGAAAGAGCTTACATTTTTTTTTAATGTTTGGTTTTGGTCTTGACATTGTTGAGAATAATCTTAGGCTGTTTTGGTGGCAGCTTGCTTGAAAGCAACAGTGGGAGCAATTCTGCAGCTCCTCCTCTGATGCTCAAGAACAAGCTGTTCAGCAAACCAATCAAGTTTCTCAAAATTGCTTTGCTCTCCAATCCTCTTACCACCAAACAGTACAGATTCTACATTTTTCTGCTTCAACATTTCCTCTGCTATCCCAATCATCATCTTTACATTGTTAGGGCTGGGGTCTGTGTCCGCATTAGGTCCACATCTTCCCAGATTGGACCCATTTGCCTGTCACGCCAGAGTTAATATGGTTAGGAGATTAAACACATATCATATTTAATAACACCGAATCATAATAAATAATAAAGGGATCGGACCACAGGTGTCAGATAATTTAATCCATGGAATTATTTGGAGAATTGTAATTAAATTATTGCTACTTTAATCCAACTACTATAAGAAATTACTGAACCTTGTTAACTAGCCAAACCACCCCCCAAAAAGAATGGACCCAGTGACGTTGGCCCCTCAAATAATGAAGCTTGTACAACTGAGGGCATCCACTGCTCATTTATATTCTATATATGCTTTAGCAGCATGATTAAAACCACATTAAGATTAGCATTCTCAGCACATTTTCAGATAAAAAAAAATATTATAAATTTAATTCCATATAAAAATAATTATCCACTAGAAGGATGCAATAGTAGGTTTACTGGAATGGTACCAAACAAAGTAAGATTGGAAGGTAAATTGGTTTTGGTGCTGTACAATCCGAAGATACTCTGACGATTAAATATCAAAAAGAAAAAAGAAAAAAAAGCAGCCTGACTTGTCCTCCACACACTCTATTATCAACTTTGTATCCACTTTATATAGCAAAAATTAAATACATGGACTGCCTAATAATTTTACTCTCTTCAAATTTCTTTCTTACCATAGGTGCCTAACACAAAGGCGGTGTAAGAATTCCAAAGACGCGGACCATGTCCTTGCATCTGACAGCAAAAAAAGCATGGCTACAAGTGATCCTCATAATAAAAGCATAGCTAATTATGCCTCTAGCTAATACTGTAACCACTCATTGATACCACCCACTCTTGGGAAAATCCAGTCTCCAGGCTCCAGCCATTTCTATCTACAATTTATTGCAGAAAAAAACACCAATGAACCCCCCGCCCCACCACAAAAGCCTCCCCCACCTGTCCCTTTTCTACCTTCTCTTCCATGCACAGAATTATTTTCATAAAAATGCAATTAAGGGTGTTTGTTTTTTTATTTTAAAAGGGTTTTTTTTTAAAAAAAATTCAAATTAATTTTTTAAAAATTATTTCCAGAACCCAACGCCAAGAAATCCAAGTCTCGAGGTTGGCGATAGAAAACAAGAAGACCAGTGGCAAACACACCCGTCGCCATGAGGTAGTGCCACTGAGGGGGTTGAATTTATGGATTCCCGGGCATCCCTACTACATGTCGGCGAAACAGAAGCCACCAGACACAAAGCACCACGGACCCCATTTACACTTGCAAACACTGCATTCAATTGCATAAAAACCCAAACCCAGCTAAATATGCACAAAAATTGTATATGAGTGTAAAAGACACAGCTAGGTTAACCATTCCAGCCTGGCCACAACTGTCCCGACTCCTGTGCATTAAAATCAAGCAAAACTAAAAACCATGTCCAAGTTGTGCAAAACGAGATACCATACCTGAATTCTTACGTAGTTACTGCTTCTACACTGACCAAATGCCATGGCCACTGCCTGGTCCACTGAATCAGCCGAACCATCACCTGAAATCCGAGCCATCGGTCGAGCCCACTGCTTGGCCCTCCAATTCTTAACCTGCTCATAATCATAGCTAACCTCAAGAATTTGACCGGTCCCTAATGATAACACCAACAAATCCTCGACTCCTCTAACGAACGGAAACTCCTGCTTATTATGCAGCACGTGAGTTATGGCTGCCGCGGTCGGGTTGCTCATGGCTAAACCACCATCAACTGCCAAACATCTGGTCTGACCATCGACGGACCGCATTAAAACAGGGTCAAACAAGCCCGGTTCAGCTGATGTAGCCCGACAAACCTCCCAAATCCGGAAATCGAAACTGTCCGTTTCCAAGGCATCTGCTCTAGAAAACAAAAACGGCGCTGTACTGGAAAGATCATAACAAGGGATCAAAACCGGTTTTAAAGTATCTTTCAAAGTCAAATTCCGGCCCTTCTCAGTAAAAGTCTCTTTCATGGCCTTCTCTAAACCGGCCGTGGCAGCGGTCGTACCGGTTGAGCTCCCTTTGAAAAACCGCTTTAAGAACCCAACATTTCTGTTACCAGAAGTGAAAAATTTCTTACCCTGATCAGCTAAAAATCTCCAAGTCTCCTCAGCTTTCATAATCGGACGGTTATGATCTTTGGTGCCAAAAAGCATAGCCGTGAAGATTCCACCAATTCCAGTTCCGGCTGCCACGTCAAAATAATCAGCAATTCTGGCGTCAGGGTTACCTGATTTCAATTTCAAAGCGTTTTCAAGATAAGCCAATGCTTTCCCTGAAATAATCCCTTTTAGACTGCTACCACCATCAATAGACAATATGCAGATTTTCCCTCTTTGATTCTTTATTGCAGACAGCCCGTTGCTGTTGTTTTCTGTGAGAAAAGAAGGATTCTGTGACTCGGGTTTTGCTTCGATTGTTGCAGGAGAGATCTGTTTAGGAACCCAGAGTTTCTGATCATCATAGCCGAAAAGAAATTTGCTTTCAAGAACTGAAAAGATTTCGTAGCTGAGTTTGTCAGTGTCGATGCTGGGTTCTTGCATTTCTGAAGATTGATTGTACTCCATAGAAAAAGAAAGAAAGAGAGAAGATAAAATGTAATTTGTGAAATTTCTTCTGATGGAATGAACGTCTTTCTTGCTTGTTTCTTGAAAGGGAGAATTTATTGTTGAACAATAATAAACTCTTTTTTTTTTATGCTAACGCTACACACACTCTGCTGCAGCTTCTTTTTATCTTTAATATGGCTATACAAAGAGTGTATTGACGCCTAGATGAATTTGTAGCCAAAATTTGATCTTGTTTTTGAATAATGTAAAACTTAATGAATTTAAGACAAGAAATTTCCAAAAGAACAAGAAAATATGAAAAGAAGGCCCGACGAACCCAATCCCTTCAAAGCAGCACCCCGCATGTTGTATTTTGGCAAATCTTTCATGATCAAGAAACTTAAAAGATTTCTTTTCTTTTCTTTTTTGTCACCAAGACCAGACTTTCACTTCAGTTCAGCCTTGTAACCAATCATTCTTTACAAGAAAAGAAGTAAAAAAACAAAAAGAAAGGAAATGAAAAGAAACAAGAAACTCTCTCTTCGAAGGGAAAAAGAAAAACCTTTTGCCCAACCCCCAGCTCTCTCTGTCACTCTTTATCTCTTCTTCCTCTCCCTGTGTGTGCTGTAGTTATCTTTTATCAGAGCACGCCAAAGCTGGAAGTAGTAGTATCTAGATTGATGCATAAAAAGATTAGCCAGCCAAAAAAAAAACAAACAAACAACTAGCTAGCTAACACGAAAGAACAAAACACAAAAGAAGCCAAAGAGAGGTGTTGGTGTTTATAGGGAGAGGAGCCAAGAACACAGCAGTTGCAGAGCATGTCTGTTTATGGCCTTTTAAAACCAGTTGAACATTTTTCAACGCGGTCACTCCCCCGCTCTCTCTCTCTCTCATAATCTTTATAGTATGTGGCCACCTCACCTACATGAATAGGCAAGGCTTCTACTCTTTTAATTTCATTGACCCGTTTGCATTCCTTTCTCTATCCTGTGATATTTTACTACTCTCCATGGTTTCTCTTCTTAACAAGACACCGATGTAAAGAAATTAGCCGCCTGGTGATAAAGCGTAAATTCCTCGTTTTATTTTGATTCAAATCCCCCCTCAGATAAAGAGTAAATTCTCATAATTTTTTTTAGAGTGAATTAAGTTTCCTCAATTGCTTTGGAGAATGATAATTAATAGATATCCTTTCAGGTCGTAGCTTTAATATTTTTTTAAAAAATATATATTGTTAAAAAGAATACTAAATTAATGTTTTCTAACATTTTGATGGTTTTAATATAATATATCAAAAACAATAAGTTTTCTTTTTATGAATGAGAAAAAAATCAATTTCATGCGTTGGTGCATGAAAAATGTCAATGTTAAAACCATACTCAAATTAAATTGTTCGTTGAATCATCTAGAGTTTTGACCCGATAAAAAATACTTGATTTTATGAATTTTTAATGATTATATGTCATGATAAACTCAATTTAAACATGTTCGGGTCAATGATAAATATATATATATATATATATATATAATTATTTTAAAACTCAATATATCTATTCAATCAGATTTTATTGTCTATAAATGAAAGAACTTGTGTTTTTTTTAATTATAAATTGTGATTGATTACATCCAGATATTTGTGACTTCAAATATAATTTATATTCTGGACATTTGATTTATGTTGATTGATTTAAACTTTTAAATTGTTAATTTGTTTTTGAATTAATTAAAAAAGTATATTAAAATTAATGCTGGAAATTGTGTCGAGATAAAAAGATGTTTAAATTCAATATCTTTAGCGGATGAGTTCTCGACGAGGCATGACAGCCGTGGTTAAAACGAGGAAAACGGAGCGGAGCATTAACGGCTGTACAGATTGTACTTGAACGCTGCTTCATTTCTTCGTTCCTGATTGAATGATCTAGATTTTGTTCACACTGTTTTCCCGTGATCAACGGTCAAATGGATGACCAACAAAGACCGCTGCCGTGTACTTTTTCTTTTCTTTTCTAATTCCTCCTCCCGCCCTGATTGTCCTTACACTTGGGGTAGGTGCCGGCGGAAGAATGGAGCCGCACTAAAGCATGCTCGGCGACCCTCATTTTTCTTCGCTACGCTAATCCTGTACGCTTCCATACAATATACACTCACAAAAAGAAATTGTTTTTATGTGTGCTGACCTAGCAAGCTTCTTTTTAATATATATATATATATATAGAAAGACTGCAATAAATAATTAACCTAAAGTTTTGGTACGGGAATAGTTTGGTAAGATTTTATCCCGAGACAGCTAGTGATCAATTTTTTTTTTATGGAATTCGCTGTGTCGATGATTCCATTGTCTGTACAAATTCTCGTTTCATTCGGCGGTCCGGTGTTTCGTTTTTTTATTTGTGGTGGAATGATATATTTTTTACCAATTAGGCACCATCAGGTCTACGTGCTGGCGGCCAATGTAGGTCACTGTTAGGTTATTGCCAGGGTATAAGGTAAGGTGAGAGGTAGCTGCCTGCAGCTTGGACAACATTCGAGGAGGTGGACTTGTAGTTAAGCAGATTTCAGCCCTGTGTTTACTGCCGGAAAAATGGATCTAGCCCTGCGTCCGATGGTGTCGAGAACAAAAAAACATGTATAAATTGTTGTGAATAATTAGAATATTTTAAAAGACTTTTATCTCATATCATAAAAAC
>Ga0325411_1008196_pt1 | contig 11328 bp, 4 predicted proteins | sample PopdelMetagenome_13_FD_206181 | JGI IMG/M metagenome (GOLD analysis project Ga0325411, IMG submission 206181) | Populus deltoides microbial communities from Bellville, Georgia, United States - Xylem-PdIQD-R4 | ecosystem: Host-associated > Plants > Phyllosphere > Stem > Wood/Secondary xylem...
CCAAACTGACAGAAATCTCATCTTAATCAAGTTAGTTAATGAAACAATATTTGAAGGAAAATGCACTATTCAATTTTTCACGAGAGTAAGTATGGCAATGGAGTAAAGGATATGAACAATTAACAATTAGCTAATAACAGGAAAAAATATTACCTAGAGATTGCTGGGACATGATTGCTGCATGCTCATCCCTCCTGGCCCTTTGAACTTGAACACTCTTTTGAAGTTTTTGTATTCTAGCCCTTGTAGCAGATATTGAGTCCCTTGTTACCAGCTGCTTGGCCTCTTTCTGAGTCTTAACTATACGAGAACACAAATTAAAAAATAATAAACAAATAAATCTGAAAGCTAATGGAAATCAGTTTTAAAGCATTTTATCACACGAAACATAAATAAAAATTGAAGCAGAGAGTGGATTTGTTTAGAGAAGAAAAGACACATTTTCCCTTATCAATCTTTACTCACTTCCAGCATTCTTATTAAGACACCAAAAAGTCTCAATTCAAATACAAGTCTCTGCTGCTCTTTCTTCAGCTAATTTTGTATCAGACCAATTTTGGAAGCTATAACATTTCTTTACTCTCCGAAATAGCATATCTTTGTCTCTCCTAAACATTCTGTGCCACTAGTTGATCATTTATTTAGTTAAGGGTTTCCAAAATAGCGTGGCAATCAATCAACTCAAGCATACAAATGGTAAATAAAACAAAACATCATAATTGATGATTGGTGAAAGTTAAACTCCACCTTCACATTTGGAACCGGGAGTAAGTTATTTCTTTGAATTTTTAAGCGTGTAGAAGCAAATAAAAATTAATTCAAATCCTGGTTAAGATTTACTCAAAAACATTAATTCTCAACAAGCAAATCAATATGTTCTGTCTTCCATTACAGATTAATGCTAAAACCAATAAAATTAACTAGAAAAACACACTAGCTGTAAGTGCAAGCAAACAATACAGCCCTCCCAAAACCTAAAGTTTCAATCAAAAATGGTAATGACGATCGCTCGTTGTAAGGCAATCAATATTAGATTGTTTAGTTACGAACTTAAAATCATAGTAGCATTTACCAGTGTTCAGTCAGTGAATCACTTGCAATATGCACATTCGCCATCAATTAATTAATTACTACTCGCATTTTAAATGCCCTAAACACCTGAATTCAGATTTCACATCCAAATTATGAACCAGCCACTTCAAAAGATCTAATAAATTAAAGGATTTTACAACACAAAAAATTGCCAGCATAAATTCACTGAGGGTTTTCACCTCCAAATACAGGTAAGAAGAAAAAAAAACACAGGGAGAGAGAGAGAGAGAGAGAGAAACCTGCCAGAACTTTAACAAATTCACCATCAGCTTCTTTCAAGCTAGATTTCAAACTCCCTAATCTCCCTGCAAACAAAACAAAAATCACACAATTTCCAAAGCACTAACCGTTCTAATTTCATCCACAAATAGAACAGTTAACTTCCCAAACTAACTACACTACAAACCCTAGCTTCTATGTAAGCAAGTTGGAGTAAAGTGAAAATGCAAGCCTTCTGACCTTGATTCTGCACAGTTTCTTCTGCTCTGGCCTTGACTGAATCCATAGAGTTGGAAAACGACGCCGTGAAGGAGTCCATTTTCTGCAGTTGGATTTGGGCATCTCTGTCGCAAATCAACCGCAAGGACTCCATTTTTGCTCGTACAGTTTCCGTCGCTTTCCATTCCATTTTCTTTGCGCTATGCGAGAGGGGGAGGGGGGAGAGAGAGTGTGTGTTTTAATTTAAATTTTGCTTTTATCGAACACTTTTGAATTAAATGAATTAGGCGGCCCAATTTGATTTTGCAAATCACACTTTCGTTTTCCTTTCTTTTTTCTTTTTTTTTTCTCTCATCTTTTTGCGTTTACTTCTTTGCCCTTTCCGCAGGCCGGGAAACACGTGTTTTTGTGTTATGGGCTACGGACTTTTCTGGGAACCGATACTGGACTGCCCGAGGCCATTCTACTGGTTCAATCCTCATTGCCTGCCCTTCAAGGGTTTGCAATCTATTTTCTTTTGGGCAAATTAGGGGCTGGAGCTTACACTCTACGAGGTGGTTTTTGGGCCCTGAGTATATGTCCACTGGGCTAGTTCTATAGCAATTCAAAGTTGGTTTTTTCTTTTCTTTTTGAAAATGAAAACATGTAAAAAAAACAGCTTGCAGGGAAAAAAAAAAAAAAAACAAGCATGCTTTAACTGGTCAATGAGGTCTCGGTTTGTCCCGTCAAGTCATCTAGATCAATTCTAAATTATTATTTTTAAAAAAGAAAATCAGCTAAGATCAAGAGCCAAATCTACTGAGTCTCGAGTTGACTTGTTGAACCGGGTTTAATAATCGAACATCTAATTCTTCTTCATGTTTCCCAGGAGAAAATACTAGAAATAATTAGACATGCATCTTCTAATAATTAAAGCATTTTTTTTAAGGTCTGCATGAAAATACGCTGCATGAATCACAAAACGAGAGAGAAAAATAAAAAATAATTAATACCTCTCTTTGGAGCCGAAAGAAGAAAAGCCATTTAGGGCATGAACCTTAAAAGAAGGGAAGAGCGTTCCAACAGAGAAACAAGTGGTACTATAAAATGGTAGTCTGATGGCGACCCAATATGAAACCAAAATAAAGTATAATTTCCAGTTTTCAATCATCAAGCAAAGAATAATAATTGAAGTGCTTAAATTAAAAACAAGAACAAAAAAAGTACATTTATTTTCATTAAATTTACGTGCTGTGTGGAGTCTTGTGGCTATGGCCCCGGCCCCGTGTTGTGGAAGAAAGAGGGCCATGCTTAAAAAATGTTTCTTGGTCTAAATGATCTCACAGTTGACTAGCCATTGATGATTTACAGAACCTTCTTTTCATAGGGATGGTCATGCAATTATTGCTCAAAAGTAAGCCATCAACTATACTTTTTTTTTAATATTAGTATTTGAACCAGCTTGTGTATAACTTGTCTAATTTTACAAGTTTTAAAATTAATAATTATATAAACCTCTAGTAACTATCATATTAGCAATCACAGCGTTCGAATCTAAGATCACAGGAGAAGACATCAACTACACTTTTACTTTGTATATTTACGTGGTGTTTGGCATTAATTGTATTTTTAAAAAAAATATATTTTTTTAATTTTAAATTAACTTTTTTATGTGTTTTTTTGAATCGTTTTAACATGTTGATGTTAAAAAAATTAAAAAAGTAAAAATATTTCTAAATAAAAGATATTTTGAAAAATAATATCCACCACACTCTTAAATAAACACATAAATAAATGAGAAAGAGAGAAATATAATATATTTTTTATCTTTTAAAATTTATTTTTAATATCCATAAAGCAAAACAATTAAAAAAAAAAAAAAAACACATCCACGATAACAAACAGTACGCCTCAAGAAAATCCAGGAAATTATTAATTATGCCGTGACTCAACTTTAGTGCTCCTTCCTCTTTCAGGAACTTCAATCCAAATGATGTCTGCAACATATGAAAAAACTCACAAACAACATAGAAAATTTTGAAATAAATTAAGACAGTTACTATTTTCTAATAAATGAATTAATTAGTGCAATCTGGAGCTTACCTGAACTCAAAATTCTTCACCTATCTTGGCTGGCTAATATATTAATTTGTACAGGATTTGGAATTCCACAGTAAATTAAGCTGTCGGTGCATAAATCTTACACCATTAAAGTTTAATAATCAAGTTTCTTTTTTTTTCTTTTTAACACGATGCTAAGTACAAATACGATTTGTATTTTTCAATTATTATTATTTATTTATTTATTTTTATTAACGCGAGTGTCCGGATTAACTTATGCGCATATCGACTAATCTCGGGCCTTGAAGTTAACGACCATATAAACCTTCAGTGGCTATCAAATTAGCAATCACATGACTCAAACCTGAGACTACAAGAAGAACAAACCTCTTAGTCTCAAATTCTTACCACTGAATCACCTATTAGATGATTGTATTTTTCAATTATGATTGAACTATATATGAAAGTAGCATTAATGCTTTAAATGTTAGTTCAAGTGATGTAAGTGAGTTTGACCGCTAAAGGTATTGTGCATATTAATATCTTGATTAAATAAATAAATAAATCAAGCTGATTATGTAGAAATGGACCGAAAACGTAGAAAACCAAACAGGGATAAGATTAAATAGCAACAATGGCTAATGATTTGGATATAATTAAACAGCATGAATGCACGATCATCTTGCATGTTGCTCTTGATTTGCCTTTAGAATTAATTGCATCTAAGACTAGCGCATATATTGTGCTTTTCATACATAAAAAAAAAAGCTTATCCTTGAAATAATTTATCGGTTTAATTAATCATGGGGTCTCCATTGAGAGTTTACAAATTAAGGAGCTCAAATGTGGTGATCATTGGTATGGATCCATGTCGTTCATGATTTTCTCACTTTTTTTAATGAATTAATAGTATATATTTACTTTTTTTTTCTCTTCGTGTTCACTTTCATGTTTTAAAACATGCATATGAATTTCTTTGCCTAGATAATGCTCTCCTTTGAAAGATTGTCGACCGGAATCAAAGCATGCACATAGTCTTGAATTTGACTGCTACCCGTCCCACCGGCAAGCATCAATAAATTAAACCAACAACAAAAGGGAATGATCATATTGTAAGAAAGAAAGAAAAAATCGATATTTAAAAAACATTGATTGAATTTAGTGATAATTTTTAAGTCGTTTTGAATGGTTTTAATATGGAGATATTAAAATCATTAAAAGACATAAATTTAGAGTAGTTAGACATAAATTTGATGTTTTTTTACACTAAAAAGAAAAAAAAAAAAAGGAAGAAAAAAGAACGGTAAGGCCAAACAAACCCTTAAGACAAGGTGCGTATTAAGAAAGAAATCTTAAGACAAAGTAGCAAGACATGGCATGGCATGGCATGTAACTCGAAAGTTAAAATGTCGTAATCATCATCCTTACTTAACCCTCCATTTTGTCCCCCCGTAGAAACCTTTATAACGCTGTGACTATAGACAAGATAACTTAATCCGAACTTAATGGATAGCGACATGATTTGATCTTATTTAAATAAATAGAAATTTTTTGGACTTGATGGATAATACATAGGTATATATATTATCAAACTCAATTTAAAACTCGTTCGAACCGAAACTGAAATATATATTTATATTAGATAAATATATTTGTAGAATATTTAAATTATTTTAATACAATATGATATATGCATACATTAATATTAACATGAAACACATGTATATGAATAATATTTATCATTTAATATACATATACATATTTCAAATACATATATATATATATAGTATTTTATTTTTTATTAATTAATAATTAATAGTAGATAAGAAATATCCATTGAATACCTAAAAACGGATAATTTGTAAATATTAAAAAAAATATTAATAAATAATAGATAAAATATAGATATAAAAAAATCCGACCTAAAGTTATCCAAATTGTGATAAACAATAATGGCATTTTAGCACTCAGTTGTTTAATTTGTCTATCGAAACCCTCTCGAATCTCTGTTTAGGTGGCCGTCCACCATAACTAAATAAATATAATAACATCTTCATTAATTTGGATTATGAAAGCAAAAGATAGATCATGTGTTAAAGAGTATTGCGTTAGATTTTGGTAGCCATCAACAACTTCAAATCAAAGGCTGTTGTTGGCCATCTTTTGCGCTTGTAAACATGTTAGAATAGACTAGGCATGGAATCTTAGGGCCAAACTATTTTTCTCATAAAAAATAATATTTAAGTCCTAAACGTGTTTTTTTTTTTTAAATCTATGACTCATTTTATAGATCCGGATATATTAAATAAGTTTATATTATTTTTATTTAGATAATAAAAAATAAATAATAATAATAAATTGACCAAATTTTTTAAACAAGTGATCCTAATATCTTGGGGAAAAATATTTTTTCAAAAAGAAAACAAATGATGTAGCTCAATTCCCAACCTATTAAATACAGAAAAATAAAATGAGGTAGAAAAAAGAACTTATAAAAATCATCAGTAGTTAATTCGGGTTAACATGACAAACCTATAACCCTACTAATCAAGGTTGAGTAAGCTCGAGTTATTCTACCAAACATGTGATCGAGATCATGAGATTGAAATAACGTGATAGAAAAAAATAAAAAAAATTACAAATCCTATATTTTTTTAAAAAAATATTAATCCGTGTTAACTTGAAAAAAAAATAAAAGAATAACGATTAAAATTGGAAAAACCATTAAAGATCAATTCTCAATCAATCAAATATTAAATGATAAAATTGCAAAAAAAAAGAATTTCAACAATACAAAATGATTAAAAAAATTAAAAGAATAACGATTAAAATTGAAATAAAAAATAAATTTTATATTTGATTGAAGTGTGAAAATAAAATGAAAAATTAATTTAGAATAATGGACCTGAAAAAAAACAGTCAAAATAATAAGGATCAAAATTGATAAAAATAAATAAAAATAATTTTTTAATTCAAGGGTGAAATTGAAAAGAAAAATAACTTTCACTAAATAAAAAAAAATTCAAAACAATGAGAAACAAATTCATAAAAATGATATACTATAATTTTGAATTGAATGATGAAATTGAAAATAAATAAGAATTTTACAAAAAGGTATTTTGATCATTTCACTTTTTGTTTTTGTATTCTATTATTAATTTGTTCAAAGATTAAATTGTCACTCAACTGACTTAATAATAACAGAAAAACCATTGTAAAAATCTAAAATATCCGTTTGAGACTAATTTTATTTTTTAGCTTCCAAGGATATGTTGGTCATTTCATCATGTGTTTAGTTTTTTATTTTATATATTTAGTCAAATACTAAATTGCCCCTCATTTTACCTAATAATTAAAAAAAAATCATTGTGAATAGATTAAAAAACCTAGTGAGGGTGATTTTTTATTTTTTTTACTTTCAATGATATTTTGATGTTTCATTATATTTTTGAAATACAAATAGATTTATTTATCTCTTGCTAGTTTGATAATAACTAATAAGTATGTAAAAAGATCTAAACACCTCTAATAGCTACTTTTAACTTTTTTTTTTATGGAAAGGAAAAATCATGAAAAGATTATTTTCAGTGAATAATATTTTCACTATTATGCTATAATAAAAATCCTACCTTAATAGTTTTTGTTAATATTATATAGATGAAGCCATAGTTTTTAGACCCGTCCAAAGTCCAGGTTTTGGGTTTTGATCAGGTCGTCTGGGTCAATTTTTTTAAATCAAAACGACATCGTTTTAATAAAAAAAAAAGTCGAAGGGTTGTAACCGGGTTTTTCACTGAGTCTTGCCGGGTCAATCGAGCTACCGGATCAACTGGGTCACATCGAGTTTTTTCTTTCCCTATTTTTTTTTAATCCAGCTCGGTTTCAACTTTAGATTGACCCGCTGGACCAGATCGAATTTCAAAACTAAGTAAAGGGGAATACTCTAGTTGTTGTCGTATTTGTACACAGGGTTTGCTCTCTAGTTGTTGTCGTATTTGTACACAGGGTTTGCTCTCTAGTTGTTGTCGTATTTGTATACAGGGGTTTGCTTGTTTCTTCCTCATTGCCCATCGACAAAAGGACTCATTCTAAAGAAAAGCTGTCCTGGACCATGGATGGGTTTGGTGCTGCAAGCCTCCTCATCTCGCGCTGATTAGACATTTCACTAGTCAGTATCTCGTGTTATATTTTAATTTGGATTAATTTTTTTAATATAAAAAATATTTAGATAATAATAATTTGAGTTAATTATATATATATATTGCCCTGTAACTTAGCCAAGCCATGGTTGTTGCAGTTTGGTCTTCCATGTCACACGACATCTCGTGATGGATTTATTTTTCATGCTAGGAACCTGAATGGGATTTGTTTTTCAAAATGGGATCTGATTTTGTTGGTGGTTGCAGTGTCATTTTGTTAATAATATATGGATTTGATTTTTTATACGAGCATGCTTTTGAATAAAATTGTTTCCTATAGAAAAAATATTAATAAAGGAAGTATATGATTTCGTTATAATATTTTAGCTCAATGCGCTTGTAAATTAACATGTAAGAATAGACTAGATATGGTATCTTGCTATGCTGCGGGTCAAACTATTTTTTTATAAAAAATAATATTTAGGTCATAAACATGTTTTTCTTTTTAAATCTATGACTCGTTTTATAGATCTAACTAAATTAAATAAGTTAATTTTATTTTATTAGATGTTAAAAAAATAACAACAGCAGATGGATCAATTGTTTTAAACAAGTAATCCTAATAAGTTGGGGAAAAAATATTTAAAAAAAAACAAATGATATAACTCAATTCTCAATCAGTTAAATACATAAGAATGAAATGAGTTAGAAAAATATACTTGTAATAATCATCTTTGGTCAAAAGGGTTAGCATGACAAACTTATAACCTCACTAATCAAGGTAGAGCAAGCTCAAGTTATTCCATCAAACACGTGATCGAGATCATGAGATTGAAATAACTTGATAGAAAAAAAAATTAAAATCACAAAGCCTATTTAAAAAAAAATATTAGTTTGTGTTAACTTTTCAAATCCATGACTCGAGTCATTAGACCTGAAGCACTTTATTTGGAAAAACCATTAAAGATCAATTCTCAATCAATCAAATATTGAAGGATAAAATTAAAAAAAAATTCAATTATACAGAAGGATTAAAAGAATTAAAAGAATGACAATCAAAATTGAAATACAAAATAAATTTTATATTTGATTGAAGGATGAAAATGAAATGAAAAATCAATTTAGAATAAAGGACCTGGAAAAAAAAACAACAATCAAAATAATAAAGTTCAAAATTGATAAAAATAATAAAAATATTTTTTTTAATTAAAGAGTGAAATTGAAAAGAAAACTAACTTTCACCAAAGAAAAAAATTAAAAACAATAAGAAACAAATCGATAAAAATGATATACCATAACTTTAAATTGAAGAATAAAATTGAAAACAAATAAGAAATTTACAAAGAGTATTTTGGTCATTTTACTTGTTGTTTTTGTTTTCTATTATTAATTTGTTCAAAGATCAAATTGTCACTTAACTGACCTGATAATAACAGAAAAATCATTGTAAAAAAAAAAAATTCATTTGAGCCCAATTTTATTTTTTAGATTTTGATCATTTCGCCATGTGTTCTGTTTTTTATTTTATATATCTAGTCAAATGCTAAATTACCCCACATCTTACCTAATATTTACAAAAAAAAACCATTGTGAATAGATTAAAAAGCCTATAAAGGGCAATTTTAACTTTTTTTACTTTTAATGATATTTTGATGGTTTCATGTGTTTTTGAAATACAAAAAGATTTATTTATCTCTTATTATTATTATTTTGATAATAACTAATGAATTATATGAAATAAAACATAAATACCTCTAATAGCTACTTTTAACTTTTTTTGATGGAAAGGGAAAAACCATGAAGTTTTCAGTGAATAATATTTTCACTATTATGTTATAATAAAAATCCCACCTTAACTAGTTTTTGTTAATATTTATATAGGAGCAAGAGTAACAATGGCAGGAAAGAAGAAAATATAGATGAAGCATTGGGTTTGTTTGTTTAATGTCAGGAAAGAAGAAAATATAGAAGAAAATATTTAAAAAAAAAACTAAAGTTAAATAAAAAAAATGAGTTAACTTGACTAACCTGCACATGTGATAACCCCATAGAAAAAAAAGAGAAAAAATTATAAAGTTCAAGGGCCAATAATTTAATGTCAAATGATAAAATTGAAAATGAAAATTCATAAAACAAATCGAGAAAAAAAAATTGTGTCAACTCTGGTTAACTCGATCAACCCGTTACTCAGGATATAAGATCAAAAAATGGAACAAATAATGAAGCTCAATGCCCAATAACTCAATTTCAAATGATGAATTTGAAAAATAATTAATAAAGAACCTGAAAAAAAAACTTAAACAAAGTCTGAGTTATGAGATCAGGATTACTCTATAAAAAGGCAAACACACAAAAAGTCACGAAGTAAATTTTTTAATAAAAAAACTAAAAAGAAAAATAGTAATTAAAACAATGATGACCAAATATAGTATAAAAAATAAATGAAAAAAAATAATTCAGGACTAAATTGAAAAATAAAATATTTGTCAGAAGAATAAAAATCAAAATTGGATAAAAAAATAAAATGATGAGGGACAAAATTGAAAAAGAAATCAAGAAAGGGGTAAGAAAGCAACAATCAAAATAATAATGATCAAAATTGGATAAAAAAATAAAATGAAATAAAATGATGAGGACCAAAATTGAAAAAGAAATGAATCAAAAAAAGGATAGAACATCAAAAAAGAGCAATCAAAAGAATAAGGACCAAATTGAATAGATGAAATAAATTTCCTAGAGATGAATTTAAAAAAACTTCAAAAAACAATAAAAATAAAACAAATAGCAATGAAAAAAATGAGAACTAAGATTAATAGAAATATAATCTGGAGAGTCAATTTTTGAAGGGCCGGCATGAATTTCTAGATTAGGAAAAAGAAAAGAAAAGAAAAGGCTACTAGAGCCCAACAGTACATCCGTTGTGTACATCGTCTGACCAATGCAAAGAGTACAACACACTATTCCAAACGTTGTCGTGATTGGTTGGTTTTTGTTGTTAGATAGCCCTGCATGTGCGTTGCATGCATCAACAACTTTGTTTTAATAATATTTAATTTTTTAAAATTATTAAAGAGTCCTAAGTGAATCTAAAAATAACAACAATAAAAAAAATACAAAAAATAAATTCTTGGAACCAACCTTAGATTTTATTTTATTTTATTTTATTTTAAGAGTAATTTGATTACTTATAAAAAGACAAAAATGCTTCTCTATGCAAGTTTAATGTTTTTTTTTAATATATCAACTTAATTTTATTGTGCAAAAAATATTGAAAAGACAAAAAAATAACCTTAATAAAAAGTTATACAATTTTTTTCTTTTTTTGCTTTTGAGTACAACAAAGGCATTCCATTGTGGTTTAAAAAATGGGCATGGCATCCCCAATCAATTACAAATCTTGTAATGTATAATAAATCCCTTGAAAATAGATTATTTTAATTGTAAGCAGGCATTCACGCTTGAATTGTAAGATGATTTTGGAGTAAAATAATGTCAATCCAGAACATGGTCACGAGGCAAGCAATATGTGTTTGTGTGTCAGTGGATTGTAAGATTATATATGTTTGTATTGCCCTGTAACCTAGCCAAGCCATGGTTGTTGCAGTTTGGTCTTCCATGC
>Ga0325411_1008197_pt1 | contig 11328 bp, 5 predicted proteins | sample PopdelMetagenome_13_FD_206181 | JGI IMG/M metagenome (GOLD analysis project Ga0325411, IMG submission 206181) | Populus deltoides microbial communities from Bellville, Georgia, United States - Xylem-PdIQD-R4 | ecosystem: Host-associated > Plants > Phyllosphere > Stem > Wood/Secondary xylem...
AAAAAAAAAACATCGCAATACCAAGTTGGTATATACGTCTTGACAATACCAAGATTCAAAGACGGAGAGATTTGATATATGCTTTTGTAAAGTAGTACAAGTTCAATATAGTTATGGATTCAAATTATTCTAGTTTGCAAAACATGAAAAACAAACTAAAAAATCTATTAAAAAGTACTTTTAGAGGTTGAGCAAAGTGGTTACACATATCCATTCTTCTCTAATGGATAAAGAAATGATTATGCTCTTCTCAAGTACATTCAAAGGTCCATACTTTAAATATTTGGTCAACACTTTGGCACAATATTATACAAAGATTGTTATTATAACTAATAAAATTAAGTAGGCAGTGAGGACAGGAAAAATATCAAACATTTCTAAAGCTAACTAAAGGAAATAAGGGTGGGTTCATCAACAAGATAAAAGACAAACAATGTTCACCAAATGGAAATCAATATTTCTCAACTAGAAGTTGTTGGATAATTAATAGAGATCCAATCAGCAAGCTAATACCAATAACACCAATCTTCAACCATTCACTTCGACGCTAGCCAATGCTATATCCATCTCCAATCTGAGCTCATCTTAAAAATTCTCTACTTACCAACATAACCATTTCCCATAAAATTAGCCATTCTTTAACCAAAAAACATCAAATGACCAAGTTGGCCTAAATAACTAGCCTTATAAAAATATCTAAAGAAATTAGGAAACATTATCACTTCTTTCAGTACCGTTAGGAGAAATGATAAAAAAGATAGTTTGAATTGGATAAATTTCTTCTACACCATAAATACTTCTTCAACCACTATACTCTTATTAGTATAAACCTGACCATAAATACCAATACCATGCTGGTGTTATTGGATATAACATTAATAATTATAATGCTTTAAATAAAAGATCCTCCACCTTATCAAGTCAGGTTAGATAACATTTGATGGAAGTTATTACGCCACAAATATAAGCATGGATCCATTGCCAAACCATGTTGTTATAGAGAAAGAGGCATGATTTTTAATGATGCTAGTTATGATAAGAATAAAGCCACTTTGAAGATAACAATGAGAAGTTTGTTCAATATGTTATCCCATAAAAATTACCTCAAGGCACCATCTAAAATATAGGCTATTGAGGATCCTAATATGTATTGCAAGTTCCATCATGAGTCAGATACAATATCAATAAATGTGATGAGTTCCATCATGAGTCAGATACAATATCAATAAATATGATGAGTTCCATCATGAGTCCGAGCATGATATCACTAACTAAGTATGCTATAATTTAAAAACAATAAGGTTAAGAATAAGGTGGGAAAGCTATCTTCCCAAGAAAACAAAGTAGAGGTAAATAGGTACCAGCCAACGATGAATAATCCTCTAAGAATGATTCCATTGATGCTAACTTACATGACCATAAGTAACTATCACACTTTACCTTACAATTATGGATACACCTTTCATAATAAAGAGTCACACCCTATCATGCATACTAAGATTAATGGTTTGACAAGAACAAGAAGGTGTTTTACTTTATAAAAGCTAGAAAGGCAATGAAAGACTAAAAGAAAGGTAGTATAAGAGCTTGTCAATGATGATGAAGTTAACAAGCTAATAAATAATAAGGAAGCTACTAAGTTTCTTGAATTTATAAAAATATATTGACTACAATATGGTTGACCAATTACAGAAAACCTCAGCTTAGATATCCATACTCTTTCTCTCATCTTAACTTTAAAACCATATCAGAAAGTGCTTTAGAAAGTTATAAATTAAGCATATGTTCCTGAGGATATCATATTTGATTATATAAAGCATATAGTACGAAAACTCCAGGCCACCAACTACTTGTATTTCTCCAAAGATGAATTAGGTCTAGAAAGCACATGTCATGATTAAGAGCAAAGATTACATCATAGATCAAGTGTTAATAGATAATGACTCAACTTTTAATATGCTTCAAATGCCCATCTTAGATCTTTTATAAGATGATGCATCACATATACATCAAAGAAATATGATGGAAATGGGTTATGATGGTTCATCGAGGTAGGTGATTGATGACATCGATGTAGACTTGGTCATTAGGCCGCTATAGTTCCAAGTCACCCTATAAGTAATTGATATTTAGCTTTAATATAAGATGTCATTAAGATGACCTTAAATCCATGTTGTAGGAGCGATGACATTATCTTTGTATCAAAGGTTCAAATATATGGTTAATAAAAGGTTAGTGACGATGAAAGTGGATAAGGTGTTATTAATGATGAAATATAGGTTAATGTCCTATATAGGAGCTAAGAGAACAAGATAAAGATCTTTATTCCTTCAAGGTTGTGCATGTAGATTTGGTTCCTAAAAACACAATGTTGACAAAGTCATCATTAGACTGCTATAGTTTCAAATCACCCTATAAGTAATTGATATTCAGCTTTAAAATAGCATGTTATTAGGACAACCTTAAATCCATGTTGTGAGAGCGATGGCATTATCTTTGTATCAAAGGTTCAAATATAAGGTCAATAAAAGGCTAGTGATTATGAAAGTGGATGCGGTGTTGTTAATGATAAAAAAATGTGTTAGTGCCTTATATATAAGTTAAGAGAAGCTGAGATAGAGATTGTCATGCCTTCAAGGTTGTGAATGTAGATTTGGTGCCTAAGAAAACACAATGTTTACAAAGTCATAAATTTCAAAAACTATAAAAATAGTTGATAAATACATGATAAAGTATGGGTTGCCACTAAGATATGATCTAAACATAGGATTACTTAAGCGAATCAATTACATGAAGTTGAAATATACTGATTAATGGTTTACATTGGATTTTAAACCATGTAGAAAGAATTACTTAAGGGTGGTAGAAAGGAAACATGAGAAAAGGATGGCAAAAATTGAGGGGCGTAAACCTATTGATGAAACAAATATTCAATGTTACACCTATGCATATGACCTTTCATCTTTCAATTTGTGTAATACAACCTAATGATAAAGTGAGAAACCAAAATAAGATGTTTATTGATCTCACCATCTATAATCTAAAAGAGAATGAGATTGAAGATTATGTCATTTATCTCGAGTTGGGATTGATTGGTTCCTAAATTGTGACCTTACCCTAGGTGACCCGTGAACACCTAATAAGAAGTGCTTTTGCTACACTATTAGTTTGGAATCAAAGAAGAGATAGAGGAGTCTCAAATTCACTAGGTGTTCCTCCTCTAGCAAAGACAACAAGTGATTCCACGCGCCAATAATGGCATTGCTGCGTGGTTCCACGAGTTATCGGGATTACCTAGCAACCTTGGAAGGTTTTCAACAATCCCTAGACAACCCTAACAACCTTAAAAGGTCGATTTCTAACCCCAAACCATTTATTTGATAAATTATTAGTTTTTGGGACAACAATATTAATTGTGTGTATGTTTTTTTGGATTGTTTAATGATGATTTATGATTGATTGAGCTGTTAGGACAAAAAATATTGATTTTTTTTTAGTATGGCCAAGTCTCTCAAAACATAAATAATATTTTCATATTTTAGCATATTAAAAAAATCATAAAAATATTCTTTTTATTTTTACATATATTTTTGGATTTAGTAACTAGTTTATTAAAGTCATGAGAACTTAGCCTACATTTTAAAAATACAAAAAAAAAATTTGTTTTTTCCAATATCAAGAATTACAAACTTATATATAAGACATATTCCTGATATTAAAAGAAAAAATAAAAAAATATATGTTTTTACATAGCTAGGCTTTAACCTGAAAAAATAAGGACCTCCTTACCGAGAAGGACTTTTCTTACACTTTAAACAGACCAATAACTAGAAAATGTAACAATTCCTTAGTTTATATCAAACAAACAAACAAACAATGCATCTTATCTTAGGTAAGATATACTAGGGATGATATGTCATTCCTATACACAACCAATCCCCTTATCCAGACTCTGAGACCTGTTAGGGTTCCTAGTAACCAAAATACTAGGCGACGACTCCCTTTTTTATTTTACTGATAAAAACAAGAATTCCTTGTTCTTTCCACCCATATCTATCTTGATAATCTTGACCCGGGAGAACGATCGTCGTGACGCCGCACACGTGTGACAACATTAATGAGAAAATGTCAATAATAAAAGTGGTAATGCCATTAGATGTTGAGATAGTAAAGATTAGATAATAAAGACATTTACAATTGCCACTCCATACACACTAGTCTCCCAATAACCCATTATTTCTTTTCTTTTTTGTTCTCCCCTCTTTATCTCTCATCCTAGGTTTTTGAATCTCATTTCTTAATAATTGAATCTCTATAATATTTCAGGTTGGTTTATATATATATATATATATATATATATATGTATTAATTAATTTAAAAGGAAAATAAATTTTAAAACAACCGCTATTTATAAACACGGTTATGTTTAAATTATGTTATTTTTATAGCCCGTGTTATTTTTTAAATTTTTTTTATCAAACTGAGCTAGAAAGATAAAATACCGTGATTTGTGTGATTAAACTAATTCCAAAAGTCAAAAATACCTTGGACATGCCTGCAAGCATAGTTGTCAAATTTATTTTAAAGTTTGATGAGGTTTAGGTTACAAGGTGATTTTGTGATCTATTAATTAACTTCGATTATTTTTAAATTCCAGATGGATGTTGTTTTAGGTGATTGAAAAATTAAAAAACTAAAATAATATTTTTTTAATTATTTGAAATTGACTTGACTAAAATTCACTTATAATAATTCAAGTTTAGTCAAATTAATATTTAAAATAATTCAACTTCTATTAATCAACTTCTATCTTATTGTAACAGCTACATGTAGAGAATTTCTACATAACATATTTGAATTCTCTACATGTAGCTGTTACAAGATAGAATAGAATAGGCATAGTTATTAAATATGTGACTGTTAATGACTCGGATAGGGTTTTACTTTGAATTATTTTAAATATTAATTTGACTAAACTTGAATTATTCTAATTGAATTTAATCAAGTCAATTTCAAATAATTAAAAAAATATTTTAAAAATATATTATTTTAGTTTTTTAATTTTTCAATCACCCAAAACAACATCCATCTAGAATTTAAAAATGATCAAAGTTGATTAATAGATCACAAAATCACCTTGTAACCTAAACCTCTTCAAACTTTAAAATAAATTTGACAACTATGCTTGCAGGCATGTCCAAGGTATTTTTGATTTTGCAATTAGTTTGATTAAATTTAATCACACAAATCACGGTATTTTATCTTTCTAGCTCAGTTTGATAAAAACTTTTAAAAAATAATACGGGTTGTAAAAATAACATAATTTAAAAAACATAACCGTGTTTATAAATAGCGGTTGTTTTAAAATTTATGTTCCTTTTAAATTAATTAATATATATATACAAACCAACCTAAAATCTTATAGAGATTCAATTATTAAGAAATGAGATTCAAAAACCTAGGATGAGAGATAAAGAGGGGAGAACAAAAGAGAAAAGAAATAATGGGTTATGAGATTCATTAATAAAGACACGATGTTGAGATGTTGGGACGTAATGTTGGAAATAAATATGAGATGGAAATATATATATTTGGATATGCCATAAATGGTTATAAAAAAAATATTAAGATGGAAAAAAAATATTGGAATGCACCATAAAAGGAATAATAAATACTTTTCATGGAAAAATATATAAATGAGTTAAATGGGCATAAAATATATTGAGAATGAAAGAAATATATGGATAAGCCAAAAATAAATAAAAAATATATTGAGTTTGATAAATAATATAGATGAGTCATAATGAGTATAATAAATGTTATAAGTAAAATTAATATTGATAATTAAGCAAAAAATGACATAAAGGTGTTGATATGAACTAAATGACATAATTAGTTGGAAAAGACGTAGTAAATGTGTGAAACGAAAGAACATGAATGGTGAGCTCAAGGTCGTATCTACATTTTTCAGAAGGGATTATATGATTATTGAATCGAAAATTTAATTAAATTATAAGTTAAGGGTATGACATGGGATTAAAGAATCCCAAAATAGATTCAAGTACAATCTAGGAATAGTGAAATAAAAAGTGATATGGAATATATTATATCGTGAATTCGAATATAATGTGGATTTGATATACTTGTGCAAAGAAAAATTATATAGATGGAAAATGACAAAACAAGTGTAATTCAAGGAGGGAGGTGATAAGAACCAAGTCAGGTCTGAATTTGATCTTAAAATATTTATTGACTAGTTTTGCAAGATCAAGCATATATCTCAAAACATGCATCAAAATGAGTTGAAATTTTACACGGACATACTAGACACGTTGAACTATATTTTGATATTTTATAATGTCAAATGGAGTTCAGGAATATATTATTTCAGATGATTGAAGTTACTAGATAAATCTTATCAAATTTACCAAACTAGACCTTTATGTATTGTTTAGAACATATCTAGAGCTACAGATGTAATTGGGTTGCGATTGAAGTTGTGTTGGAAACTAGACATCTCAAGATTTCCAACCATATATGGTAGGCCTAGTAATTCATATAGACAATAGAGAATGACGTGTTTGAATTCAAAATAGAAAATCTGCCAAAAATATACAAAAATTTGAGATTCAGGCTACATAGAGGATTTTAAAATAATTTGAGAATTTGCATGAAGACTTTGTTTTTATTATCATATTTTATTTATTTATTTAATTCTAAATAATTATTTTTAATTTGAGTTTGTTCTGACCCATTAGATATTGTTTAGGAGTTTATTTTATTATTGAACTTATATTAGTTGATTACTAGTTTAGGCTATTAGCTTACAACCCAAAAAGGGTCTATTAGGATTAGTTAAAAGAAACTATAATATATATTTTTAGATGCAAATTTCAGCAGCAAGTTGAAGAATAAACATGATTTTTTCTTTTGTTTGTTTGTGGCAAAACAATCTTTTTTGTAGGGACAAAGATCATACACTGACATATAAAAAATAAATTGACTTCATGATGTCATTCGTATACTTAGGATTTTTAGATATAAAATTATCTTTGGGTTCAAGTCGTTTTACAATACCTTTGGTTCTTTGGTACACGGTTACTTCTAGGTCAAGGTTCAATCAAACCTGATTTTTGGCTTTTCGGGTTGTTATCTACTTTGTTGAGGGTTGCTTGACCACGTTATCAAGAGGTTCGCATCAGTTGGTATCAAAACTAGGCTTCAAAAATTAGGTTATATCCTTTATTTTCTTCTTTCAAGTTCTAGTTTCCTTAGCTTTAGTTATATTTGATTCGGTTTTTTATTATTTCATGTCTAGAGTTTAGTAGTTTGGATCTAAAGTTCCTTAAAAGAATATGTTATTTTAGTTTGTTGTTGTCTTCGAATATATATGTACCATAAAGAGTAAAAAAAAAAGAAAATATAGGAAAGAACATTTAAAAGTCACTTATGTAGAATCGGTCACATTATACAAACAAGGGATAATTTAGACCAAATCATTTTTGAAAATTCCCAACTTTTACTTACTGGTTCTAGTAGTCCTACTCGTACCCCATATAAAATTTGAGCTCATTTGGAGATTATTTGCTATAGTTACCAAGGTTAAGATTAAAACTTGTTGTAACTGGTCAGATTCGTATCAAAAGAAAATTTTGGTTTAAATAAATTTATAAAGTTCTCAAAATTTATACAATGTTTTTTAAGGTTCTATTTGTACCCCATATAAAATTTGAGGTCATTTGAAGTTTGTTTGCTATAGAAACGAAATTTAGAACTAACACTTGTCGTAACTGGTCTAATTCGCATCAGTAATTCAAACTTGTTTTGCTGCTATTATTTTTTAATTATGACAGTATAATAACATCATAATTAATATATTTAATTAGGTGTCATTTAATTTTTTGCTTGTTTTCATATTTTTCTTGCTTCTAGAGTCATATATACAAATTTGGATACGCTACTAAGGCTTTTATATTGGGATAAAAATCATCATCTGTCGTTGTGTTTTTCTAAAAATATCTTTTAATTAATAATATGATAAAAAATGAACTCGTAAAACTTATAACTAATCTAATATAAGGATGTTTTGTAAATTGCAATCATTGTTTTGTAAATAAAAATCCATTATATTCTTAAAAAAAATTAAAATTATTGATATAATTATATAAAATGAATGTATTAAAATTCTTTAAGAAAACATAAATTTTATGTAAATTAACTATTCATGATTTGTTTTCTATAATAATTGGAGAAAAAATTTAAAATTCCCATAAATATCTATAATATGATATTACAAGCATGACAAAAATGAAAAATAGTTTTTTATTTTTATTGCTATAAATATCTATAATATGATTTGGAATCAGGACAACTAACAACTTCCTCTCTCTTAATTGTTTTTAGATGAGTTCTAACCTGGGGACTGAAAAACAATAAAAATAAACTTTCAAATCAAAATAAAAATTGTGATGATCTACGTGAGTTAGCCATATATTTCCTCCGTGTATACTATTATATTTTAGTCCTTTATCTTTTAATTTGGGCATGTGTATTATACTTTAAGTAACCTAATTTTATCTAATTAGGCTATAAGATGATGTAATTGAAAAGAAAAATAAATAAATTGAGGTGGTTCTTTATAAAAAGAAAAAAGAAAAAAAACCTGACTCATGTAATTTAGTTGTTTTGTTAATGGGTGCTTTGTAGCTGAACTCTAATGGTAAAGCATTACATTACTCTTATGTTTTGAAAAAGGAAAGAGTGATACAAACAATTGACCCAATTCATGAACTACTTATATAAACATTTATTTATTTATTTATTTTTATAGTTAAGGAAGCTACGTTTTAAATGTGGGATCCTAATAATTAAAAGTGAAAATTGAAGCATCAGTAATATCATAATTAAGTTTTGTGAAAGAAGGAAAGAATAAAAAGGATCAAAATGAATTTATTCACTTAGATGATTCATTTTATAATTTAATAAAAAAAGTATAGCATATTATCTTTGTAATTTGAATATTATTGTGGTTGTTCGGGTTTTAGTCTTTTATATAATTTGATTAATTTTTGAATTTATATATGTACATCTTCGTGTGCGTTAAGAGGTGGAATCGATAATTGAGGCAGTCAAATGATTAAGTGGTGGTTACAGACCTAGCTTGATGCTTAGGGATGGGGCATAGTGGTGGATGAAAGAGGCTGGTAGTGGACACGAGCAACTCTTGAGAGTCAAATGGCTGCCGGGGAATAAAAAGGACCACCACATCCTGAGCGTGCATAAACTGAAGTTTGTTGCTATTGTATGGGGATTGAGAAGGGTCCGAATACTACACAAGCAAGTTGCAAGTTGCCAGTACTTCGATGCATACTATAGAAGAAAGATAATCTTTTGGTTTTTCTTTTAACTCTATGAATTTCAAACTTTTGCTCTTCTTGCCAAACTCACCAAAATGGTTTCTCTTTCATTTACTTAATTTTTTCCAATAGAATCCGAATCTCTTAGGTTCTTTTCCATATGAACGAGGCAAAAGGCAAAAGTTTATACTCGCATGGGAATAACATGGCGTTTTCAACAAAGACAAAATGGTGGGCAGCTCCACTTTGTATTGATTGAATTCACTTTCCAAGTAATACGTATGATTCTCGATTTTTCAGCATCTCTAGAAAGCCAAATCACTACCAGAAAACCGGAGAAAACTAACAGAATTACCGACAGACTAAATTCCGTCTCAAAATCTGTCGGTATATACCGACCGTATCTCCGACGGACTATTTTTTCAGACGATTTTACCAATGGAATGATCGAGAGATTCAAACTGAGATAGCCGTACAGTGATATGGCACTGTCACCGACAGAATCACCAATGGAATTACCGGCGGATACATTCCGTCGATGATTCCATCTGTAAAAATTCCATTATATACACCTCTACTGCCGATACTCTCTTCCTCTGTTTCTCCTTCTTCTTGTTTCCCAACCCACCTCTCCCCTCCCAAACTGCAGCCAACCATCCATCCCAACTCTCCATTATTCTCAACATAAGCACTCAAGTTTCTAATACCTTGTACGTGGTCACAATATCCGTTTCTTGTGGATTTTATCATTTTTTTGTAAGTAAATCTATTCTTTTTAGTTTTAACATTTAAATGTGAATTTTATTGTTTTTTTAGTTTATGTATTTTGTTAATGTATGTACTTGTTTGATTGTTATTTGTCAAAGAAACTTGTAGTATGAATGTATAATTTTGTAATTGTTATAGTTTGTTTTAGATTTTGTCAAATTATATAGTTTGTTTTAGATTTTGTAAATGTTATAGTTTGTTTTAGATTTTGTCAAATTATATTTGTTTGTAAATTGTTGAAATTTTGTTTGAATTACACCAAATTAAATGTGTTGTGATTAAATAAATAATTAATAGCTTGTTTAACGGGTCTTTTTTAATTGTTATCAATTCTATTTTGAAGTTGTGATTTCGGTAAATTTATATATGTGTAAATTTGTATGTATGAACGTTGATAGTTGATAATTGATAATGAATATTTAACATAAGTGTTGTTTTAGTTTGTTTGATAATATCAGGGAAAACCATTATTTTTGTTATGTTTTATAGAGGTTCAATGGAAGTCATGGATGATTGTTCATGGATGTATTGGAACTCACCTCAAGGATTGCGAAGGATGGATTATTGTAACGGTGTCTAGGGTTTTATTAATTTTGCAACATCTATTCCTGAGAATTTTACTGATGGCGGTACTAGGTGTCCATGCAGGAAGTGTAAAAATTTAAAGTTTCTGCATCAAGATGTTATAATGATGCATCTTCTAACCAAAGGGTTCATAGAGGATTACCTGTGTTGGTATGCATAAGAAGAACTATTTGTTCCTGATGAGAGCATTGAAGAACATGTGGTTGGGTCAACTTCTAGTGCTAGCAACATGCATGAAGTTGGAAATGAGAACTGTAATCCTTACAGGAATATGGTTATGGATGCAATGAGAATGAGTGAAGGGAATGTCAGGGAATGTCCAATCATAGAAGAACCTAATGCAGATGCAACAAGGTTTTTTGATTTGTTGAAAGATTCTGACGAACCATTATGGGATGGCTGCACGAACCACTGTAAATTATTAGCCGTAGCACAGGTGTTCACCATCAAGTCAGATCATGGGTTGAGTGAGGCCGGTTATGAGAAGATTATTGAATGGGCGAGAAGCATTTTACCTGAAGGGAACAGGCTGAAAGAGAACTTCTATGCTGCCAAGTCCATGATGAAACCCCTCGGTTTAGGATACCAGAAAATTGATATATGCCTTAACTTCTGCATG
>Ga0325411_1008201_pt1 | contig 11326 bp, 9 predicted proteins | sample PopdelMetagenome_13_FD_206181 | JGI IMG/M metagenome (GOLD analysis project Ga0325411, IMG submission 206181) | Populus deltoides microbial communities from Bellville, Georgia, United States - Xylem-PdIQD-R4 | ecosystem: Host-associated > Plants > Phyllosphere > Stem > Wood/Secondary xylem...
ATAGTTTAATGTGTTTGGTTAAGAATGTTTTTGAAATTGAGGTTATAAAATAATTTAAAAAAATATAAATTAATATTGATGGCTTTTAATTTAAATATTGTGGATTTAACTATTGCGGTAACATTATAAAATAAATCATACTTTATATATAAAAAAATTTATTGTTCTATTAAACTATCTACAATTCCATTACGTACAAAATTTATCTGACAAGAACTACAATTTTCATAATTTTTTAGCGTGTAATAAAATTAGATAAAATATTATCATGTATAAAATTCACTCTAAATTAGTTTTTTTAAAAAAATTAACAAAAAAAAAACTTAACACACTAAAAAAAAAAAAAAAATCCACGCAGTGCAAGTGAACAGTGCATGAAAAGTGCACTGTTCACTATTTTTAACATGAACAGTGCACGAAAAGTGCACTGTTCATGAACAGTGCATCATTTTGCACTGTTCATGTTAATTGCACTGTTCATTGAACAGTGCAATTACGTGAACAGTGCAAAAAAAGCATGTAATCCTTGCTTTGTAAATGCTGCGTTTCCAACGCAGAAAACAGGTGGGACCCAGTGAATAGTAAACTGTTTTTCTTTGTAACCAAACGGCTGCAACTGCGTTTTAAAAAAAACGCAGCCGCAGCCGCAGAGCCAAACGGGCTCTATATATTGCAACTCTTGTTTTGGCTGTGGTTCAAAAATTATGTTAGAAATTGCAATAATTTTTGTTTAAAAATATATTAAAAAATATATTTTTATATTAGTATATTAAAATAATCTAAAAATATTATAAATAAATTTAAATACCGTCAAAATAAAGCATATAAAATATTGCCGTTAGGACCTTCTACACACAACTATTGTTATTTTCATTTTATTATTATTTTTATTATTATTATTAGGTAACACCACCTTTATTTCTATTATTACCACCGCAAGCTATTAATATTAATGTTATTATCATTATTATTTCTTTATCATAACACATCATTATTATTTCACATTACTTTTATATTATTATACATAATTATTTATAAATATCATAAAATTAAGTTGTTTTAATGTTTCTTGAAAAAAATTGATTTTAAGTGGTGCCACATGGATTTCAATAAATCACACATAATTACTTGTCAAATATCACGATAAATTACCAAAAAAAATTATTATTGTCGTACAAAAAATAAAATAACGGAAAGATGCTAGTCAATAGGTGTAATAATAAATCGCGAAATTCAAGATTGAATAGGACAAATATTTTTATTTGGCATCTTGTATCGTGCGTATCGGAAACTGGTACAATGAGATGCACCTTAAAATTCCCCCTTTTATGTTTTAAAAAAAAGATGGAGGCTGGCACATATATATCATCGGGAACTTTTATTGCACCTATAATAAAGCTAGGGATTAGGGCAGCGAAGCTAATCGATTATACTTAAACACATATTTTTTCTTTTTATTTTTAATTTTTTATGAACAATAACAATAACCACTTATACTTGAATTAAAAATATTTTTTTATAATTAAAATACACGTAAATTAATTTGAATACTTATATTAAATTAAAAAATTATTAAAATTAAAAATACTAACAAACCTCGAAGCCTGAGTCGCTAACTATGTTAGTTGAATTTAAAAGAAGACTATTGCAATCAAGCCCTCTGTCTAGTTTGAATGACTATTCTGTAATGACATGACTAACATTATTGTTAAAATTGTGGAATCAAGAGAACAGATACATCAAGTACTTCTATTATTTCCACAATCATGTAGTAAAAATTATAAAATAAAATTTATTTGAGAGCTTTTAAAATCTTATTAGTTTGATTTAGAATTATTTAAAAATTTATTATATGAAAATCTCATTTTTTATAGCTTTAAATAAATCTTTAAAGCAGTGTTTTAAAACCCGGTCCAGTCCGGCGGGTCGACCCGGAACCCAAGCCTGGAACCGAGCTAGGTTGAAGAAAAAACTAGCTAGGGATTTGCCCTGGCAAAACCCCAAGGGTCGACCTGGAACCCGGACTATCCGGGTAAACCCAGGTGAGACACGACTGTTATATATATATAAAACGACGTCGTTTTTGGCTTAAATACTCAATTTAATTGAATGTCATCATCTCTCTTTGTCTCCGACCCAAAATCTTTGTGGATCTCGATCCTTGCTAGTTGCTTAAACTATTTCTCTCCTAAAAGTTCACAAAAAGAAAGCATATGGCGATGATATTTGTTCAAAATCTGGTCAAAGAAAGAAAATACTCTTCCATCTTCGCTCTTGCTATCTTACTCGTTTCTGCCACTATCTTCTTCTTATACTCAAATAATTTTCAATCTCTCACATTTTTTTTCATAGATCTCCAAAAATCTAACCCCACTACCTTAAAACCTTCTAAAAAAATCCAAATCCAAGGTGTTTGGTCCCTTTTTCTAATGGGTATAAAGTGCCTATTCAGTGGTAGAAAATCAGGACATAGTGAGATTATTTTGATTAATTCTTTTTGGTAAGATTTTGGTTTTAGTTAGTTTTCTTCCTTTTTATTTTAAGTTTTAGTTGTTGGGCAAAATCTGGAAGCTTAATTTTAAGTGAGTTTCCTAAATTTTTTGTATTGTTTTAGGAGTGAGGGATGAGATTTGATTTTTTTTCCTTTAAGGATGTATTATGAGGTTGTTTTTTTTAGTTTCTTCGTTACGAGCACAAGAGAATAATATTTGAGGTCAAACTTAATTGGTTTGGTTTAATGTTAAGTCAATTTCAACCTTCTCAAACTAGAATCGAACCAAAAAAAATTTAAATTGATTTTTCTCTGTTTTTTCTTGGTTTAGTTTTTCAATTAATTCTTTTTCAGTTTATCACTCATTAATTCTCTGAGAGTTTTCTCTTTCGACAGTTTTACGATATTCCAAAGCAACGTTTACACATTGCAATCTCTTATAATTTTGCAATTCAATGCAGGGAACACGTACATACATACGCAAGGTTTATCAAGATACTATTCTTCATGGAGATGACTCCATAAGATTCATTGTAAAATCAATTAATTTTAGAAACATAAACTAATTCTTGATACTGAAGTTCATGTCTTCAAGAGGATCTGTACATTGCTTTTTTATGATGTTGTTTTGTTTTGTCTCGTTGGAGAGAGGGAGATTTTATGTCTGGTATTGGAAAAGAGGAGATGGTTATTATGGTCCATTAATGGCATGTGATGTTTTGTTGATTTAATCAACTTGATTATCATAGGTGGAGTAATAGTGGCCCTTTCAGCAGCCATCCGTTTTTTTTTTTGTTGACCTGGGTTAACCCGGTTCAATCCATCTGACCCATGACCCGATCATTATACCGGGTCAGGTTTAAAAACTATGCTTTAAGACTGAGTTATTATAAATTATAAGTTATTTATTTGTCTGGCCTTCAATGGTAATCAATATAAACCATGTGAAAAATCTCCTAGATCCTTATTTTGGAGAAAAGGATTGTTATATCTAGAGTGCTAGCTTTAATTATGTATTTTTATAGTTTTTTGTCTAACAAACAACTTTTAAAAAATAAAAGGCATAACTTATTATTTATGGAAAAATCTGAAAAACACTATAAATTGGTAAAATATCAATTTGCCCTCTGAGTGATATCTATATATTAATTCATGATAATTTTAAAAATTATCTCTATCAAGATAACATGTAACTTGATCAAAACATAATATTCTCTATATAAGACGACTTAGTGATCTCAAATCTAAAGATCACTTATACTACCATCATGTGAGCCTTTCCATAGATATAAGTGATCTCTTCATACGAAATTATCATACGGTCCAGTTCAATAAACATGTCATATGACAAGTACCTACATATTAGTTCTAGGTATTCCTTACACCTCAGCTTATGAGAACAACTATTCATTTTATAAAGAAAAGAACATTATATTTATTCGTGTTTACGACTCTAATGAATGCCCAACATATAAGAGAGTATTGATTATGAACATTTTAGGAACAATACTTTGACGCAATAGAAATATTATAATTATAATAATTTTATAATTCTTTTTACAAAATATTTTTATATTATTGACTTTATCTCTTTTTTTATATATATTCATTAATCTACTATATGAATATTAAAGATAACATGTAACTTGCCTTTTTCATGTTAATTTGTCTAAGTGTTTTTGTTGGCTGCCTAACCAACTTCTATATCTATTTATGCAAAAATATCATTGAAAGTGTTTTAAGTGTTTGAGTGTTTAAGTGAAGAAAAAAAAGTAGAAGAGAATTAAACCAACAAATTATTACTACTGTTTTATTTAGAATAAAAGGAATAGATTGCTTATCGTTCATAGCAATCTTTTCAAATATATAGAAACAAAAGAAACTAAAATGCTAACTTATAGCAATATATCTTGCCATGATTTGTTAACAAACTAACAGATTAACAAGCTCCTAGAGATTAGGACAATTATTTATTATTGTAGAAAAATCATAACAGAAAAAACAGAGTCTTTGACAGTAACTTAAAGCAAACTTCAACACTTCTCCTTACTTTAAGAGCTGCAAACTCTTATCATTTGTCTTAGAAACTCAAATCTTCTTACTGAAAGTGCTTTAGTAAACAAATCAACGAATTGATCTTCAGAATTGCAATAAATCAACTTAACACCAACATTTCTCTGTACCTCACGTAAAAAATAAAGTTTAATGTTAAAGTGTTTGGTTTTTCCATAAAACACTGGATTATGAGAGATTTCAATGGCTGCTTGATTGTCAATTGAGATCTCTATTGCTTCTTCTTTCTCCATGTGCAAGTCACATAGAATCTTCTGAAGCCATAACGCTTGATTTACTATTGTAAGGCTGTAATGAACTCTGCCTCTACAGTAAATTGTGCTATAATATCTTGCTTCTTGGATGACCACGAAAATATTATTGATCCTAGATTGAAACGGAATCCAGAAGTGCTTTTCATGTCATCAATGAATCCACCTCAATCACTATTAGAGAAACCATGCAATTTTAACTCTTGATACTTTAAAAATTTAACACCAAAATTGTATGCCTCTTTGATGAATCTCAGAATTCTTTTGGCTGCTCTCATATGTATTTCACGTGGACAATGTATAAAACGAGATAAAAGGCTCGTTGCATTAAATATATCAGGTCTGATTGCTGTTAAATACAACAAACAACCAATCAAGCTTTTGAATTTCTCTTCATCAACTCTAGTAGTTCTATCTTCTTTGCTGAATTTGTCTTTTTGATTCATGGGAGTGGCTGTTGGTTTGCAGTTCTCGACATGAAATTTCTTCAGGATTTCCTTAGCATATTTCTTCTAGCAGATGAATATTTCTTCTTTGCTCTGCACGATTTCCATTTCCAGAAAAAATCTCATGAGACCAAGATTGGTCATTTCAAACACTTGCATCATCTTTTGCTTGAATTCTCCAAGCTGCTGTATATTTCTTCCTGTCACTAAAAGATCATCAATATAGAGTGATATTATGAGAACATCATTGTTAATCTTTTTTACATAGAGAGTTGCTTCAGATAAGCTTTTCTGAAAGCCAGAACTTGTCAAATAGTCATCAATTTTGCCATACCAGGCTCTAAGTGCTTGCTTCAACCCATAAAGAGCCTTTTTTAGCAGATAAACTTTGTCTTCTTTTCTTTAAATCACAAACCCAGTTGATTGTTCAATATAAATTTCTTCTTGTAGAATGCCATTTAAGAAGGCTGATTTAACGTCTAATTGATATACTTTTCGGTTCTTATATGCAGCAACAACAAACAATAATCTGTTGGTATCCATCTTTTCTACAAGAGAAAATGTATCAGAATAATCAATACTATAAATTTGAGTATACCCCTTAACAACCAGCCCAGCTTTATGTATGTTGATGGTGCTATTTGCATTTAGTTTGGTCCTGAATACCCACTTCACATAAATGATATTTTTGTTTGATGGTTTATCAACTAGTTCCCATGTGCAGTTCTTTTCAATCATGGATATCTCCTCCTGCATTGCTTTCTGCCATTCTGGGTTCTGCTGAGCTTCTTCATAGCCTTCTGGTTTGCAAACTACTACACTACTCCTTTGGTAAATGTCTTCAAGAGATCTGGTGCCTTTGATTAGTGAATCATTAATTGATTCATCCTGCAATTGAGGTTTGATTTTATCTTCAAGCAACTCATTTATTTGTGAGTCTCTCTAGTCCCATTGTTCTTCTTTATGGAAATAAACATCCCTGGTAATGGCCATCTTCTGAGTCTGAGGATGATATACTATGTAGGCTTTAGAAACAGTACTATAGCCAACAAAGATACCTAGCATAGCTTTCTTGTCAAGCTTGTCCTTATTGATCTGTGGAACATGAAAAAAACATATACTGCCAAAGATTTTAAGAAAGCTTAGTGAAGGTTTGTAATTATACCAAACTTCAAAATGTGTCTTTTCTTCCAACAATTTTGTTGGAAGTCAGTTTTAAAGAAAAATAGCTGTGTTAGTTGTTTCTACCCAAAACATCTCTGGCAAATTCTTTTCATGTAGCATGCATCTAACCATCTCTATTATATATATGTTTCTTCTCTCACTAACTCCATTATGTTCTAGAGTGTAAGGAGCAATGAGTTGATGTTCAATGCCAGCATCTTCACAGTAGAGATTGAATTATGATGAAGTATATTATTTACCATTGTCTGAATGAATGGTTTGAATTTTGCAGCTGCTTTGATTTTCAACCTTCTTCTCGAATCTCCAAAACATCCCAGCTACTTCTGACTTGTATGTCATAAAGAAAATCCAACACATTTGGGTGAAATCATCAATAAAGAGAATGAAATATCGAACACCTTTTAGTGAATGTGTGCTAAGAGGACCAACAACATTAGTATGAATTAATTGAAGTTTCCGTGTAGACCTCCAAATTGATTTTGGAAATGGTTTCCTGCTTTGCTTACCAAACTGACAAGCATTATAATTTGGTAAATGATCTGTGAATGAAGGCACACCTTTTACAACATCATGTTTTTTTATACTGAGCATCCATTGTTGATGACAGTGTCCCAATCTCTTATGCCATACTTCTATGTCATTTAGCTTTGTTGAAAAAGCTGTGTGCTCCTCCTCAAATGGTAGAAATGAGAAACTTTTGCCTCTCATCTTGGCTTGCAATATTTTTTGTCCAACATCATTAAATATATAACAAGATTTATCTTCGAAAATCACCTTCATACCTTTCTCTATTAATTGCCCAACACTTAACAAATTCTGATCTATATCAGGTACATAGAGAACATCAGAAATTGTTTTTGTACCTGATTTTGTTGTGACGACAATGGTCCCTTTTCCTTTTATTGCTATACAATCACCATTTCCAATTCTAACTTTAGCAACTTCACTAGATTGCAAAGTTCTGAAGAGACTTTTATGAAAAGTCATGTGATTTGTGCAACCACTATCAATTAACCAGTGATCTGAGGAGGTTTGAATTGAAAAACATGTGGCTACAAACATCTGATCTTTATCATCTTGACTAGTGACTTGAGCATCTTCTTTTTTCTAAGGTTTTGTCCTACAGATAATTGCTTCATGTCCAAGTTGGTTATATTTGCTACACCTTGCATCAGGTCTCTTCCAGCACTTGAATGGTGGATGACCCATCTTGTTGCAGTGCTGACATGGTGAAAAATTTCTCTTAAGAAATTTTTCTTTGTTATGAAATTGACTGGTAGTAGTCTTACTGCTGCTTGAAGCTTGATTTTTTTTTCTAAAGAACTTCTTCTTATTAGAATCTGGATACTTGGCTTGTAAAACACCTTCTATAACATGGTCTTGCCTCATAAGTCTTCTTTTCTCCTGAACTTGTAAGGCATTTAAGAGTTCTGCCAATGTAATCTTTGACAAATCTTTTGTATTCTTTAATGTAGTAATTGAAGCTTTATATGTTTCTAGTACTGTAACTAGAATTTTTTCAACAATTCTAGAGTATGTAAATGATGTTCCTAGCAACTTGACTCTGTTAACTATTCCAAGCAACCTATCTGAGTATTCCTTTATGGTCTCAGATTCTTTCATTCTTTGCAGCTCAAACACTCGTATCAAGTTTAGGTTTTGCATTCCACGAATTCTTTCATCTCCTACATATTCTTTCTTTAAATAATCTCAAATGTCTTTTGCTAATTTAAGAGACACGATTCTTGTGAAAATGGTTGTTGAAACAGCAACAAATAGACATACTTTTGCTTTTGATTTCTTGATTTTCCTTTCTTTGTAACTCTTGATCTGGGCCATAGTTGGATTATTCGGTAATGGAGGAACATCATAATCTTTTTCAATTGCTTCCCAAAGATCTAAAGCCTCTAAATAAGTCTCCATTCTCACTGCTTAGAGTTGATAGTTTTCTCCATAAAAAACAGGAGAAGAAATGTGAGAAAAACTTGCTTCAGCCTTCATTACAAGTCCCTTAAGAAAATTGCTCTAATACCAATTGAAAGTGTTTTAAATGTTTGAGTGTTTAAGTGAAGAAAGAAAGTAGAAGAAAATTAAACCAACAAATTATTACTACTATTTTATTCAAAATGAAAGGAATAGATTGCTTATCATTTATAGCAATCTTGACAAATATATAGAAACAAAAGAAACTGAAATGCTAACTTATAGCAACATATCATGCTATGATCTGTTAACAAACGAACAGATTAACAAGCTCCCAGAGACTAGGGCAATTCTTTATTATTGTAGAAAAAATCATAACAGAAAAAATAGTCTTTGACAGTTTCGACAGTCCTGACAGTATCTACCAATTTAATATTTCCCATTATTAACAACTTCTCCACTCCACTGACCCTTCACCATTCCTGTTGCTGCCTTCCATCTCTCTCGCTCTTTCTTTCACTCTGTTACATATGACAACCTGTATAAGGCTTTTTTCTCCAGCTTCTGCGGCTAAAACTTCTCAAGTTGACCATAAAGCTACTCCTCTATTCTCTTCTTTAAACCCTGAAATTACACATTCATGAAAGTCATGCCATAGAATTCAAAGCAGCAAATATGGAAGCTTTCTTGAGCCGATCAAACCTTTATCGAAACCACAATTGTTGGACTTTGATCACCTCTCATAGTTTGTTCCTTATTGATGGTTGCCTCATTTGCAGCTGAAGAAGTGGTCTTCGATGCTGAGAAAATTAAGTCAAGATTATCTCCAATAAGTTAGGAAGTTAGTTACAAATAAAGCTGCTATAGAACAACTTCTTTTCTGTTAAAATCTTGTGATTATATTTTTGAAATTTGTTATTAGAACTCTTGTATAAAAGAGTAATTTAATCAATAAAAAAAATATTTTTAAGTCACAATAACAACTATATATTATTGGTTTTACTCTGTTTTTTTTAGTGTCTATATACTGTCAAAAACAACATTCCTGCTGATCATAAGTCCCGCTGCTTTGATGTGATCATTATTGGGACTTGATCAGCTGGCCGAGCAAGTGTCCCGCAATGGAATTGAGGTATGTTGTGTTGATCCTTCACCTCTTTCTATGTGGCCTAATAACTATGGTGTTTGGGCTGATGAGTTTCAGAGCTTGGGGCTTGTAGATTGTTTGGACAAAACATGGCCTATGACTTGTCATTATATTGATGAGCACAAGACGAGGCATCTAGACCGTCCATTTGACTTGGATAAAATAGTTCTTATGGATTGGAGAGATTCCCATCTGGGAAATGAACCTTATATGCGAGCTAGCAATTCAAGGCAAGCTTCCATCATTTTTGTATGTCATGCCATTTGATTCAAACTTGGTATTTTTAGAGGAGGCTTGCCTGGTTAGTAGGCCGGCATTATCTGACATGGAGGTTAAGAGTAGGATGGTAGCAAGATTAAGGCATTTAGGAATCAAAGTGAAGGATGTTATCGAGGATGAGAAAGCTTCAATTGCGATGGGGGGACCTCTACCAAAAATCCCTCGAAGTGTGATGGCTATTGGTGGGGCTTCAGGGGTAATCCACCCCTCAATTGGGTTCATGGTGGCTAGAACAATGTCTTTATCCCCAGTTGTAGCTGATGTTATTGTAGAGTGTCTTGGCTCAACCAGGGTGATCAGGGGAAGACCACTTTATCGTAGTGTGTGGAATGGCTAGTGGCCTTTAGAGAGGAGGTGTACAAGGGAATTTTATTCTTCTGGGATGGGGACTTTTTTTAAGCTTTGATCTTAATGTAATTCGGAGGTTCTATGATGCTTTCTTCGAGTTGGATCCCTATTACTTTCAAGGGTTCCTCTCCTCAATGTTATCTCCTAGGGAGCTTGCTTCATCTGGCTTATCTTTATTTTGTAACGCCTCAAATCAATGCAGGTTTGACTTTGTTACAAAGTGTCCTGAGCCCATGGTTAGAATGATGAGCAACTTGGCACGTGAAATAATTCGAGGATAGAAAGTTGCACTTGTTTGTTACTGAATAACAATGATTTTGGAATTTATATATCCAAAAGGAAAATGATTCTTGATTTCATTTCCCATCTCTTGCTATGCAAGTCTGTAGAAATATCCTGAAATTCATTTTATCACTTTGTTGGCTATGTCTCAATTTTGGAACCCAAATTTGAATTTCAGTTGTATGGTGCCATTCTTACTACTGAAAAGGACGGACCCCATACATCCTTGCGAGTTTTCCAGCAGCACTTTGTCATAAATGCCTCATAGGAAAAAATATCAGGATTTTGGAAAATAGAGCTCTTATTGCTTACAGGTGAACTACCAAGTTTGATGTTGTTGATGCAAGAATCATCAGATTGCTATTGAGCGTCCAATTTAATGTTTTTAGAAAGTTAAAAACTTTTAAGTGACATGTAATGACGGTGAGCTTTTAACGGTCATGTTTTCCTTTACGTCAACCATTCAAACAATACAGACAGTTAGTTTATGGTAGTCTGCAAACTGGGGATGATCCTTTTCCAGGATGTAATTGCATGGTTTTAATCCAAGAGATGGGGGATGATCAACAAGCTATCAAGTATATCCCAGAGTGATCATAATGTGGATCATAATGACGGTGATGGGGGTGATCCTTTTCCAGGATGTAATTGCATTGTTGCAGGCTAATGTTGGAGTGTTGGTGTTTAATGTGGATAAAATTCTTGATAGATCTCTTGCGTAAAGGACTCATTTGATCATGGTGTTAATTGCGACCATGCAAGTGGACTGTTAGTGTTATTTTCTTGATAGATTTCAGCATTCCTCGCATGTTACGGTTCTGGTTTATAGATGATGTTTATCAGTTAATACGATCTGTCAAACTGTTAGTGTTATTTCCATTAAATCTTAGGGTTTGATCTG
>Ga0325411_1008202_pt1 | contig 11325 bp, 11 predicted proteins | sample PopdelMetagenome_13_FD_206181 | JGI IMG/M metagenome (GOLD analysis project Ga0325411, IMG submission 206181) | Populus deltoides microbial communities from Bellville, Georgia, United States - Xylem-PdIQD-R4 | ecosystem: Host-associated > Plants > Phyllosphere > Stem > Wood/Secondary xylem...
TAATGTTGAATTTACCTTGTAATTAGTATGAATGTTATATGTATAGATGTTATGTTATATACAATATTAGTATAGATGGAGTCAATTGGTTGTGGCTTTTGTCAATATTTGCAAATTTGTGGATTTGAGTAGTATCCAGTATAGGGGATGTGCTGTCGAATTTTTTTTTAACATTTGAATTTAATTATATAATTATTCGCATACAATTGTGTAGATGCGTAGAACGAAAACCAGAGCTGGTCGCTCACGTATTGTCGCAGCTAGTTCTTCTAGCAGCGAGGATGACGTATCCTTAGGTGCCTCTCAAGAAGAGGCACCTACGTCACCTGCACCGTTAATCGATGCTGCCTCTTCCAGCGCGAGTTCACAGCGCAGAGGTGGCGTGTCTTCACAGCAGAATCAGTTCACACACAAGTACAAGGCACAGTGGAAGGACGACCTTTCAATGTAAGTTTGTTAAGGTTTTAGTTTTTTCTTTTAAATTATAACATAATTTATGAACAACTAATTAATATTTCATGAATTTAATTTATTTTCAGGTTCACAAACATTGAGGCCACCCGAGTAATATCATCGGCATTTAAATCCTCGATGGAGATTCCATTATTTCAATGGAGTCAGGTATCCAGACATCCTGAATGGATATCTCAAATCGATGCATGGTTTGATAGATTTGAGGTTGATGTTAATTTCTAATTTCCAACTTATTTCTAATAATTTATTAATATAATTGTAAATAAATTATTATTTTTATTTATCTAATTATTTATACACAGCACAAATTCGCCTGGGACAGGGCGCATGACAAAGTTGTGAGGAGGGTGTGGGAAAATCATGTGGCAACTAGGTAACATATTTTTTTAGAAAAAAAATTTATGTTTCAACTTCTAATTTCTCGCTATGGAAGTAGGTTGCGTGATTTTTGGTATGAATCACAAAAAAAGGCAAAAAAAACCGCGAGAGATAGGGGTCTCCAAGGCTGGAACGACGTGGCGGTTTGGAGGGATTTCAAACCGATATACATCCTGAAAGATATATGGCTGCACTATCTTGAGCACGTGATGTCTGAACGGTTCACACGACGCTCACAGTCCGGTGCTAGCAACCAGAATCGGCCAATTCATGAATTGGTGACAACGCACACCGGCGGCTCCGTTCCATTTGCTGCACATGCGAAACGGATGGTAAGATTAAATTAAATAAAATATATCGTTAAATTAATTTATCATTAATTAATCTTTTTCATTATAGGCTACATCTCTTGGATGTGAGCCGAGCCCGATGGAGCTGTTTGTGGAGACGCACGTGCAGAGTCAAGACCGCGAAAAGGGGGCGCAACAGTTCGTTGACAACTGTGCTCAACACTTCGTGGTATGTTTGTTCAATCATTTTATTTTGTAAGTTATTATTTTTATTGAATTGAATATGATGATTACTTTTTTTACTTTTAGGAGACTTATAATAGTCGGTTGAGGGAGAGATATGGGGACGATTCTTTGACCCATCCGAAATTCGATCCAGATTTGTGAATGGAGGTTCGATCGTCTAGTGGACCCGATAACAATCGGGTTTACAGGCTCTCCAACACTACGGCGGAGAACTTGCGGTCGGCCCGTAGTGTTTCAACCGTTGGGAGCTCCCAATCAGTATCGAGCACCCAATCTAAGGAGTTCGTGGCCTTGCAGTAACATATGGCTCAGCTCACCGAAAAATACGACCATTTATTAGCGGCGTATGCACAAATCAAAGCGAAGCATGCACAACAAAAAACGGAGGATGCACAACGGTATGCACAACAAAAAACAGAGCGTGAACAACTTCGCGAATTTGTCATGAACATGGCATCATAGAGTGGTGATACATGTACGCCTCCTCGTTTTTGCCGTATAACAACCAGCCTCCTCCTCCTCCTCCAGCTCCACCATTATATTAATTTGTAATGAATATGATTTAACTTTAATAGTTAATTTAATATTTTTTTAAAAACACATTCAGTTTGTAATGAATATTATTTAACTTTATTTCTTTTGTTTTTGATGTTTAATAAAAATTTTATTTGCATAATTGGTTTTTATTACCATTAATTTATATAATTTTATATTATGTATTCTAAATAATTTTTTAAAAACATATTTAAAAATAATCACAGAGGGTTTTACCAACGGAATATATCCGTCGGAATTTGACAGCAGTTGCCACAGTCACCGATGAATTTACAGATGGATATATTCGGTCGGGATTATGCACTCACCAACAACTTTACTAACGAACTTAATCCGTCAGTATTTGACAGTGCCTACCACAATGACCGATGAATTTACAGACGGATATCTTCGGTCTGTATTCCAAACACTCATCGATAATTTTACCGATGGTATGAATCCGTCGGTATGTCACACTATCACCGATGGGATAAATCCGTTGGTATATTTCAAGCAGGAAACTTTTTTTTTGGCGCGCAATTTCTGTCTGTAAAACCATCGGCAAATATAGCGACGAACTTTGGTATTACCGACAAAAGGAAAGTTGACGGATGTATTCTGTCGGTGAGGACGTCGGGAAATAAATTACCAATGAAAGCTTAATCACATACCGAGAATATTTCCGTCGGTAAACCTGTGAAATCTTGTAGTGGACGACCTCTTGTAATTTACCATAATAATCAACTTCAAACTCACTACAAGTTGATCTATTAACAAAAACATCGTTGTTATATGTCTTTCTTCCATGTCCATATTCTTTAGTATGAAACACATATCCATTAACAAAATACCCGTTGTAGCACTTAACTTTTCTTTTATGACCCAGGCTTAGTAAAGACAATGAAATAGCAGCACTCATTTCCATTTGATAAACCTTATATATCAAGCACAACAATGAACAATATACGAGAATTCTATAATGAAATACAGTAACTTCCAATAGATAATGAGTTTGTGATAGTACTTACATATGTGTTGAACCACGTGGCAAATTATTCATCTTGTAATTGAAAGATTTGGGATTCGGTCACCTGTGAGTTATTAAACAGTAAATATTATCGATGTTGCCTATATGGTTTTTAAAATTATATGATTTATGATATTACAATATATAAATAGTATATTTTTAACAAAGTTATGTAGTATATATACTTACTAAATAAAAGGTCTCAGTTCATCATAGTTAAATAGAACATAATTGTGTCCTTGTCTGAACTTTATCTCAAACAAATATCTTCCGCTTAAGGCATTTTAGGTGTGGGTCGTCCAGGATTGGAGAATATTGACAAGTTTCCACCATCATCATATCGTAGAACACGGTTGATTCTCGTTCTCAAATGAGATTCGAAATAGTACGAGATAAATGCTGAGATCTCTTTAACAATATAGGCATCACATATCGAAGCCTCAACATGCGCCTTGTTCTTAACCTTTTTCTTAAGATTGAACAAATACCTATATAGAATTAAACAAATATTTTTCAATTAAGAAAAACAATGAAAATACTTTATAAATTACATTGCATTTGTAATATCTAACCTCTTGAATGGATACATCCATCTATACTGGACTGGTCCTCTAACTTTTTCCTTATACGATAAATGTATGGGTAGATACCCATCGAATCAAAAAATGATGGAGGGAATATCATCTCATGTTTGTATATTATCTCGATGATATTCATTTCAAGCCGCTCAATGTGATTTGTCTGCAATTTGCTGAAGCATATATCTCTAAAGAAATGACTAATCTCCATGAGTGCATCTCATATACCCTTTGGCAACAAATCACGATAAATTAATGGAATGAGTGTTTGCATAAACATGTGGCAATCATGGCTCTTCTTTCCATACAATCTGCATTCCTCCAAATTAACCAACCTTGATATGTTCGAGGCATATCTATCGAGAAAATATAGACTCTTAACCTATTGGTAGACTAATTGTTGTGTATTTTTCTCTAACATGAAGCTTGCTCTGGGTTTTGCGACCCATGACTCATCAAAAACCAACTTCATATTTTTATGGTTACAAAACAATGATATATCCATTATAGCCTTGATGTTGTCCTTTGTCTTCCCCTTCACATCCATGATGGTGTTGAAAATATTCTCAAACACGTTCTTTTCTATGTGAATGACGTCAAGGTTATAACAAAGGAGATTGGTCTTCCAATAAGGAAGCTCCCAAAAAATGCTTCGCTTTACCCATTTGTTGGTCAAACCAAAACTAGGAAAATTCTGCTTACCATATAGAAAACTAAACACAATGTCACCGTACTCTGATACAACATCATGCAATTCTTCACCAGAAAGACGCTGGGGTGCAACATTTTTTTCAAATCTGCCAACAAAAAAATCCTTTCTATTCTTTCTATACTTGTGATTTGTTGGCAAGAAATGACGATGACAGTAAAAAAAAGAAGCTTTACCTCTATTTGTTAGCATGAATGCCTTGTTGTTTTCCATGCGTGCTCCAACCAAAAACCATTCCATAAGTTGGAAAATCATTGATAGTCCACATCAAAGCTGCCTTCATAAGAAAGTTATGTTTTCTCGATATATCATTAGTCAAAGCTCTAGAGAACCACAACTATGTCAACTCATCAATTAATAGTCGAAGATAAACATCTATATCCTGGCCCAGATTGCTCAGACTTTGTATCACCATAGATAAAAATATGAACTCCGGCTTCATACACATCCCCGGTGGCAAGTTGTAAACCGTAAGTATGACTGGCCAGCAAGAATAAGGAACAACAAATGACATGAATGGGTTGAATTTGTTTGTACACAACCCAAGATGCATGTTCCTTGATTTAGTTGAAAAGTGAGGATGCACAATATTAAAAGTTTTCATGCTTCGCCATTAGAAGGATGCACTATCACACCATCAACCGCATCATGTAATTGGTGTTATGTCATGTGCTCAGTAATCTTTTGTGACATGAATAATATCTGTAGTCTAGGTGTGATTAGGAAGTATTTAAGTTTTTTATATAGCACGAGAGTCTTTCTCGTGCTAGTTCTGGGTTTGTAACGGGAATGCCCACATGTCATTCACTCGGTTAGCTTAGCATTTTCAAGGTAATACAACATGCAGAAGTTAGGAAACATGTCAATTTTCTGAAATCCTAAACCGAGGGGTTTCATCATGGACTTAACAACATAAAAGTTCACTTTCAGCCTGTTCTCTTCAGGTAAAATACTTCTCGCCCATTCAATAATTCTATCATAACCGGCCTCACTCAACCCACAATCCAACTTAATGGTGAACACTTATGCAACAATCGATAATTTACTATGATTCGTGCAACCATCCCATAATGGTTCATCAGAATCTTTCAACAAATCAAAAAACATGGTCGCGTCTCCATTAAGTTCTTCTTCTATAATTGGACATTGACTGTCATTACCTTGATTCATTCTCATTGCATCCATAATCATATTCCTGTTAGGATTACTGTTGTCATTTACAACTCCATGCATGTTGCTAGCACTAAAAGCTGACCCAACCATCCTTTCTACCATGCTCTCATTATAAACAAATAGTTCTCCGTGTGTATTGACACGATCAAAGAGTTGATGTCTTATCCCAAGTGCAAGAGTGTCGAAGTAATAAATAACCCGGCAAGACCGGGGTCGAACCACAGAGAGGTGAATTGTATAAATTACAAATAAAGAGAAAGATTTGAAGAGAATAATAACAGAAAAGGAGTTGAAGAGAGTTTTGGAAAGTGATATTGATGTAAGGATTAAACAATAATAAAACAAATGTCAAGGTTAGAGGATCCACTAATGGTATTTCAAATAAATATAATATAAACTCTTTTTATTACTCAATTAGAAACCACACACAAAGGAGGTTCCAATCGGATGATTTATCATTATTAGCTCATTATAAATTATTAACATAATCATATTAATCATCTTATCTAAGTAACACCATACTTAAAAATATCATCAGACATTCATGATGCTAACTTATGTTAACAATAAATCAAGTTCCTCTCATAACAATGATGTGGGCCAAAGACTATGAATGATCAAGCATTTGATGTACCAAGTGTTATACAACATAAATCTAGATAGTCATTTAACAAGCAAGGTATTACAAATTGGTAAGATAATAAGATAAAGAAATGTTAATGGCAAACTTTCTTGGATATAAACATTGAAGTCCATGTTGAGTTTATATTATACATATTCTAACACCATTAGAGAAACTTTTTCACCCTGACATAATAAACTTAGCTAAACATAATGAAGAAGAAGAACATAAATAAACTAGATAAGAACATAATTATGATGAAAAGCATAAACAAGAAATTAATGAAAGCAAAACTTAAGCATAACAAAATATAAAAAAAGAAAGTAAGAACATGATCTTGATCTGAAATCCAAGATGACTAAATACATGGCAAATGCCTCCTTTTATAGGCCAAGATGTGGAACTATTGATTGGTTGACAAACTATTTGGTTGGTGGCCAACCATTGATTTGGTGGCTAGTTTTTTACATTGTTGGCTGCTGGTTATTGACATTGGTGGCTGGTTATTGATATTGTTGGCTGGCCAAAACATCATTGCTAACATCAGAATTTGAGCCCTTTGTTCCATGAAATCTATGGGAAATTGTCTTAGCTTTCCAACAAAAAAAACCAGAGCTCATTTGGACTTCTAGAACTGAAGATATGAGATGAAAACCGAACAGTGTTTGAGCTGCAGGACAGGTTCCCACTTCTCCGTTGTTGCTAAGATTTGAACTTGAAAACGGCAGAATTAAGTCTTGGACTCTCATAAAAGTTTTAGTTCTATGTCTTAGCTTTCCATCCACATAAAGTAGACCTAAATCTGATTCTACAACTCCAGTTATGATCCAATAACTGAATGGTGTTCCGATTTGGAATTGAACCAGCATCTCTTCTCTTAGCCTAGTCCTTTTTTTGTCTCTTCATTTTCAATAGTTAGTCACATCAATTAATTCTTTGAATTGTGAGATATACCTGCATTCAAAATAAGCATTTACCATAAATTAAAGATATATTATATTATCAGACTTGTTATTATAAAACATGCTTTAGTTAGGGAATTTAATGATACTTTAGTGCAATATAATGATATAAAGCCTTAATGAGAATGCACTTTTAAGTACTAATCATATATACCAACACAGGTAACCCTTCATGAACCTCTTGTGTAGAATATGCATCGTTACAACACCTGGATGCAGCTACTTTTTATTTTTACACTTCCTACATGGACACCTAATACCGCTTCTACTAAAATTTCTCGAAATAGATGTTGCAAAATTAATAAAACCCTGAACCCCTTTACAATAATTCATCCTCCGCAATCATTAGGGTAAATCTCGATACATCCATGAATGATCATCCATGACTTTTATTGAACCTCTATAAAATAATGATGACAACATGTTTTAATTAACAATGTTAACTAAATAAATTTGCAAAAATATTGGTTTAACTCGAGATTATTCAACAAACTAATTAAAATTTCTCTTAAATATTCATAATCAATTATCAACATCCATACAAATTTATACACATAAATTTACAGAAATTACAACTTCACAATAGCATTGATAAAAATTAAAATGGACCCGTTAAACAAGCTATTATTTATTTCATCACAATACATCTAATTCATAATTCGACATAAGTTTTAACAATTTAAAATAAATAAAAATTTACAAAATCTAAAACAAACCATAACAAGTACAAAATTATACATTCGTACTATAAATTTGTTTGAGAAATAACAATAAAACATGTACATACACTAACAAAATACATTTACTAAAAAAAAATTAAATAATAATAAAATTGACATTTTAATGTTAAAATTAAACAAGATAGATTTACTTACAACAATGACAAAATCCTCAATAAATCAGAACACGGATGTTGTGACTACGAAAGTTAAAGAACGATGACTTGTGTTGAGAAGAGGGGGATATTTTAGGGGGGTGGTTGTTTACAGATAGGGGGTGGGGGAAGAACAATGAGAAATAGGGGAGGGGAGGGGGGGTTGGCAGCGTGGTGGTATATTAATTTTTATTGATGGAATCACCAACGAAAATATTCCATTAGCGATTTTGACGGTGATGGGGTCACATCATTGTACGGAGATCCCAATTTGAATGCATTGGTAATTTTGTTGGTAAAATTGCTCGCAAAATCTTCCACGTCAAACGACCTGCTTTTTTTTTCAAAATTCTATATATTTTATCTGTAATTCTGTCAGTATATACCAACAGACGTATTCCGTTAGTATATACCGATGATTTTACCAACTGATTGATATCCGTCGGTAATTATCACCGCAAATTACTGACATAAAAATTCCGTCGATAATTCTATTGATCTTAGTTGAGTTTCTGGTAATGATGGATTATACCAAGAGTGTTGAGTCCAGGCTTTATATCATAGCTTTCATCGTTATATTGTGGTTTTGTTGCTACCTTGAATTCTTTTTCTACTATTATTATTTCTTGGGTAAGGAGTGAGAGCTTGCATGCAAAGCATGGGTATTTATAGAGCATTTATCCTTTGCTTAAGTTTTTATTAACAATATAATAATCAAACATTCAAATTTGACAATTGTATGCATAAACACTTATACATATAATTTATTTAATAAACAAGGAAACTTGTGATATATAAACAACAATATTAATAATAAGGATGACGACGGTGACCTGGGAGCTTAATTACTTATGACTAACTTCAAGGGTGGGGAAACTTGTACAAATACTTTAACCCCTTATTGGTCAAAATAATTGCTTTCTAATTGCGTGGATTAAGAAGAAACCTAATCTTATTTATCTAACGATCAAGAATTTCTAGATTCTTCAATTTTTATACTCTTGGAGAGAACGTCTTCATCTTGTAATCTTCGTTCTCTTGCATTCTTCAAGGAATTCATGATTTTCATCCATGAAAAAATAAATACCCAAAACCACAAGGGTTAGATTAGATTGCTTGTTGTGTTCTTTTAATTTAATTTTTTGATATGGCTTTCTGATGGAATTCAAGCGTTCAATGATCGTTCCCTTTCATTAATATTTCAATTGAACTTAAGAACATCCCAATCAAGTTAAGTCATTGAGTTATTAAATCAATTCACAGTTATCAAGCTATTTATTTTTATTAAAATAATTTTTTTAAAAACCTTCTAATCCAACAAAGTTTGGTCAAATAAATCAAATCAATAGATATATTTTTCAATTCAACTTAAACAATCCCGAGTTAAGTTTCAAACATAAATTTTTTAAAATCAACCTCTCAATCTCAAACCAAAACGGGGTTTATCAAATGTGTTTTCAGCCCCTCATCCAAATGATATTATCATCTCTCTTTCCCTCTTTACTTTTAGAGTCCCTAAAGTCCTTTCACAAATTAAAATATAATATTTAATCAAAGCTGCATATCAACAAATCTGTATTTTCCGTTAATGCAGCCACCTATTTTGAAAATCAGTAATTTCAGAAGCTAGAAGTTTTGCCTATTTAATCCTTGTCATTCGTAGAGATGAACACGTACCCGAAATTAAACTAGTTCAATCTCTTGATTTTTTAAGTTAGCTATATATTTCGGAGTCCATCTATTAGTTAACTTCTTCCTGTAAGATGTGTACTCAAAACTTGGCTGAAGAACTTAATCCCATCTCTAAACATCACACATGACACGGACAAGGAGCTGGTTAACTTAACTGAGAAATTATAAATGAGAGCTAATCAACTCTTGTCTTTCATTACTAATGAATGATATTCTTATATACAAGCAGAAGTTTCAATTAGCTCTTAAATCAAGGAAACTATCTTAAATAAAGGAAACTAAAATAGGATACAAATCAATACAAATCAAGCAGTAAACCAAGGATGCTAAATATGGAAAAGAAATATTGACAGTTGACTTGCTAATATGCCCCTTTAAGTTGGAGCGTGGAGGTTACGAATGCCCAACTTGCCAACAAGAAACGAGAAGTGATAGGAACTGAGAGCTTCGGTGAAGAGGTCAGCAAGATGTAGTTTAGAAGAAATGTGTGTTGTAGCAATGGACCCTAATTTGATACAGTCCCGAATAAAGTGACAGTCGATCTCGATATGCTTTGTGCGTTTCATGATGCACCGGATTAGCAGCAATATGAATGGTACCATGGTTATCACAATATAACTGAGCAGATGAAGAAATAGGAACCATCAAATCATGTAATAAAGTGCGAAGCCAAATAATTTCACAAGTTGTAGTAGCTATAGAGTGATATTCAGCTTCAACTGAGGAGCGGGAAATCGTATTTTGTTTCTTGGTTTTCCAAGAAATGGGAGAGCAACCCAAAGTAATAAAGTAACCAGTAAGTGAGCACCGAGTAACCGGACAACCAGCCCAATCGGAATCACAGTAAGTATGAAGTTGAAGATCGAATTTTAGTTGTAGAAAAATCCCTTGTCCAGTGGTAGATTTAAGGTATCTAAGGACACGAATAACTGCTGCCCAATGGCCATGATGGGGTTGATGCATGAATTGAGAGAGAATATGAACTGAGTAACAAATATTTGGTCGAGTGATGGTCAAATAGATGAGTCGTCCAACAAGACGACGATATGCACCAGGATTATCAAGAATAGCACTATCATCCAAGGCCAATTTGTGATTCTGTTCCATAGGAAAAGTGAAAGGTTTGCTGCCAAGGAGACTTGCCTCGTGCAAAATATCCAAGGCATATTTGCCTTGGGATAAGACTATGCCATCAGGAGATTGAGCCACCTCTAGCCCAAGGAAATATTTTAGAGGGCCAAGATCTTTAATGTGAAACCAAGCATCCAGGTAATCCTTAAGTGCTTTAGTATGTGCACTATTATTGCTAGCAATAATAACATCATCCACGTATACAAACAATACAGTAAAGGAAGTACCTTGACTATGGGTAAAAAAAGAAGTATCTACTTTTAATTGAGTAAACCCAAACTGAAGGATAGCATTGGAAAATTTAGCAAACCATTGGCGTGATGCCTGCTTCAGACCATAAAGGGATTTGTGAAGGCAGCACACGATTGTCAGCGGAAGACAAATATCCAGGTAGTGGTGTCATGTACACCTCCTCATCAAGGTCCCCATGTAAGAAAGCATTATGAACATTCAGTTGGTGTAATTCACATGATTTGGCTACTGCTACTGGCAAGGGTTATGAACAATTGAGCTTGCACAATTTGAATTCAAAACAAATTTTTAAGCAGAGACAGTCAAAATGATTTGTATTGTTTAATGCCAAATTTGTAAAATATCTTCCAGTGTTGTGGAATGTTAAACGTAGAAACCAAAGA
>Ga0325411_1008205_pt1 | contig 11323 bp, 5 predicted proteins | sample PopdelMetagenome_13_FD_206181 | JGI IMG/M metagenome (GOLD analysis project Ga0325411, IMG submission 206181) | Populus deltoides microbial communities from Bellville, Georgia, United States - Xylem-PdIQD-R4 | ecosystem: Host-associated > Plants > Phyllosphere > Stem > Wood/Secondary xylem...
GTGAAGAATTTTGTAGAGCAATTTGATAAATCAATTGAACCCCTCCATAAGAAATGGGCACCGGATGCAATGGCAGTGGGGCATGAGGTTTGAGAAGAGAAATTTTACGTGACATTATGGACCGGTTGAATTTAATAATTTTAATATTTTAAATTATTTATTTATTTAAATAATAATAAAATTAAATATGCTTAAGAATAAAATTAAATAAAATTTAAGAAAAAAATTATGAAGGGTTTGATAAAATTAGCATTTGCTAATTTTATAAAAAAAAGTCAAAATTTAGCGGCATTTAATAAAATAGCATCTAAAAAAAATTATTTATTTATTTTAATGAACTATAATTAGTTAGGGGATATTCTGGCGTTGGCCCATTTGCTTTCTTGGATAAGGCTTATGAGGGTTCTAGCAAATGGGCTGGCTTTAGTTTCTTTAGGTTTATTCAGCACGGGCGTTGGGTTGGGTGATGGACTGTGGGCTTCGATTCTCTTGGATGAATATCGGGCTATAGCTTTATTAATCTGGGCTATATGCTTTGGGTTGTATCCATGGGTTTAATGGGTTTGGGTCAAGTATATATAGATTCAAGGAGAAAAAAAGAAACAGAAAAAAGATAAAAAAACAAAAAGTAAAAATAAAAATATCATCAAATTTATATGAGTATATATGGTGCATCGTGGCCAAGTTTTTTTTGTTTAAAAAATATTTTTTGCATGCATATTTAAATTTAATAACAAATTTATTAATTTCATTAATATTTTATCCAATAAACTAGCACATTGAGAGTATATACCAAAAAAATTAAAAAAGCTCATGTTTCTTTTCAAAAAGAAAAAATAAAAAAACAATAATAAAAAATTATTAATTTACAAGATTCTTTTTAAGCAAAAGAAACTGGGAGCCAACCTAGATTTTTCTGGGGCTTGCCCTAACACCTAAAGAAAAGATGGGCGCCGAAAAGTGAAGATTATTTTTTATACTTCTAGGGCCCAAAGCTTAATTCTTATCATCTATGTAGGTTCAATGGTTTTTTTCTTAACAACATTGATGAAATCTCTTATTTTAAGGATAAATATTATTTTTATATATTTTTTAAAAAGATTTAAATTCAAATATAAGATAGTATAGTTTTAGCAATTTTGATGAATTTTTTTTTAGGATTTAACATGTATGTTTTTGGCGAGTATTTTATTTTTAGAAACTGATGTTATTTTCTCAATTATTTAAATACCGACATTAAAGTTTTCAAAAAAATATTAGAAATTAGAAATTAAAAATATAAACTAAAAACAATGAGAATAATTAAGGATAATTAAAAAGATAAACTGAGAACAAATACATAATAAAGGTAAGCTTTTATAAGAAATATGATATAAAAATGATCGATGCTGTTCATCTCCTTGTCATTTTTTGAATAAAAATTGTGATACGAGGGGCCATCCTTGAGTCTCCCCAATTTCTTGAGTCTGACAGCGTTGGTCCTCCATTATCTAGTCAGTGGAGTGGAATATTTGGTAACCCTCCATTATCCCCTTGAGCACGATAGCGTGCTACCATTTGTTGTCTAGAAGCTCTTTCCTTTTCTCTCTCCCTGCAGTTCGAATTTATTTTAACAAATAACTTGACAGTTCGAAATTATTTTTTAAACCAGCATTTTGCTCAATTAGATACCCAATGAGTACAAACATTTTCAATCTAGTCCCTCTGCCGTGTGTCAATATTTTTCTGTTAAAATTCTAGAAGCTCTCGTGCTATGCAGTGATAAAAACAGCATATTAAAGAGAACCTTACATTTTCTGTCAATATTTATTTTGATTTTAGTTAGAGATAGTCAAATTGGGAATTATTGTAAATCAGGATTCGACCGAGAATAAAAAATATATTGGGGTTCAATTGATAATTGGTGTATGTATAATCGAGGATTAATCCGAGTTTTTTTCAAACAAAACTATAGAAAAATCAACAAAAATAAAAACAGCTCTTGTAATTATCAATATGGAAAACACCGTATTTGACAAAGTTAATTTCCATAAAAATAAAAAAAAACTCTTGTTCTTACCATTTCAAAATTAAGAGCATATTTGACAAAGTTATTTTATATTGAAGAAACATCCTTGTTTTACTTGTTCCCGTGGCCGTTACGTACATAGATCTCTTGTAAATTTCTTGAATTTGACAACGTTGGCCCTCCGTTGTCTATTTACGTGTAGTATTCGGTAACATTCTCGTCAACCTCATGGAAAAAACTGCAATGGTATAATTTCTCATCGTACTTGACACTTGCTCAGGAATTCCACGGAATACATAGTATGTGAACAAAAGGGAGTCAACGTTGTCAATATCTATAGGACTTGCACACATTAGGAGGGAGAGCCCACAATATTGTTGCATCCTATGATTCGGAAAGGGAGAAGAAATTATTGACGAGTCTGAAATTTCATAGCCAATTATCCTAATTTCATAAATTAGGATTAGCTGCAAGAAGTTGAAAAATGGGGGAGGAAGATTAATGTTTGCTTCCTGTTCTTGAATCATTTCAGCCTAAATAAACCGAGCACTTGTATAAAGGACCCCCCAAGTAGAATCATGCTATAGCTAAAATGTAAGTAAATATTCTCTACTTACAATGGAGACAGAGTCCCGAGCTGCGACAGCTAGAATGTCTGCACATGAGACCACATTCCCCTTGCAATCTTCATTAACAGCTATTATAATTTTTTCAACCAAATTCTAAGGCCTCGGATTTGAGTGAATTGAAATTGGGAAGCGCTGTCTTCTCGCCAGTGAAGTTGTCTGTGTCATCTAGAAGTACTGATCCATCGCAAACCCTGCAGCCAATACAGAAATTAACATATGAGACATGTCTTCATATTTTAGTAGTGATAGTGATTTATGAATATGTTCTACTGCTTGAAATTGTGCTTATAATATATATTTTCATTATCCACCATTAATTTAACGTTGATGAACCAAGTTTTTAACAATATATCTTTATAAAAAAAATACCAGATTAAAAAAAAATTACGGGTATAAATTTTCGAAAAAACAAGCATGTCCCCATGAAGATGCGTTGGACTTGGTAGTGTTCCAAGCCCAGGGATGCTAGGTCTGGCGTTAGCAAGCCTCAGATACGATTGAGCTAGGCAGTGCGCCAAGCCCCAAGATGCTGGGTTTGGTAATGTGCCAAACCCCGGCCACGCTAGGCTTGGCAGTTTGCCAAGCTCCAGAGACGCCCAAGAGAATGACCACTATCCATTGACATACTCAAGATAATAACCACCTTTCCTTGGACAAACCTAAGGAAATGACCATATCCTCCTTTGGCATTCCCAAAAAAATAATCATTTTCTATCGGGCAGGCTCAAGAGAATGAACATCCTTCATTGGTATGCCCAAAAGAATGAAAGCATAATCCTTCCTTAGGCACACCCAAATGAATGACCATCCTTCCTTAGCATGCTAAGGGGGTGACCCTCCTTTATTTGGTCTAGATATGGGAAGAACTTAATCTCTATGAACTCAACTACATCTAATGTATTGAACCCTAATCTCCTTATACTTTTTAGACGTATAAAAGTCCTACAGGGACCTACCAAGTACCAAGTATAAGCTATCAACTATCTTAATTAGGGAGAATGAATAATATTGCTAGGACCAATTGATTAATTGATCATCCAACCCGAGAGCTGTATTCCTAGGTTACTTAGATTTTTGGGACACATGTTAATTTTTAAGAACTCATACGCGAGACTTATTTTCTTCTCTCATTTTAAGGATAAATATCATTTTTTATAAGTATTTTTTTTTTAAAAAAAGGATATATGTCTAGATTTAAAATCAAATACGGTTTATGTATATTTTTAGCAATTTTGACGAAAATCTTTTTTAGGATTTAATGTCAACGTTTTTGATGAGTTTTCTATTTTTAGAAATTAATGTTATTTTGTAACGTGTTTAAAGACTAACATCAAATTCTTCACAAAATAATTAGAAATAAAAAATATAAACTAAAAACAATGAGGATAATTAATTAAGGGCAATTAAAAAAATAAATTGAGAAAAAAATACATAATAAAGATAACATTATGTAATAAAGGATGAAATAATGTCGTTATTTTTATATGCTTAACTAATCCCTTAAATCAATATATATTTTAGAATCTCTAATTTTCTTTAATTAATAGGAGGAGACTCAATTTTCCATGATATATATATTTTTCCTCTTGATTTCGCGGGAGTCCCAGCCGTCGTCCACTGAGATGCCACAATAACCGTGCCATTTTTTTAATATCAATTGTGATACGAGGGACCATTTTTTGTTTTACTTGTTTCCCTAGTCTCCCCAATTTCTTGAATCTGACAACGTTGGTCCTCCATTATCTATTCAGTGGAGTGGAGTGTTTGGTAACCCTCCATTATCCCTTTGAGCACGATAGCGTGTTACCAGTGATTTTGGATATTTGTTTTCTTTAAAGAGTCTCAAGTAATTAAATATTAAACTTACTTTGACAAAGCAATCATCGATATGCAAGCGAAGTAATGACTCTCAGACACAATATGTTTAATCTTAGGGCACTGTAAGTATAGGTAGTCAAGGAGCAAAGCGACATGTGAAGGGGTCAAAGTAGAAGCAGCTGCTGAAAAATACAATAAGGTGAAATTGCAGCCATAGGTATTAAGCTCAGAAACTTTAAGTGAAATTGCAGTACTAGTGCACAACTAGCAGTAAGGTGCGTGTGCTAGCTTTTGTAGTCAGACACAAGAGTTTGCATTAATTGTAGTATTGATGGACAAAAAGGATAGACTAACACCGCAGGAAATGGGGTTTAATCACGCATTTCGATACAGTTCCAACACCGACATAACGAATTAGAGATTGAGAACATCTGAAACTAAAAGGAGAGAATAGAAAAGAATTGTAGTATTCATAACTTGATTAGCGTTAGTCACTGATCAATTTGATTGATATTTTGAGTCATAAAAGCAGATAAAGCTCTATTCTCCAATTCAATTCCCTTCTCATTTACAAATGGATCTTGCAATCAAATTCCATTATCTTCATCCATTCCAGAAATTCTTCAATTCAGTTTTTGCAGCAAGTAATGATAAAAGAAAGAATAAGCACATATATTCTTTATTTTGCAGCAAGTTACAGATTTTGTGTATATGAAAAGCGTGTGCGGTAAGTACGTTTTCTAAGGGTGCAATAATAATTTAGAATGATTTGAGTAGACTTTTTTCTGCGTTGCCATAGTTTGCAAATAACACTCGCAATTTGATTCCCATGACATTACATGAAAGCATAAAGAATTCCAATCTTTTTCAATAGAATTATGTTGGCCAACAAGGAAAGATAATGTAGGCGGAAGCTGCCAGTACAGTAACGAAAGCTACAAGTACAGTAACGACAGCTATAAGTAACGACACAGAAAACATCGAAAATTTTAGACAATATCACTCATCTCTCTCTCTCGAAAATTCATCGAAAATTTTTCATGTGTCCTGTATGCAGATACATGAAAAAGAAAAAATCAGAAATGCACAGACTTGCCATTGATTGGCCAATGAAAATGATATCGCAATCTTCCTAGCTAGACAGCTACTGTTATTCTTAGCATTGCCGTGAAACTCGACCATTGCTGGACTGACTCATGCATGGAAACTCAGAATTTCCTCCATTAATGCAGTAATGAATAACGAGTGTAGTATACATTCCGACATTAATTTTGGAAAACAAAAGGGGTAGCAGAAACTCAAGGAGCGTATGATACATCATGCCATTGATTGTGAACGTTCTAGCCGAATTTGAGGATAAAAAAGGAAGGAGTCTGCAGCTGCATGAATAAGGAACCCACATGTCAACAATTAGGTAATCAAATAATCAAAGAACTTTGAAATTTTTAAATGATAATGTATATTCATAATTAGTTGATGGTGATTGGATTACAAATTTGAAATTTGAAATTTACTGATTATATGCTATATTTTTTTTATACATATATAATAATCGAGTGTATTAATCAAAATATAATCTTTAAAAGGTGACCTATGAAAATTTGAATAATCATTTACAAGAAAATAAAATGTCTGCATTACAAATGATATAAAAGGAAATAAAAAGAAACATAATCAGAAACAACAACTAAATTATATGGCTTATGAAGAACAAGGTAATCTTCAATGATGGAGCTGCGATTTTTGAAGACAGTTTCTTCTTAATTCTTTATCGCCTCTCAAATTGGCTCAAGTCTGATGATAAGTTCTTCATAGCTACTGACACTACTTTAATTATGGGACCTGAAGGTATTATAAATTGGTCAAACACCAAATCAAGGCTTTAAACATGGCATATCAGCTTCTTCAATCTTGATGTTCTTTTTCGGTTATGTATTTGTTGACTTTTTTTTTTTCTTTTTGTATTTGCTTTTTGTTTTTGTGACTCTCTTTTCTTTTCTTTTCTTTTATGCTTTTTTTAATTTCATGTATCTTGTTTTTTGCTATTTTTTGGTTAGCTTTTTTAATATATCGACTTATTCCAAAAAAAAATAAACAACTGAATTAATAATGTGTATTTGCCCATATTCAAATATCATCTGTACTGCAAATGAAGTTGAAATTAGATGCACTATAGATAAAGTCATTCTTAGTGTAGTTGAAATTAAATGCATTACAGATGAGGAAATTACTATGCCAATTTGAACCCTTTGCTTCGTTTATATATATATATATATATAAGGATGGCTGGCTCCTTGAGCATGGACTTATAGTGTATTTTACAACAACTGGGAAGTATATATAGAATGTCTGTCACACAGATGACTCGGTATAGAAAACATCACCAAATAAGACTTGAATGTGCATTGAGGACAGTCTTCCCAGGACTGTTTACGCTTGCATGTGATCAAAAGTGTATGCTGGCTGATTCAGGTTACTGGCAAGATTCAGTTTGGGCTTGGAAGTTTAATTGAAGGAGACAGCTAATTAAGGTCTTGGGAGAGTATTCAGTTGAATCCGAAGCTGGAAGATAGATAAGTTTGGATTCATCACAGCACAGAGATGTATACAGTTCAGTCTTGTAGGAAGTTATTGGACGCAGTAATTTTACAAGGAAACAGACAGTCAATAGATTCATGTGTTTGGAAGTCTCTAGCCCAGCGAACGTTGAAGCTTTTGTATGGTGGTTGGCTGCCCTTGGTAAGCTTCCAATAAGATATTTTCCTTGCAAAACGAAAGTATAAAACCAATTTTGCCTAAGATTTACTTTATATTCAGAGGTGAAACAGTGAAATTAAAGTAAGAAAATTTAAGTAAACATAAAACGGAAAGAATGATATTCCTAATCTTTAAATGTTTGCTGAGAAAATTTGGGTTAATTGGAGTAATTATTTATTCAATTTTTCTAATATCTCAACTCAAGAGACCGGTTACACAGTATCATCACTACATAATTAGAGAAAAAAAAGACTTGGATTCTTTACTATTTAATCATTTAGTTTCTAATATTATATCAAAAAATCATCTCAATATAAATTATCACATGAACTTAATAAATAATTTTATATTATTCTTTAAACTATAATAAGTCTTGGATGCTGTAGAAAGGACTTCAAAATCAGGTTTCCTTCTCTCGTGTTTCAAGAGAAGGAAATGACGAGGTGCTGATCGTTAACAAGGCGTGGACAGAAATGTGACATTTTTAGGTTGGCTGTAACTCTTTAGTAATATAACTGGGTGTAATCCTTCTAGTGAGAGCCCATAACGTTACAATTTTTCCATCCCCATTGACCCGTCTACACTATTCGGCCCCTTAAGCAAGGTAGCGTGAAGATATATAGCGATAATTTCGATTTGCTGTGAAGTCTAAAGCGGTAAAATGCTGTGAAGTCTAAATTTTGTATGCAAAAGATTTATAGCAATAATTTCGATTTGCTGCATGAGTTGATGATCAATCCTATTAATATACTGGACATCAATGCTGGAAAAGAGAGATATTTCTGTGGTTATGGACAGTTGAATGTGACCAAACAGGGGAATTGATGACCTGGGTATGGATATTGATCTCTATCTTGTCTTGCAATAATTTTAACTTTTTGGCACGACTATTAGTTCAAACTTGTTTTCAATGTAGAAGATAGGTTCATGTGATTATAGTCAAAGTTTCACACACACGCATATATATTTTACATATATATTTGTTAATCATGTGTTATAAAATGAAAATTGTCTCCTTTTAATAAAAATTTTAAATATAAAATAAAAATTATTCAAGACTTTACTTCTTAAATATACATAAAAAATAATAATAAATATTTCTTAATATCTTCAAAGAACTCATTTTACTTAAGTCCCTATTAACTCATTTTACGGGTAATTGACCTGACTAAGTAGTTGGGCTTCAAGTTATGTCGTAGTTGGACCTCAAATTATGTCGGGTCACCTAGATTAACACTTAAAAAAACTATATATAAAAAACATACTTAAAGATAGTTGATTACATAAATTAAAACTATGCCTTCCTTTTTACTTTTCTCTTTCTATAATAAAAATTAAGCATAAGTTAGTGTAAATCTATACAAGTTTCAAGTTCGAAGGATTTTCACTTAAAAGGATGTGTTAGAGAATAATATGAATCATATTTTGACACCTCGCTTAATAGCTTGAGCTTTTGGATTGAATTGGTTCTTTGACATATATAATGAATAATTGATTTTGATACTATAAATCATAAATCATATAATATTTGATTTCAGACATGTCACATCTTAAAATAAAATACATATAAAAATGTTGGATTTATCCTTGCATAAATAAAACACTTTGAGTCTATAGCTGAAAAGCAAGGAGTCTTGCTACCAGTTTTAATAGTTTTACTGACAGACTTTTCTGTCGATATTTATACTCACAGTTTGACAATATTTATTGTGATTTTAAGATATAAAATGACCGATAAGAATTGTAACATATTGCATATATTTTAATAAATATATTTCATTTATATTAAATAATCTATAACCTTTTAATTTATGTAAGTGCATATATCTATATAATTGTTGATGAAGGTGAAGAGGATGAGGATGATGACGGGGTATTTTGATAATTATAAAAATAATTTTTTTTTTTTTTTACGGAGTTGTGATGGAGGATAAAAGATTGAGTTTGCAACTTAGTAAAATCATGTTGATAATATTTTTTTGTTAACATGTAGTTGAACAATAAATTGCAATGGGTGGTTGAACAATAAATTGCAATGGTTCTTATAGCCATAAGCTTGGGTTTCAGATGTAACCAAATATCTTGTTTATATGTTTTGCCTAAAAAACAGAAACTAACACAAAAACAAATATATATATATATATTTTTTATTTCATGCCTCCAATGATTATTTTATTTATTTTATTTATCTTTCGGTTAGTGGCAGCCAAAGTTATTAAACACGGGTAATTAATCTGGCCAAATAGTTGGGCCTCATGTTATGTTGTAATTGGACCTCGAGTTATATCAGAACACCTAGATTAACACTTCAAAAAAAAAACTATATATAAAAAAATACATAAAGATAGTTGATTACATAAAGTAAAACTATGTTCTCCTTTTTACTTTTCTCTCCCTATAGTAAATCCTCTAATCCCTTCATACCTTCCTTGGATAACAAAATATAATGCAGATCTGCGGATGCATGAATCATCAACCTGACGTTTGTTACATGAAGTTATTTTCTAGCGAAGCCCCCCCTGGTAAATGAAGCTACGAGTGACTTGACGAGCAAGCAAGCTTTATTGCTCAACAACAAATCAAGTTCATGAGTACCATGAGAGTGCAGATTCAGACATGTTCCCCCCCCCCCCCCCACACACACACGAATTATGCTATCTTTTATTTTTATTTAGTTTTTTAGATGGGTACTGCTCCTGTTATTTTATTTCCATTTATGAGATTTATTTTTGAAAAATAGAAATAAACTAAGAAATGGCTTTTCAATTTCAATTTCTATGTAAAAAGCAAGTCAACATTTTCAATGTCTACAATATTTGTCGCATCTTATGATTTGCAATGGGAGAAGAAATTATTGACGAGCTGGAAATTTCAGATTTTAATATTCGATGAAATTAAGAAAGACTCCAATCCTTATCCTATAAATACCACTGCATGTAGCCTGGGATCTCCATCTACCATAGCAAACCATTAATATTCTCTGCATCTCTTGAAAACACACCATGACGTCCTTACTGCACAAACCATTCTTCTCAACCTTTCTCCACGTCCTGATCTTCTTGCTCCTTCACATGTTCTACTCCTCTTCTTTCTTTGTTCTTGCTGATCACATTTCCTCTAAAACTTCGATATTTGGTACGGCTACTAGTGCTGCCAATTCCAAAGTTGCTGGAGGTAATATTAAAGAAGCTGAGGCTCTTCTCAAATGGAAAGCAAGTCTTGACAACCAAAGCCAATCTCTTCTTTCTTCTTGGGTCGGCACCAGCCCTTGCATTGATTGGATTGGAATCACTTGCGACGGTTCTGGAAGTGTCGCCAATCTGACCTTCCCGCACTTCGGTTTGAGAGGTACGCTTTATGATTTCAACTTCTCATCCTTTCCCAATCTTTCCGTTCTTGACCTTTCAAACAATTCAATTCATGGAACCTTACCATCACATATCGGTAATCTATCCAAGATTACTCAGTTGGGCTTATGTTATAATGATCTCACGGGAAGTATCCCGTCTGAGATAGGCTCCCTGAAAAGTATCACTGATTTAGTTTTATGTAGAAATCATTTTAGTGGCTCCATTCCACATGAAATTGGAAAGTTGACGTCTCTTTCCCGTCTCTCATTAGCTACAAATAATCTCACTGGTTCGATTCCTTCCTCTATAGGAAATTTGAAAAACCTATCCATTCTCTTTCTTTGGAGTAACAATCTCTATGGTGACATTCCTTCAGAAATAGGACAACTTAAATCTCTGGTGTCATTGAGCTTGGCTAATAACAAACTTAATGGCCCATTGCCCCTAGAGATGAACAATCTCACCCATTTGAAGCAATTGCATGTGTCTGAAAACGAATTCACGGGTCATTTGCCGCAAGAAGTATGCCATGGAGGAGTATTGGAAAATCTTACCGCTGCCAACAACTATTTCTCAGGTTCCATTCCGGAAAGCTTGAAAAACTGTACCAGTTTACACCGACTAAGACTTGATGGGAATCAATTGACAGGAAATATTTCTGAGGATTTTGGCATCTATCCACATTTGGATTATGTTGATTTGAGTTACAATAATTTTTATGGCGAGCTTTCTTTGAAATGGGGAGATTATCGTAACATAAC
>Ga0325411_1008206_pt1 | contig 11322 bp, 6 predicted proteins | sample PopdelMetagenome_13_FD_206181 | JGI IMG/M metagenome (GOLD analysis project Ga0325411, IMG submission 206181) | Populus deltoides microbial communities from Bellville, Georgia, United States - Xylem-PdIQD-R4 | ecosystem: Host-associated > Plants > Phyllosphere > Stem > Wood/Secondary xylem...
TAAATAATTATTACTACAGACTTAACATACAGTTAACTAACTCTATATATAAGAAAGTTTGATTTTACAGACAACAAAACCTTAACTAGAGCGTTAATTCCTCTCAGGAATTCTTAAATAATATTCTAGCATGACAGAAGAGATATTAATCTAAGCATATCATACATCGTGTCCTGGAGAAGGATCCCAACGCTTTTTTTTCTTATAGAAGCCACGTCAACCGTATACGAGCCCGTGCGGAAACAGACAAATGAGAGGTCTCCTCCACTTTCCACTTTGCAAGAGTGCTCCTTTTCAACCTAAATGCTAATTTTACTATTTTGAATTTGTAATAACAAGACCGGCTTTGATTTATAAATATCGTTTATATAGGGCGTTAATGGTTGATTTTTCAAAATAGGTTTTATTTAAAAATATATATTTTTTATTTTTAAAATTTTATTTGTAACACTATAAGAATAAAAAAAAAAGAGTAAAAAAACGAAAACCGCACTTCGTGTGAAGGAGAAAACGGTGACAAGAAAATAAAGAGGGAAAATGAATGAATTGGATCGATGTGATTGATTTATGAGGAAGAAAATAGAGAAAGAGAGGACGGGCAAGTTCATGAACCATGGAGGGCACCCAAGAATCCAAATATAAAACCTCCCCTTTGGGTCAAACTACCTATCAAGTGAAAAGGAATAAATTGATGAGAAATGTGATTAGAAGCTTGGAATTAATGATGATGGAAGCCATCCCCCATTATAATATATAGTGCACAAATTTTAAGTAATGGGCCACGTCCATGACTTTTGTTGCTTTTATGTCATATCTAACCACTTTTTTTTAATATGATGGATATGCCAATTATCATAGCTAGGATTTGTTCATGAACTCAATCAATTAGTTTTGTTTAAAATTTTAAAATTTGAATCATCTGATTGATTACTTAGTTTCTTAAATTTATGAATTTTAAATGTTTACATCTAATTAATTTAATTCGTATGCAATTCGGTGCGTGATGAAATCTCCCAGTGTGAAAAATATAATATACCCCCCATAAAATGTACACACTTTCAAAAACAAAAAATATTTAACTGGTATGAGCAATTTTACATATTTTGTTTAGTATCGTGGTAATTGTTGTTTTTTTAAAATATTTTTTACTTGAAAATGTATTAAAATAATATTGTTTAGCCTATTTTTAACATCAATATATCAAAACAATTTAAAAATTAATTAAAAAAAATTAACCTTTTAAAAAAAAATACTTTGCAACCGCAAAATAAAAATGCATTAGCATGATAGTGCTACTAATTACCTTTTCCAATTGAGTGGTTTGTTGAATGGCTCATGGCCATTGATTTATTTATTTATTTGTCATTGCAGACACTTATTGTAGTAGTTTATAAAACTCCCCTAGATCGAGAGTAGCCTTATGATGAGGTATGAAATAAACCCTAGTTTGGACCTTTCGATGAAGGACAATTGAGTTGTGAAGTTGATAAAGAAGTGGTGCGTTGGAAGCTTATGAACACATGTAAAACAAAAATCTCAAGATTTGAGTGCTCTTTCATGTTTAAACTAATTAAACTATATATAAGAAATATATCCTTAAATAATATATATTGTATATGGCAGAATATATTGAAGAAGATGATGATTTTAGGTGTTATTAAAAAACGAAGAAATATTGTCTCGAATTAACTCCTTGCTTGGTGTTTACTTGAATTTTTACACCCATCAAACATCACAACTTGCATGAAAAAGGGGACATATAGAAAAGCAATATTTAACCTAATTTATGAGAAATTATTTGGGATAATAGCCAATAATGATTTGTGGTTTGGGATGCTAAAATAATTAGTTGATTTATAATATTTATATTATTGAATTCAACTTGATCAATCAAAGTTATATAATATAGATATTATAAATGATAGTGGATCAAAAATCTAAAAAATATACATCATGGATTGAATGGTGGGTTAGGATTTTTAAAACCTGGTGAACCCGGCCCAACTTGTATACCATAAAACAAGAAACTTAATTTGTTGTTATTTGTTTTGTTTATTTTTGCAATTAATTCTTTTATTTTTAGTCAATTCTTTATCAGTTGATCTATTAAGCATAAATTATTTGTTATAGCTTATAATAAATTTTAATTAATTTATTGAGTTCAAATCTTAGTTGTAATTAAGTTCAACTCAAAAAAAGTAGCAATATAAACTCAACTTGTAAATATATTTATAAAAATTCCATCACAACTCCATAAAATATTAAAAATTAAATTAAATATAATTATGAGATCGAAACCTAACTCAATTATTATATCCACAAACACCCACCCTTGTATGTTCTTACATTATTAATAGAGAAATAATGGGGATATACTCTATAGCATAAACATGTTCCAACATCATTATATTGGTCCAACTCCGGGACGTCGGCCACGTTAGTGTCAAGTGCCATCTATACAGATTGGAATTTGACATCTCTTTGGTTGGTTTGTAATGGAGGGCCAGTTGGGCCAATCTTAATAGCACCTGAGCCCAAAGAGAGATAAATTCCATCCGGGTATGGAGTGCTGCGGATGGGGCTAGTGGCCCATCAAAATTTGGGCTAGTGATTTGAATGGCATTGCCTCATATTTGTGGTGGATGGGGCAAACCATTTTTGGTGGTGGTATTTTATTTTATTTTTATTTTTGTATTTTAAAAATATTTTTGAAATTAATTATTTTTTTAAAATTAAAATTTTAGATTTTTTTTAAATCATTTTAATGTGGAAATGTTAAAAATAAATTTTAAAAAATAAAAAAATATATTATTTTGATGTATTTCCAAACAAAAATCATTTTAAAAAACAACCACTACCACAATACTAAACGGACTAAAAAAAGTGGGTTTTAAGTTCTTTGACTATTTTAAATTATCTAAATATTAAAAAATCACTATTTTAATTTTTTTTTTTCGAAATACAGTTGCAAGCAAAACTAAAGAATTCCTTGACTCAAGGCCATCACATCATATCTTTAATATTGGTTAGTTGATCCATTCGTTTTTCTTTAAAGTTGCTAGCTTCCATTGGAGATAGATGCACCGCACTCAAGCAATACCTTTACGGCTTAATTTACCCATCATCTCATAAATTAAACCCTAGACTTGTTCTATAAGCCAAGAATTCCTTGATAAGTTCAGAGAAGAGAGGTCCTTCAAGGACAAGGATTGGTGAGGTGCCATATGGTTCTTCAAGCAACGAGGCAGGCTTCATATTGCTAGTCGTCGTCGGCCCCACGTTGCGAGGGTCGATCCATATCTTAATTATAATGATACTTTGAATATTAATGTTGAGGATTTCTCGTGCATTTTAGAATAATTAATTCCCTTTTGTACAGATTTATATACACAATTACTTAGAACATTAATTGTACACTACTTATTTAACACTAATAAAAAGATGTAAAGTGAATTATTAATGAAATACTCATTTAATTGGTTTAATTGTCAACTTTCCATTGCGATTTTAATCATTTGATTATTTATAAATCTTTTAATTTAATTATAAAAACAATTTGAAACATAATGTCTATATAATTTATATATTATCCTAATAAATTTAATTCTTAATGTGATTATAACTTATGCTAATTAATTAATGCAGCTAACTTTATCAAATATAATTTTACATAATTTAAATTATGATCGAGTAATGTATCGTTTTTGGAGCTATTTTAGATTTCATTCATGTTGCCTCCTCCCATTAGATTTATTTATTTATTAATGATGGAGATTAAGTTAGATTTTTTTTTTTTAGTTTTGACTTTTAACTATTTAAAAAAAATTCAATTTAAAATTTATATTTAGATATCTTATATTGAATTTGTATTGTATAATTTAAAAGTAATTTAATTTTAAATTGAAATTACATTATAATTTATTTTTCGTTAAATTTATTAATTGTTATTCTCTTCAGTTTAACTTTCTTTTTTTTTAGGAATTAATTTATAACCAATTTTAACATGTTATATAGTAAGTTAAAACACTAACGAGAATTTCTAAAAAAACAAATTATTTATGGGAAATGTTAAGATATTGTACCTTGCTCTTTACATATGTATATCATTTTTGCTCTTTCTTACCGTATTTCTCTTATTTGTAACTAAAAGTCTATATATATATATATATATATATATATATATATATATATATATATATATATACACCTAAACTATCAGTAATAAAAATATGTATTTATATATTTGAATAAGATTAATTCAAATATTACATTTATATTTGGAAACTTCAAGCAAGAGTTATACAATTTGATTTTAATAATTAACCATAAATATATATAAATTCAAATTATTTGATGGCTTTTTATTTGTCAGAAATCAAGTGATTTTCCCCTATGGTAACAGGCTTCAAATGGAAGAGGGTTTTTTTTTTAAAAAAAAAAACAACGGAAAATTCATGCCACAATAATTAAAGGAATATATATATGCTTTGAGAGGTGCATGGAATTGCATCTGTTGGATCCCACCATTGCAGTCTGCAAACGACACGTGCATTCCACAAGCGTGCAGTTTGTGATGTGACTCGAAGGAGCCCATAAATCCAAAACTAGATTTGCTTTTATTGATTCTTGTTAGGAAAAGGCCATACTCTCTCGGTACAATATTTTTGTAATCTGAGGATATATAGTTAGCTAGGTGAATGTATTATTGTCCAAAATTAGCAAATAAAATTAGATATTGTGTAGAAAATATGTTTAGTTTATAAATACAAAATATAATCAGTATATGGTTACTTGCAAGCATAATAAGAAGATCAGCATCCCTTGATTAAGGTTTGCAATTGTGAATGATCAATCATATGTCTTTAAATTTTATTGTTTCTCATTTGACGTTATGTGACTTTTTCTCAATAAATCTCTCAAGATTCCAACGAGATCACCTTGTTTCTGAGCACTTCTAAACAAGGTCAAACAAGCCTCTAAAATATTGCTCAATAATTCATCTACAAGGATTGAACCTAAACTCTAGATTATGAGAAATTTTTAGAGAAAAATAAAGGTTTAAAACCAGAAAACAATGTTGGGAAATAAGGTGAAGAAAAGTGTCAAATTCTATCAAAACAATGCAGAATTAACCAACCTCAAACACTCTTTTTCAGCCCTTTTTTATAGAGGATTTTAAGAACTAAAAGCTCATTGACTTCCTCCGCTAACAACTTTGATTACCCACAATAAACCATAGTTAAACACAAATGTATCTTGATTTAAATCAAGTAACTTTAAAGCTTAAAAAATTGTTCGTGTATTGTTGAAAGAGTTTTAGAAAAATTGATCAGATTCTTTTTTTCATAAACTGGACAAACCAATGGGTTGGAAGAAATAATTCTTCATGGACCAAGTACAAGTTCAAATTTTAATTGGTAAACAAAAATCTTTTGTGGCATAAAATATTACTTACAATAAATTTAAACCCAAACATAGGCCCAACCCAAAACCCAAGCAATAAACAAGTCGGTTCAGCATACAAGTGTATGTGTATGGGTTTAAGTCGAAAGCCTACTTTGCATAGGACATCTTCCTTTCAAAATCTTGGGTGCTTTTTAGGCCTAATTTTAACTTTCCAACTTTACACTTTATAAACATCAAGAAAATTTTATTTCTTTTCTATATGGGATAAAGTTTTTTATATAGGGTTTTAAGTTTCACCAAAACATACCAACCAAAGATTCCTCGAGGTCAACTTTTCATTCATCCATAATTTGTTTAAATCATGTTAACGTTCCACGTTAAAAAGCTGATGTTAAATATTAAATTCCAACAAAGTTGTAGCCTAAAAAGTGAGTGGACCCCACTTTTAATTTGGCCGTAATGCTCTCATTAATCATGTTTTGTGAAATTTTCAACAATCCCTCACATAAATAAAAATTGTCTAACTAGTTTAAAAATGACTTGAAGATTTGTAAAGAGATATGAATTTGGTAGATCACTACATCAGGAGAGGTAACCTTTTGGCTTTGAACCTTTCTTAGTGAAATATTATTAGATTTACTTGCTAAATTGTGAACACAATATTTATAGTACTCATATAGTTCTCTACCTTAATATTTTTTTTTGTTCTCACAGTTATGTTCATTTTGGCATTAAACAACTTCTAGATCTATAAGGGCTTTAGAAAATTCAACCTTTATCAAAACTCTCAAAGAAAAAACCAGATTTCACACTTATATAGGTGATTTCATGAAGAGTATTCTTTTATACTCTAAGTGTACCAAGATATAAAAATCATTAAGAGCATAACTCATTCTTTGTCACATTGAAGCTCATATTTCTTCTATCATAGGAATATATAGGAAATGATAATTTTCAAGTGCTATAAAAAAATGTTATATGACTTAGTTTTTTTATTTGAACTTAGATCTTAGGATCTCCAATCAACTGGATATAGCTATCATCATCACACTCTTTTATTTTTAAGGCTTTAAGCATATTCCCCTCAATAAATTATACATAAGCTCTTTTAATAAACTTTTGGTTAGTGGATTTACAATATTTTCCTTTGACTTTATATAGTTTGTTAATCGAGTAAGTAATATCAGGTCTTATGTAATTCATAACATATATTAAACTCTCAATTATTCAAGAATATTTTAAATTTATATTCCTTTGCCTATATTTTTTTTGGATAGATAGACACTTATATCTATTGATGTTTTCTTAATAGAATAAGATAAGGATAATATCAATCCATCAGATATCCTAGAAATTTATATTCATAGTATAACAGCTGCAACACCCAAGTCTTTCATGTCAAACTCGTTAATTAATATATTTTTTAATAGACTTGGCCATGTGATTATCATTGCCTAAAAAAAGCATATTGTCCACATAAAAACATACAATGACATAATCTTTATACATGTTTTTAACATAAATATATTTATCAACTTCGTTGATTTTGAACTCATTTGACAACATAATCTTATTAAATTTTTCATGACATTATTTAGGTGCTTATTTCAAACCATATAATGATTTGATATGCCCCCGGGTTGCTCCATGTAAACCTTTTCATTAAGGTCACCATTTTAAAAAGTTATTTTTACATCTATTTAATATACTTTAAGCTTGTTAATAATTGTGATGACTATTAATGTTCATATGGAAGTTATTATTGACATAAATGAATATGTGTCAAAATAGTCTACACCTTCTTGTTGTCTAAAATCTTTAACAAGTCTAGCTTTATATTTATCAATACTGTCATTAGCTTTCATCTTCTTTTTAAAGATCTATTTATGGTTTAATGATTTACTTTCAGGAGAAAGATCTACTAGTTCTCATGTATGATTATTCATAATGGATTCAATTTCACTATTGATTATCTCTTTCCAATATGAAGCTTTAGGATAGGACATTGTCTCAGAATAGGTTCAAAGTTCATTTTTTAGCAAGTAAGTTAGAAAATTAAGACCAAATATTTTGGTTATTTTTACCCTTTTGATGTGACCCTCTTGAACACGCGGTTAAGCAACCCACATGCAAAGACACTAATTCCCGGAAAGCCAAGTAAATCAGATTTGATAGGAGTGTGACACAAAAATAACTTATATCTAGGCACCAACACTATTGAAAACGAAAACCTCCACCCAATAAATATTGATTTGTAAATGAAAAGTATAAGAATGACGCCACGAAGTTAGATTTTCTTCAATAAGTTATTTTTCAGTTCTTTAGAGAACCAAGAAAGGGAGATTATCCCACCAACACAATATGTATGACAAACAAGAAGTTTTATTAATCTGAATTGTCTACTTACATGTCTAATTATGTCTTTATTTATATTGAATCTAGACTGAAACAAACCCTAATGGACCCTTAATATGGACTTATATGATATAATTAAACCCAAATAATATAAATAAAACCTAAACTAAGAAGAAAATAATAACAATAATAAATCCAAATTTAATATCCTAAATATGATAGGATCAGATTTGCTACTCTTTAGAAGTCTCATATAAGCTAGGAGAATCAAATTTGAAATTGACTTCTCTTTAGTTTCCCTGTTTGCAAAGTATTCTTAGCTGACTTAAAAACTTATTTAATGATAAATTCTTACTATAATAAGGATATAATAAATGTTTTCATACACCATAAGGATTCCATATTAATATGGAGTCTATACCACGCATGGAAACTATGTTGTTGCCCATTAAATATCCTTGCAAGACTAGAAAATCCCCAAAACTAGCTGCCACGTCCTTGTAGAAAAAAATCATAGCCAAATAAAGTTCACAAGTCAAAAGGAAGTAAATAACAAAATTCATACAGTCTATGTTGACCAATATTGTGATATCTTCCCGAATTTTGATTGACCTGAAATTTTAACTCAAGGTAGGAAAACACGTCAAAAGACTCCTTGTAAAATTTTAGCTGGATCCAACAGTCGAATTGGGAATATAACTATTACCGTGAAATTGGATAGTTGTGTATTTTACGTCAGAATTTGAATTTGATTGTTTTTTCGTTGCCCAGCTTATATCACTTTTACTTTTTTTTAAGCTTAGCTTTATCATCTTTTAATTGATGATGATTACTTAAGCTAGCTTCAATCGTTCTCTTAAGTGAATGATTTTGTCATCTTCTTTATATGGATACACAATTTCAAAAAATATAACATTTATTGATTTCATAATAGTATTAGAATGAATACCCTAACTTATATATATATATGCATTAATATTGTATACATATTCAATAAATACATAATCTACAATTTCAAGTCATATATTGATCTTTTTAGGATCATGTATTACTATCTTTGCAAGACGCCCCTATACTTTGAGATGTTTGTAGGAAGGTCTTCTACATTTCCATAATTTATATGGTGTATTTTCTAAATTTTTAAAAGATACTTTTCTAAGTATGTAATTGAGAGTTAGAGTTGCCTCCTCTTAAAAGTTTTGAGATGCTCTTGAACTTATCAACATGACATTCATCATTTATTTTAATGTTCACTTTTTATGTTTTGTAATGACATTTTGTTATGGTGAATAAGAAGCAGTGGTTTGTTGGATAATACCATTTTAGAAACATAATTCACCGAATAATGTTTCATATTCTCTACCTTTATCACTTTTTATTACCTTTATCTTCTTATTAAGTTGATTTTCAACTTCATTCTTATAATGTTTAAACATTTCAAGAGCCTCATCTTTTCTTTTAAGAAAATAGGTATAACAATACCTTGTGCAATCATCTATAAAAATAATACAGTATTTTTTTACACCTCTAGTTTGCACAAATTTCAAATCACCAATATCCAAATGAATGAAGTCCAGAGATTCACTATTTTTTTTAATTGTTTGAAAAGAAGGTTTTGTAGATTTTGATTCTACACAAATTTTACACTTTTAACTTTTTTTAAAAATATAGTTGGTAATAAATTAAGATTTATTAACCTTTATATAAAGTTATAATTCACATGGCCAAACTTGTTATGTCACATGTCATAAGAATCAAGCAAGTTAGAAAAAAAAGCACTATTATTACTTTTATTTTTAATTATTTGAAAAAAATATTTTGTGAATTTTGATTCTACATAAATTTTCACATTTATGGTTTTTCTAAAAAATCATAGTTATTAATAAATTAAAATTTATTAATCTTTATATAGAGTTATAATTTATATGGCCTAACCTACAATGTCAAATGTTAGGAAACTTAAGTAGGTAAAAATAAGAGGCATTATTATTACCCTTCTCATATATGGTTTTAATGGTCATTACATTCATTTTAAAATGTTCATCACTAAAAAACCCCTCTCTTATCAATATTATTTTTATAAAGGGTTTAAATTTTTTCACTTTTAAAAACCAATTTAAACTATTTTTGCTCAACAATGAACCAAACATTAAGTTCATGTTAACATCAGCAATATCAAGCACATTCTTAAGGGTTAATAATTTTTCAAAAGTCATCTACAAAATGACCTTCCAACACCTAGTATCTTAAATGTTTATGAGAATTCTCTATGTACAAGTTTCACCAACCACTTCTTTATAAGTGAAGAACATTTTATTTTCAAAGCAAACATGTCATGTAACACCAATGTCAACCCATTCTCTTGGATAAAATTTTAAAGGTATTAATACTGAATAAAATTTTAGGTCGGGCTTGCTAAAATTTTGTTGAAATTGGATAGCTGTGCTATTTTTTTGAATGGTAAATCTCGTATATGTTAAGATGCATATACAGTAGATCATGAGTGTCATAAGTCATGTTAAGTTGTTATAAGAAACATGTGATGAAGTAAGATAAGGATAAATAAGTTTTTTTAAAAAAAATTGTATTCTATTGTACATTAATATGAAAAATTATAAAAATCAAATGCATGAAAGATACATAAGGATTTTTTGTGTTTTTCTTTTCTCTCTTTTATTTTTTTTTCCTTTTTACTCTCCTTTTTTTTTCAGCACAATTATAGCTAGGTTTTTTTTTTTTTTTTTTTTTTACAATGATGGCTTCCCTATTCTCTTGCAAGATTCCTCTACTATTTACAGGCCACAAATTATGTCATCTTCTCTTTAGTTACTTGGTCATCAAGCAACTCAGTTTTATTTTGCTCTCTCATTTTTATTGTTTTACACTTTAGTCTCTTATCCATTTTGCTTTCTATTTTAATTATTTACTTTTTATATTTTTTTTATTTTGTATTTTGATTTGTTTTCAAGAAACAACGTTAATTCGATAAGAAAAGTAATTAAAAAATACAAAATTGATGTAAATACATTAAAAAACATATTTCTTTGATTTTTTTTTAAAAGACATTAGTAAGAGAAGAATAATTAAAAATTACACAATGGATGTGCGAATAACCGAAATGCATCGAAAATATATTTTTTTGAATTGTTTTTTTGCTTTTTTTGGATTTTCTTGAATGAAAGTATTGGGGGACTCAAAATTGGTGTATGAGAATGGTTATCTTCCTTGCTTCAATATACATGGGGGAATTATTGCCATTTTCTTTATTTTTAAAATCTGCTTTGATCTAGATTGTAAAGTGTAATATTCAAAAATTTAGTTACAAATAGAAAAAAAAAAAAAACCATAGAATGCTCAAAGTAGTTTTTTCTAAAAATAAAATTTAGGGCTTAAATATAAATATTTAAAATCACATTGGTCTTATATAAACAAATAAAAAAAAGTTGAGAAATCAAGTTGTATTCTTACTCATCTCAAGAATAATAACTAAACTGTAAGTAATCCACCGTGCATTCGTGGATATGACTACAGCAAAAGCATTTGATGCCTTTTAATGGAAGT
>Ga0325411_1008207_pt1 | contig 11321 bp, 4 predicted proteins | sample PopdelMetagenome_13_FD_206181 | JGI IMG/M metagenome (GOLD analysis project Ga0325411, IMG submission 206181) | Populus deltoides microbial communities from Bellville, Georgia, United States - Xylem-PdIQD-R4 | ecosystem: Host-associated > Plants > Phyllosphere > Stem > Wood/Secondary xylem...
TATAAGTTTTTTGATTGATTATTATAATTTGTTAAAATAAAAAATATTAAAAAAAATATATCAACCCGCAACAAAGAGCCAATAAAAAAGGAAGTATATCTCTAGATATTTTGTTCTTAGACAATTTTTTTATTTTAGTTTTATCTTCATGTCTCATTGATACTTCCGTTATAATTCTACAATAATAATAAAAAAAAAAACAAGTTCTTACAAAACGATGTTTTTTGTTTTTTTATAAATTCAATTTGAGTGGAAGTCATAATCAAATAAGAACCGAAAAACTTAATTCAGAATTCTGAAACTCATTGCTCAAGAAATAAAATAATACACAAAAATTGTTTCACGATAAAATTGTAAATATTTGTATAGTTAGAGGGCCTTATTCGAGGTTCGTGCAAGAAAAAATATCTGCCAAGGTGCAACGACGTCGCATCCTCAACTCCCTTATTCGAGGGAGTCTCACCGCCATAAACAATAAACAAATAAAAATATCCGTACCAGTCCGTTACAAAGTAAGAAAGAAACCGAGAGAGAGAGAGGGGAGGAGTGACGCTGTAAAAGTAATGATGACAATAGACCGAAAAAAAAAAAAAAAAGACATCCTAATAGCCTGACATTTTTCACATTATAAAATCTCTTACAATTATTGTCTTTTCCTTTCTCTTTACTAAGCCTGTCTGATTATGATCTCTACAAGATAACAAATCTTGATGCCCCGCAAAAATTTTTATCATCGTTGTTGCAAAATCACTCACGCCTACCCGAGATCCAACACTCAAAGCTTGAGCCAACCTTGCAAGGATCCACATCCTTGCAGATTATGGCGCAAAATTGACTGGTGATGGAGCTGGAAGTTGTCGAAATGGGAGGATTTTTTGTGATGTTTTGAGGGTCAATTTCGAAAGAAAATGGCTTTGGTTTCTGGCAGGAATTGATTGCTGTTTTGCATGTTCTTGAGAGGGAATTCTAGCTTTAAGATTTTAACATGAGCTCTGATGTGGCTTAGCGAATTGTGAAGAAAGTTTGTTTTTTTGGATAAGGAAATCACATAAAACGAAAAAAGGTCAGTTCTTTTTTTCATTTTTGGAAATGTTCCCTTTTTGTAACTTTTGAATAATTGCTAGTTAGAATTTAATGGCTACATTGCGTTTACGTTTCTAGTTAGAAAGTTAGAAACCCATCTTTCTTTGCAGGTGCTTTTGGACCGAAATGATAAAAAGTTGAGTTAATTTTTGGTGCGTTGAATGCTTAGCTTTGTAATCGATCTTTACGTGATATTGTGGCTATGCCAAGTGGCCTTGATTTTTTATGAAGACAGCCTAAATACTCACAAGTTGGATTAAAATATAATGGGCCATTATTGGCATTTGAAGGAATGTAAGTAGTTGAGAATGTTTTTGGTTTTTCTAAGCGACTCTGTTTGAATTGAATGAATGTTGCAGGGAATGGCAGCTCCAGTTGAGCCTCCAAATGGGGTTCGGATTCAGGGGAAGCATTACTATTCCATGTGGCAAACTTTGTTTGAGATTGACACGAAATATGTGCCGATCAAGCCTATAGGTCGAGGGGCTTATGGTATTGTGTGCTCTTCTGTGAATAGAGAAACTAATGAGAAAGTTGCGATTAAAAAGATACACAATGCTTTCGAAAACCGTGTTGATGCGCTGAGAACTTTAAGGGAACTGAAGCTTCTTCGGCATCTTCGACATGAAAATGTGATTGCTTTGAAAGATGTGATGATGCCTAACCAGAGAAGAAGCTTTAATGATGTTTATCTGGTTTATGAACTCATGGATACGGATCTGCATCAAATTATCAAGTCTTCTCAAGCACTTTCTAATGATCACTGCCAATATTTCCTATTTCAGGTATATACGTGCTGTCCAGTAGTGGAGCACGTTCTTCTTTTAGACTTGTTTTGGTAGAGAGTTTGAAAGAAAGGGGTTAATCTGTGCAAGACAGTCTTTATTATTGGTAGTTTTTGCGGTAACCAGATATTGAAATGTTTTGTAAATTGCTTGAGCTTGCTTGGATTTGGGTAAAACTTTCATGCAATTATTTAAGAGCTGCAGCAAATGTGGAGTTTCCAGATTTTTCTTTTATGGCCTCTCAATCTATTATTACTTGGCTTTGGCTAGTAGCAATTATCCCCGGTCAGATGTAAGCTTTGCATGTTACAACTGGGAAATGTGTTAGTATGCTTTGATGTGTGTTGTTCTTGTACTAATAGCATTCCTGTCAACATCATAATTGTCCTGTCTAGTTTATGATTTAGCTTATGAGGTAATGATTAACTCAGTGTTTAGATGTATGGTTCACTTGTCGCAACTGGGGTATGATACTGATATAGAGTTGTGCTAGCATAATTCTTAACATTTCCTGAGTAGATGTTCTACATGCTCTTTTTTTTTGTTACCCTTAAGTATTTCTTAATGCAAGTTGCTGGTTTGAGATTGGAATCAGTTTATCTGATCTTCCATTTCACTTGAACAAAGATTTGAAAGATCTTCATAGCGCCAATTTAAATTTTTAGGATACCAATCTTCAGATTTTCTTGGACAGTACTTTAATCTTCTACATTGAGCATTCTTTTCAGGAGGCTTACGTTTTTAGTGCTTAGGTTCCAACATTCATGAACTTAGGAGGTCCCACAAAATCATTTCATTTTTCTCGTGGTATTATGATAAACTGCTTGTGTAGTTAGTCCTGTTCCTGCAGCGAGATATCTGGCAATAGAGTCCTGGGAACTTGGTTTCATGCTGTAAAAATGTGGAATATTTGAACAATACCATTTCACATCACGTTTCGCCTTTGAAATTTTTTCTACTTTTGACTTGGATCGCCATCCTTTTGTATTATTATTTTTTCACCATTTAAATATTTTCCTGTTCTTTAGGCTTTCCATTTCCATTGCATGGTGACACATTTTGTGGCATCCAAATGATATGTTTTCTAGGTCTAAGAGTCCTTACGATTCTTACTTCTTCATGCAGTTGCTTCGTGGTCTGAAATATCTTCACTCAGCAAATATTCTCCATCGTGACTTGAAGCCTGGAAACCTTCTCATCAATGCGAACTGTGACCTAAAAATCTGTGATTTTGGGCTGGCACGCACTAGCAATGGCAACAACCAGTTCATGACTGAGTATGTTGTCACTCGTTGGTATCGAGCTCCAGAGCTCCTTCTATGCTGTGATAATTATGGGACATCAATTGATGTCTGGTCTGTAGGATGCATCTTTGCAGAGCTTCTAGGTCGGAAGCCTATCTTCCCTGGCACAGAATGTCTCAATCAGCTTAAACTTATCATCAACATCCTCGGAAGTCAGAGTGAGGAGGATCTTGAATTTATTGATAACATGAAGGCAAAGAAATATATCAAGTCACTTCCTTATTCACCTGGGACTCCCTTTTCCCACCTTTATCCTAATGCACATCCTTTGGCAATTGATCTGCTACAAAAAATGCTTATTTTTGACCCATCAAAGAGGATCACTGTCACTGGAGCACTGGAACACCCTTACATGTCTCCACTATATGATCCCAGCTGCAACCCTCCAGCTCAGGTCCCAATTGATCTTGACATAGATGAGGAATTGGGGGAAGAAATGATACGAGAGATGATGTGGAAGGAGATGCTTCTTTACCATCCTGAGGCTGCAGCGGCCAATGGTGAGGTGTGTGCTCCTAATCTCGTCTGTTAATTCTGCTGGCCTAAGAGGGTTGCTATTTTGCTTAAACCAAGGAAGTTTTGGTTGGTGTTACTAGTTCTTTTGTTCATGCTGTATTTCTCTTCTTGTTTCAATAAGCTTAAAGAAGCACGCACCAACCAGCTACGCTGGCTGTGCATGATATGACTAATTTTTGTTTTAAGAGTGTGTTTATGAGCTTGAGCTCTGAAAATTAGGTGGCCCTTTCGGTTTGTATATAGGTGTGTTTATGTACGTTTCTGGGAAAACTTCCTTTGTAAATGTAGTGACTGAAGATGTGTGCCGAGACTATAATTATGACCTAGTTTCATGAGGAAAAAATCTCCCTAATGGGTGCCAGGCAGTGAGCTTCTAGTTATACCTTGATTTTTATCCATGAAATGAGCAAACATGTACTGGTAATAAGGTGGTAAGTTATAGCACCTCTTAACCTATATTTCTCCTGTCTGCGTATTTCCTTTTTGTACCTTTTTTCTGGGTCATTTGGCTAGAACTATAAGCCCATTAGTTGGTGCTCTCTTCCAGGTGAGGTATCCAGTCTGAGTTCCATTTTTATCATCACTGAACCAGAAAAAAAATACTGCCGAAGAAGAGGAGTGCTCGAAAATGTGATTATAGCAGGAGGTTGCTTGAACCTTGTTTCAGGCCCTTGACTTTTGTTAGTTGGACAATATAAGTCGCAAGGCCTGAGCCTATTTTTTGGCCTTTTGTTGTGAACCGGGCTGGTAGGAATCGGACCTTTTCTTCCTCTCCACTGGGTCGAGGCCTCAAAGGTTCAAGTTTTCAGGCTTGATCTTTCGGAGAAGTTAAGCCCCTGTACTCCTACTGCCATTGGGCTATGACGATCTTTTGTAAATGGCACAAACACATGCTATAGAACGCCTTCGTCATGTAGAGCGCGATAAATTGGTTGATCTTCTGTTTTCAAGTTTTGAGAGCAAATTGGTGCTCTATTGATCCGGGTAGATAAATTCAGTACATTGGAGAAAATTAAGGCTTGGCTGCCTATGATTTGTATTTTCAAGCATAGTAATGAAACCTGGTGCTACCCGTTAATTAGTTACTCGGCTCAAGGGTTGGTTCAAAAGTTTGATGGGTTAATCAGAAAATTGATTCGAGTTAATTAATTCCGAATTGACTTCTCTTAAACACCATGCTCGGGCCAGGAACGGGGACAGGGTGGCAGGTCCCGGGTCAGGCTGGGCTTAATAAGTGTGCTTTCAGGAACGCCTAAAACATACAAATATAAAACCAAGTTTCATTATAATGCCTTTCAGGGGCATCGCCAGCACTGTTCATCTGCTTGGCAGCTGCACTGGTTTTGCAATGTGTCAGATTATCCAGCTGGGCACCTTTCAAGTTTCAACTAACCACCAAACATTTTTTTGTGAGGGGCCACCTTTGTCGACCACTTAAACGAGAAGAACTTCATCTGAAGTGCTGCTGATCAGTACAGTAACTAAACAATCATGCATCTGTTGATCAGTTCACGCGTGCTAGAGAGATCATATATATATATATATTGGTTATTGTACCACCATGCTGATAGTTTATGTAAATATCTAACATACTAGACTCGTATAAGTTTGCTGTGCCTTTGTGCCTGTGTGCCTGTGCTAGTTTGCTGTGCATGTGTGCCTGTGCTATGTGACCTTCTGCAGTATACTTGCAAGTCTACTGTATGGTTCTTTAAATCTTGTAGTAGAAACATACTATGACAATTTCTGAATGAATTAGGTGATGAAAGTCTGAATTAATCAAAATGCTCATATGGTACACAGAAGTTACCTTATCTGTGTGTGTATGCATTTGTATATACAAGGTAAGAGCGATGCATGCTAGATATAACAAAACTTTCCAACGAATAAATCACAAATAGAAACAATGGCATCTGTTTCAATCCCATCCATGGTCATTTATTTTATATGTTTGTTCGTGATTTATATATTAGATTTTTTTTCTTCTTGTTAATCATTAATTACTGGATAAGGTAAAGAAATATATTAAAAATCAATAATATAAATAATATCTTAATTTCTCACTTAACAACTTAAAGTTTTGAGTTAAAATGTTTCTTTAATATTTTAATTAAAGGTTTATTAATTAAATATTCATGAGTTTAAATCTCATTAATTTCTATACAAGAACTTTCGCTTAAAACAATATGTTTAAAAATAATAAAAATATTCTAAGATCTTATCTAATCGTTTAAATTTTTATGTTTAGATTGTTTAAATTTATATGTTTAGATTGTTATTTGACATAATGGTTAACTAGAATATTTCAAAGGAGATTTTCACACAAGCTAGGCAATATAATTTATTTTTTTGGTACTATTAGAATATTGAGAGCAGAGCCCTAAGAGATCAAAGAGAACTGGGTAATAAAATCAGTGAGGACTAACTGAGTTTAGATTCGAGTGGCGCAGAAGGGGTACCACCAATTGAATGGAAAAGAAAAGGAACGCGTACGTAGTGTTTGACCTATTCTGTGTCGAGACATACTGTGACAATATTTGAATTCCCAAAGAGATCTCGTTTTGATACCCCATTAATTAAGAATGGTAGATAATCGAGAGAGATTTGGCTGGCACCATGAGAAGCTTCTTGGCTCCCACTGAAAAACAAAGCTTTTATGTATAGTGGTTCAAGATGGCTGGAGTCTTTTGTCAGCTTCTAAAGCCTTTCTACTACCGTGTATGCATACAAGTAATTTAACAGCAGACAATTAGACATGATTTTCGACATCGAGCAGCCAGTTTTGGACTAGCTTCGGCAAAGCTTTTAGGGTTCTCCGTTACTTTGATTGACAGATTGCATGTACAATTAATGGAAAATGCATGAATCTTGAGTCATCGTTGAATTATTTTCTTCTTGTCTTCCACTCAACTGTTCATATGCTTTTAGACACTTTCAGCAGCTAGACGGAACCAGAAAACTAGTTTTCACACGCTTGGAATGTGATTCTTAATTAAAATATTGAAATTTAACTTTCTTGGTAAGCACAGGAGGGTACAAATTGGAATCAAATCATGATCTTCAATAAACTAACCAACCTGAAAGAATTTGGAAAAGTCATTATCTTTTCTTTGATAAATTGTATTTCAAGTTTTTAATATACTGATCGATCGATGTAGGTTCCTTTCACACCAGGGTTAGAGTTTAAAAGTAAATTTAAAAATAAATTAATTATAGATTCCCTTTTCCTCTTGTTCATGTTCTGTAAAAAAATTTAATTGAAACATTAATTTGAGCAACTTTTTTAAGGAAAAAAACTTTAAAGTAGCATTATAGAATCTGGCTTTGGTCGGGGCCTTGTTGGTTGGTGTATCAGTTATTAGAGAGACCAATTAATATTTCCTTGTTTACAATTACAGAAGACAAAAAATATCATCTTCTTGCTTTTAGTTAGTTGTCTGGAGCACTTCGCATTTAATTTAACTTCGCATGCTCGCATCTCTCTTCCTTATAAAAATTATTAGCACCCTAGCTAGATGCTTGGCTAGCTAGTTTGATTATGATACATCCATGTATGGAGAATATATCATCCTAATTAATTTAAATTATGCTGACCAAGAGCTTTTCTGACAAAAACGTAATTTATATATATATATATATATTCGCACGTATACAAGCAATGAAGGAAATAAATAGAATTTGTATCAATTAAATTTTGCTGCTTCTGGTCTTCATACCATTAATGAATCGAAGTTGCCTTCAAGGCCAAGGTTAATTTTATGAGGAATTAATATAGGTGATGCGACAGCTTTCTCTCGTTGATACGAAAGTGGAGAGCGAGAAGGGAGACTCCCCACAAGATGATAAATCTCGATCAGGACAAGAGCATTTACCTAATGCAAATCTGAGACTGATGAACTGTAGCTAGTCATAGCTATATATGGTGTGGTGCTGCGCCCCAGCTCTAATATCTTCCCCTAATCTTGCGATGGCCGCCTTAACACTGTTGCTCCATGCACAAGAAATTGTTTTAATGATATGTTTAGTATATTGATGCGGTTTAGATGGAGATCATACTTCTAAGCAGATTGTAACTTTAAAAACTATTTGATTTTTATTATTTGAATCTGTTTTTTTTTTTCATTAATTTTTAATTATGATAAAAAACTGAGTTTAAAAAAATTGCAATTTATAATTCCTTATTTTAAATTTATTTTTTCAATCTACAACTACAAAAGCTGGTAGGGAAGCCAAAAACACAATTAGGGAGGAAAGGAACACGATCTGCTTTTAAGATGATGTTATTTTTGAAGTTTTGAAAGCCTTAAAGAGGATAAAGGTGAAGACTGACGGGTGCTTTTACCATGCACTCTAAGGGCTCAGCTAAAGCAGCCTGTGGGCTAAAGATATTGTTTCAACTCAAGTCGAAACGATGAACAAATGATCAGAAAGTAAAAGAAGTAGGAAAAGTAAAGGCTGGCAAAGGAAAATCATTGCTTCATGGATACAAAAAATAAATTCTCACTGGTCTGACGGCTGACCCTACCAGACCGACCATCATTAAAATTTGGCATGCTATATATCTCCTGCCCCCAACCGCAGCAGCGTTCTTTGAATCAAAATGGAGGAAAACTAAAAGCAAAAGCAGCGCGTTATTTTACGCACGTAGAATGCATGGAATTTTGGCATCTCAGGCTGCCCTTTTTTTTTGGCTTTTAAACCACGAAACTCGCTGTTGATTTTGAGCCATGACCACCACTTGAATGAATATATGATGTGTATCATTGAAGTCTAGAACCAACAGCAGCAGAGCTAGGAAAAGATAGAGGCTTCTAGATATTTTGTGAGAGTGCGATACAAAAAACGAAAAAAAATAATTAAAAAAAAAGAGAGGCAGAGGATAAAAGACAGAGGATAAGATAAGAAGTAGCACTGATGATAATGATAGAGCAAGAACAGAATCACCGGAGGATTTTTGTGGGGGTTGTGATGAAATTCTCAGTTTTCTGCTGAAATATTTATTCCATAAAGTCGGGATCGATGTAAGGGGTGACATCTAAAATGAGCTGTGAGCAAGGTATTCATGGAAACGAGAATATTCGTTTGGCACCACAAGATTCTAGCCACGTATAACATGGTGGTCTAGCTCAGAGCCATTGTCATGGGTCATCAGGATTAGGCTCGTGGGGCTATTGTTAATTGGCAAACACTTTTTTTTCTTTTCTTTTGTGATGGGAACTTGGATTTGTTTCGTTGTTTCCTATACACCGCGAGAGGCTTCATCTATCAAAAAGGAAAGCCGTGGAGTAATGTGGACTGCAGAAGACTGTTGATCTCAGCAATTTATCAAGCATTCAAGGCAGTCGTACCCATTACTGAAGAAAAAACCTCAAATTAACCAGTCTTCCAAATTATCTATTGATGTCCCATATATATAGTAGTTTCCAAACAAAATTTCTAAATATATATATATGCAGTTTAGATGGAAAATATTAAAAATTAATATATAGACGCATCCATGCATGTTGAAAATTGAGAAATATGCATTCACACGAGGATTCAATTGAGAAGTTCTAACTGGTAGGGAGTTAAATTGAAGACAGTTTTAGTTTGGAGACCAATTGAAAAATGATGGATAATTTCAGGGATCAACTTGAGGAGAAAAAATAACAAGTAGAAACGGGGAAAACATAGTGGAGGCAAAAGCTCAAGTAGAAATGGGGAAAGCATTCGTGGAGGCAAAAGCTCAGTCAACCTCCATACCTGATGGAAAGACTAAAATGGCGTGCCAAGCTGTGCCAACCAAAGGTGATTGATGTGCTAATTTTTCTTTGGTCTAGTCGCTGTGCTTTTCAGAAGTAAGTACAAGTAGGAATTCTTTAACCTTTCCGAGACATGCCGAGCACTTGAGTTTGAACCAAGGTTGGAATCTAATCACACACACCCTTTAAAGGACTCTCTGCTTCGCCATAGCTTTCACTAGTTAATCAGTTTTTTCAATTTGCAGTGAAGATGATCAAGCAACTTAATTTCCCCTTGTAATATCAAATATAGCTTCATCAATCGGGATCTTTCAATAATGAAATCGCTTAACCAACAGAAAGAACACTTTTAAAAAGTTTTTGACCCCAGCAGGGAGACTTGCCAAAGTAACCTTAGTGCCTTAGCTCAGAACTAACCCATGAAGATCCAGTACCCATGTGTGGCGCCTTAATTTTGGCACAGAACTGGCCTTTCCGGACCAACTTGCTAACAATGTGGCTTTACTTTCAGGCATAAACCTTGCAGTTCTTCTGTGTTGTTCTATCTTAAAGGGTCCACATTCCATGTCACCACCAGCAATTCGTGGTAAAGCATATCCCGACTTTATGCCACTTCAACAATTATTAAGGTGATATTGATAATTTTAGTAACCCAATGTCTCTCTCAATTAAAACCAGTGGGACGTTCATAATGCTATACGGTAAGGTTTAATGCTGTATACTTCGTAGTCGCATCCGATTTTTGTTTTATTTGACCCTTCTATAATATTGGGTCTATTCCTTTTGGAACTTTCTGACAGGGAAGATGCTATTTCACCTTGCATGATTCAATTGGCGAGCCTAGTTGCCTAGGCCTTGATCAGATCCTGGTGCTTAGAAGGGGTGGTCATTATCAAGATAAAAATGCTCCGGCAGGAGTTAAAATGAAACAATTAATGCAAGTTGTAAGAACAGACATACTATAATATAAGTTACAAAAAAGAATCATAGGAAGATCAGATGAGATTCCTATCATTGATGTCTTTTCTCCCTTTCCTTTTACTTTAGTGATGGGAGCTGGATGTCTATTGCCTAGCTCTTTTCTTATATTGGAAGTGAAGAAAGAACTGCCGATATAAGTTAAAAAGTTAGGTCATCGCTCCATGTCAAAAGCATGAAAGATGTCAATTTTGCCCAATAAAACACCTCCTCTCTTTAATTTGCTTATTTATGCTTTAACTTTATTGAGGTCACACAGTTCATCACAAACCCACTAAATTTTCATTTCCACTTTTATGTTTTGATGTCTCTCTCTAATACAAAAATTCATTTTGATTTTGCCCCCAAAGCTTCATGTCAAGGATGTTAAAACCTTATTCAAGATTTGTGAGAATTACGGTGAAGATTTTAGTATTGAAAAAGTCTCCAAAAACATCTAAAAAGATATTAATTTAATATATTTTTAAATAAAAAATACTTTTAAAACATATTCATCCATAGAAATAAATCTCTTACGATAGAGTACAAATCCCATTAAACATCCTGTCGGGAAAGAAAAATATTCTCGAGACGGTATGAGGTTTTTTCATGCGTTAATGATTTTAGGTAGTTGGCAATCTTGAAAGAGGTTGTAATTAAGTTTCATATACATGGAGTTAGGTCTCCTGTGCTTCGATCAGCGACAGGAGCGCATTTAAGCTCAGATTGACAAAAGGCCCCATGCAAAATACTGGGCACCCTCGAGGCAAGCCGAATACCCCAGTTCCTAATTGAATAATATTCTTCACGTACAGCATCAGAATTATAATCAAGCTACTTAGACAGATCGAAGAGCCTCATTGACAATTTAGCCATGATTGCTTTGTCTCCCAGGGAATTATACAAAGCACCATAAGAGAGGCCAGTCAAGGGAA
>Ga0325411_1008214_pt1 | contig 11318 bp, 5 predicted proteins | sample PopdelMetagenome_13_FD_206181 | JGI IMG/M metagenome (GOLD analysis project Ga0325411, IMG submission 206181) | Populus deltoides microbial communities from Bellville, Georgia, United States - Xylem-PdIQD-R4 | ecosystem: Host-associated > Plants > Phyllosphere > Stem > Wood/Secondary xylem...
ATTATTATTATTATTATTATTATTATTATTATTGATGTTAACCCCATTAATATAAAGATCTAAAAACCTAAAATAAAATAGATAAACAACTCAAAAAATCAAAATTCAGGTTTGTGATAAATTAATTTTGATACAGAGAAAATCTCGTACATAAAAATCAAAAGTGCTGGGAAAGAATTTAGACCCGTTATTTATAGAGAAACAAGAACCTGAAGTATATGAAGACATCATAAGATTAGTTATATCTTGATAAGTAAGTTGTTGATTATTGTCTTAGCAAAGAAAAAAGTATTGCATTATGCAAAATATAAGTTTCTTCAAAACATCATGAGTGCTAAATTTTGCAGTAAATGAGACAATATATAATCCTCATAAATAACTCTAATGGACCCTTATTGGGTTGCAAATCATTGGCTCAAGGTACTAATCACCTAATACAAGTTTAATGTCTAAAACAATCTTACAATATTGATTTTGGAAAAAAACAAACCAAAACTAGAACACAAGCTCTAAATTGAATGTAAATATCAAAATAATAAAATAAAACAACAAATAAAATTTTAAAACAATTCATATTAATATAAAGAAATAATACAGCTCAAAAGTAATTTGCTATTAAATACTTCATACCTCTTTTCCATGTATAGATAGGATAAATAAAAAAACCTTACTACATTTGAAAACTAGATTTGCTACGCATTAAAAATCCTTGTAGAATTAAGAGAGAAGAAGTAAAAGATTAAAATAAAAAAGAAATTTAAACGCAGAATATAAAAACAAAAATTTCATAAAGGTATAACCTGATATCTGAACATTAGATCTAATACCAACTCATGCAAAACTTGTGGATATAAGGATCTAGAAACCCACAACGAAATAGATAAATAGACCAAGAAAGCTAAAATATAGGTTTGTGATAGATGAACCTTAACCCAGAGATAACCCTGTATTTAAAAACTAAAGGTATTGAAAAAAAACTTGGACCCATTGTATATAGCAAAATAAGAACCCAAAGTATACGAAGACGCCACAAGGTCAATTATATCTTGATAAGTCAATTGTTGATATTTTTCCCAACAAAAAAAAAGTGTCTCATCACGCAAAACACAAATTTATTATTTTTCCCAACAAAAAAAAAAGTGTCGCATCACGCAAAACACAAATTTATTCAAAACATCATGGTTGCTGATTTTTTTTACAAAGAAAAAATATATAATCATTCTAAATAACATTAATGGACCCTTATTGGGTTACAAATCGATGAGCCCAAGCTAATAGTAAGCTAACACAAGCCTAATGCCTAAAATCATCATAAAATATTAATTTTGGGTCAAAACAAACCCAAATTAAAACAAAAACCCTAAACTAAATGTAAATATCCAAATAATAAAATAAAACAACAAAGAAAAATCTTAAAATAATTCAAATTAATACAAAGAAATAATTCACCCTAAAAGTAATTTTCCGTTAAATACTCTATTCCTTCTTTCCTTATGTATCTAAGATAAATAAGAAATTATTGTAAGAAAAAGATCTTGGAACATTAATGAATCATTGCCACACTTAAAAATGATTTTATTGCCCATTAAAGATCCTTGTAAAAATATATATATTTTTTTAAATACTGAATATCCTTGTATTATAGGGAAAAGAATCATCTTCAAATAGGAAGTTCACAAGTTAAAAGACAATAAATAAATAAATAAATAAATTGTATAGCACCTACAAACCTATACCGTGAGACATTACCAAACTCCAATTGACTTGAGATTTTAGCCTAATATAGAAAATTATATGTGAAAACTCTTGGTAAAAGTTTAGCTTGATCCAATGATCAGATTGAAAATTATACTTAATAGCATAAAACTGAACAAAGGCATAATTACTCTAAAATTTGGATTTTCTTGTTCAACCTTTTCTTGGATCATATCAATTCTGTATCTAAGCAATAGTTAACATACAAAAAAGATGCTTGAACATGCTTGAAGATTAGAAAAGAAAAGAATTGTAAAATTTAAAAGGGTATCATATCTAGATAAACATCCAATTAGCAATATAGAACATAGATTCACATGATGATAAAAAGAGTACAAATTATAAGTGTATGGCAATGGCAAGTGATTGAAGGAGGAGCAATGTTGGAGGAAGTTAGCTAAATTTTGAAAGAGATGCGGAAAATAAACCAGCTCTAACATGGCCTTCTCAAAAAGCTTGGTCATGCCTTTATAGTTAGATTGCCTACATATAAAAACCCAACCATCATCTTTAAGAACTAACATAAACCAAGTATATATAAAAATAATTTGTTTCATCCTTCAATTCTATCAATGTGTCAAAAAAAATCTTAAAATAATTGCTTGAAGTTTTTGTTTCTATAATATACAGTTTGTAAGATTAACAATGATATACCATCAATACTTGGTTTGTTTATTATGAGGCTCATTATTAGTTAAGTTTTAAGATAATAAAGCCATGTTACTATTTGGAAGTGGTGCAAAAAATAGACTAGGGTTTAAATGTCAAAATTATTGGCTTTGATTAGTGAATGATTATTTGTGTTGATTAAAATGAATTTGTTTAGATTGTTAGTTTATCCAAATTAGATAAGAGATTAGTCAAGTTTATCTTACAGGATTTAACATGATTATTTATGTAATTATCTAGTTTGATTGGATAAATTATATAAGAAGTCCATATAAGTCTTATAATAAATAAATAAATACAAGTTATCCAAAGATTACTATCAAATAAGTATTTTTATGAAACATGTTAATAATTTATTAAGAACATAACAAGTTAGGAAGCTTGAAGATAATGTTTATTAAAGGTTTTTATCCTTATCACACGTATGTGTATATAAAGAAGGACAATTAAAAGTAATTTGAGTGCAGAACTAGCAGTAGAGCAAAAGTGTCCAACCAGCTAAGGAGTTACACATAATTTTGCAGCATATACTCTTGACATATGAGTGGAGTGTGAAGAAAATTCTTAAGAAGAATTGTTCACTGAATAGTTGAAAAGCCTGTAGACTCTTAAAGGGTGTTCACGTGGCAACTGTTAGCAATCAATTGTTTTAGTGAGGATGATAATAGTTTAAAGATCATTAGGTGTTATGATAAGCTACTATGGTAGAAGACAAAATAGAGTGTTTATCTTGAAAAGTATGGTAATATAGATACAAAGGATTTATAATTGAAAATATTCCTCTTGTGATCTTCTAAACGAGTAAAAATTGTCTATCTTGAGTTAGGCTATCCCAAAGGTTTTTTTTTTTAATCTTTTAAAAGGTTCTTTAAAAGGTTTTCCCTTCATAATCAAATAACTTGTTCATTTATGTTTTTTGCACTTATCTTTATTTCGTTACTGATCAGTGTTCGCAAAGTGTTAATAAATTATTTTTTAACATACATGGAACATTAACAAGATTGTCAAAGAGCATGTTACCTTTTCAAAAAACACATGCATGCTTTATAGTTAGATAAACTATAAATGAAAACCAAATAATTAGAACCAACAAAAACCAAGTTACTGAAATAGATAAAGAGTGGATGTCACAAATCTTATAGAAAATTTAAATTAAAAGATAAGCAAAGTCAAGCTTTCATGAACACAATTAAGGGCATCACTTTTGTAAGAGGTGGTGCTAGGGCGAAATAATCCAAAGCATTGCAAGAAGAATGACTTACAAGTTACAAAAATGGAAAAGCTCTCATAAAACAAAGAATGATGTAGGGAAGCAAAAGCTTTAATAACAAAAAATAGATATGGAAATGAAAAAAAAACAATAAAAATAATGGGATATAAAAAACAACTCAAAAAATGGCGTAAACATTTATATTAATGGAATTGAAGATGAAAAAGTTCAAGCAATGGTGACAAAAATCAACATTTGGCTGCAAATAAGAAATTTAGACTTATATATTGATGTTGTAAGAAAGAGTTATAAATAATATAAACACACACACACACACACACATAGAGGGGGGAGGGAGGGGGAATTCATGAGTTTATATTCAACCACACTCCATCTTTACTATAGTCCATGCAAAATAATTTTTCCTCTCTTGCATGTGAACATGGAAACTGGTCAAAGAATGATACAAAATTTCTTGCCAACCAGACCAAAACCAAGCTAGAAGCTTGACCACCCTCGTTGTCGTTACATGTATACATAGTGTAAAACTCTGGTAAACAAATAAAAATATATTTTCAATGAAAATTATTTAAGTGCATATTAAGAGTAGATTAATTAATAATAAAGTTTGGTGTAACATTAAAATAATTAAAAGAATGAGAGGGGAAATTAAAGAAGATTAAAATCCTTAGGGTTCAATTTGTAAATAGGAAAAATAAAAAGTATAAATACTTGTTTTCTTCTCCCATTAACGTTGATAACAAGGTTAAGAGAAGGAGTTAGGGTTTTGGGATTTTTTCTCCAAATTCTTGAAAACTCTCTTAAAAGCTAGTAGTTTCAAGAAATTAAAAGGCCTAGAGAATGATCAAAGAGGGAAAGTGGGTGATTTTAGTGGGTTTAAAGGCTTGAAGGAGAAAATTCAATGTTAGAAAAAGAGGAAAGCAATGGTGAAAGAAGATTAAATTTTTTTCCAAATTTATCTTTGATTCTTTTTTGTTTCAAGGTAAGAACAACTTTTATTGTGTTTAGTTTTGAAATTTTTGGTATTTTAAGGTTTAACGTGATGTTTGGGTATTATGGAAAAATGGTTTTTTTGGTTGTGATGAATGTAAGGGCATTTTTTTTTTATAATCAAGTTTAAAAACAAGAATAAAGATTAGTTAAGAGGAGAAATTGTACAAATTTGAAGGAGATTCCATTCTCTTCCAATGAGGCATGTTCAATTAAAGAGGGAAGGGGGAAGGCCTTTAAGGCTGGTCAATTATAGGAATTGGGAGAAAAAAATTGGATAATTAGTAATGAACCTAATTAAATCGTGAGTTATTTATAGTATTAAAGAAATGATATTTTTTTAGAAAAGAATAATTAAATTTATAATAAGAAATGCGTATATGAAAGAAATTATCTATTTAGAATTATTATAGACTTATTGGATAAAAGGGAAGGGTTGAATAGGGTTTCTAATTGTGTTTATGGAAAAATTGATAGTATTGGTTATAACATTACAAGTGACATCATTGAAGTAAAGCCACAGACGGGAGGTGCAGGACCTTCACGTGCAACCAATAGGTACCAACATGCCTAAAATAAATTACTTAGCAATGCATTTTATCTTTTTACTTATTTAATGCCTTACCTTAAATAAATATCAAGGAAGTAGATTATGTGAAATTTGGTAAAAGAAGTGAATGTGGAAGGAGGAAATTTGATTAGTCATCCAAGGAACTTGGAGACTAATGAAAGTAGTGAAATTAATATTGGTGATAATGAAATTTTCATGATAAAAGAAAATAATCTATAAAAAGAAAAGTAGAGAATTAATTAGTCATTTAAAGTAAGAATGACAAATAATAGTAGCAATGTGGAAATCGACATAAATTGATTAGTCACTTGAATAAAAAGACTAATAATAGCGATGAATATCATTGTCGGTATGGATTCATTACCAGGTGAGGGTAATTAATGATATCATAGGTATTGATATCGACATAAGTTAATTAGTCAATTAAGAAAAGGCGACTAATAATAATGATGAATATCATTGTTGGCATAGATTAATTACCAGGTGAGGGTAATTAATGATATTATTTGTGCATTGATATCGACATAAGTTGATTAGTCACTGGGAAAAAAGGTGAGTAATGATAATGCGAAATGTTGTTATCGGCATGGATTAATTATCAGGTGAGGTAATTAATGATATCATGAGTATTAATATCGACATAAATTTAGTTGTCATTTGGGAAATGGTAACTAATGATAAGGATGAATGTCACTGTCTGCATGGTTAAATTATCAAGTCAAATAATCAATGGTGTCATGAATAATGATGTCAATATAAAGTGATAAAAAGAGGACATGGTTTTGTACGATACAATAATAGATGATAAATTAATTAGTTTTAAGATTGAGAATAATTAGTGATCAAAGAGGAAATATTATTATAGAAGTAATTATTTTCTAAGGCAAATAATGTGTTATATTAATTATATATTTATATGTTGTATTATAGGTTCATTCCACACTTATCTGGAATAGAGTGATTTGTGCTTATGATCTCTTCTGTTATAATTTAGATAGTAATATAGCTTTATTTTGGGTTAATGTATTGGGATTTAAAACTTAGTAAATTAATGACATCATGAAATTTTAAACTAATGTATAACTTTCTAGTTAATATATAAGTTCACCATGTATAACTTTCTAGTTTTTATGTGGTGACATGTAATTTATTAGTTAATATTTTCTAGTTAGATAAATGTGATATTTTTATATTTTCCTTAATTTTGTTGTTATAATTTCTTTAATTCTAAAGATAATTAGTAATACAATGTAACTTTTTATACTATAAAAGGACAGTAAATAGTTTGTATTAATGAATATAGTTTATTTGATATTGTGGTGATCATTGAAAAAATATCGAAGATGATTGGATTGTGTGATAAAAGATGGTTGATATGAAAATTGATGAGGTCGATGACTTGATAGTGTTAACAAATAAGGGAAATGTTGTCGATTTTTCAAAAAACAATAAAAAAAATTAATGGAAAATCTAGTATTAATATGTATGTTTTAATTCTGGAAATTTGAAAAATACAAGGTTGTTACATATAGGCTCATCAAATTCTTTAAGCCATTAATATAGTGTATCAATATTTCTTAAATAATGCAGAGAAAGATAAGCTATTTAATGATGAATGACATCGATGTTGTACTTAGAAAAAGCTAAGAGAAAAAAAAAGAAGAAGTTAAGAACAACTCTGTATTGGTAGGGACAACTAGCCCTATGACTAGGGGTTACAATGGGTACCTATAGGTCATATCTTATAAAATTCATACCCGAACTTGATTAATTTTTTTTACCTGAACCTAAACTCGATCAGGTTCAGGTATCTAACGGGTATCCATTGGGCATTAAGACCAATATTAGAATCAATACAAAAGTCAGCAATAGAAAACTATATACCTCACTTTTAAAAATAAACTAGAATTACCAGAACTAAAACATTAAAAAAATAAAGCAAAATTCACCAAAACCAATAGAGAGAACTCAATATACCCCTCAAAGATCCTATCTTATTTTACATAAGAAAATAAAATCCATCAAGATCAATCACCTGAACAAATATAGAAACAAAGAACTCAATATACTTTCTTTTTAAAAAAATAAACTAAAATCTTCAGCATATAGTGAAACACACATATAATCCCCACGTATACTATAAATAACAAAATCAAAAAAAAAAAAAACAAGTGTGGAAGTCACCAAACACTTATTGATAGAAAAAAAAAACATTCATAGTTTCATGGCTAACTCTAAAGCACAAGAACCAATACTCTCTTCCTTTAAAACAAAACCTTCACCACTTTATTAATTTTTTCATAAAAAAAAATAGAGAGAAGGCTTTGGAGTTATTTTAAAGGAAGAGACTGGAAATATGACTTAAAAAAAAGAAAAGAAATAAAAGAGAGAGAGGCCTTGAAAGGGAAGTATAGTTAGGGAGGGATCAAGAAGAGAATGAAAGTTGAATGAGAGATTAGAGGGGAAAATGAGAAATGGCAATCCTAATTTTTAGCCTCTAAGGTTAATGGTTTAGTTTCGGGTAGGGTTTCGGGTCGGACATGGCAATATCCATACCCTATCTGAACCCGAACAGACAAAAAAATTCCTACCATTCGGTTCGGGTCGGTATCAAATAGGTATGAGTAAAACTACCATCCCTACCCATGACGTTTGATGGGAAAAAAAAAACAATGAGGAATAAACTATCAATAAAAAGGAATCTCATATTATTAATAAAAACACTAAGAAACACAAAAATAAAGTCATCAACACCAACACAGACTAAAGCCAAAAGCTATTGATGTCATGTCAATGGGGAAAAAAGCAACAAAAATCAGTGGTAATGGGAGATGGTGAAAAACAAAAATAACATAACAAACAATGCAAAGACAATTTGAAAACCTCGTAGAACAATTATTTACAAGCTAGAAAAAAGACGGAGAAGCCCGTTTAAACCCAAGTCAACTATAGAGAGCTAAAGCATGAAAACAACCTACATGTTGAAAGGGAACAAAAAACAAACAGAGAAAAAATATAACTAAAAGCAAGGAAAAAGGATGAAAAGTTAAAATAAAATAGTATGACTACAATGAAAGCTTAAAACAAAAAGGAAAATGTAGAAACAAAATGCATGAAAGAAAAATGATAATGAACTTGTGAAGCCAGAACAAAAAAAAATACTACTAAATTATACCCCCTATAAAAGTGATTTGAAAGGATGAAATCAAAAACCAATATAAAATGACATTTAAAGTATAAACAAATGAAAAAAAAAAACCCAACAAAAATAGTACAAGGTAATAAGCTTATCTGATTCAATTTGAGTGGGAATAAAACATAAGTAAAAGAGATTAAAGGAAACCAAAATAGAACATTCAGTAAAAAAAACAAGGGTGATTTCCAACAAAAACAACAAGTATTCCAATACTAAGAAGAGAACCACAATTATACAAGTGAGTTGTGCATTTAATAAACATTAATGTTATTGTCTAAATCATATGAAGAAGAAGCTCCTAATCTAGAGCCACTCAAAAGAGAAGCTAAACCAAACCCAAAAAGAAACTCCTTAAAAAAATGCAGTAACCACCTAAAATTAGAGCAAAAAAATAGTGGAAGCTGAACAACGAAAGCCTAGCCAAAGAGGGACGATTCCCAAAGCCACCCAAGGCTTGCAAAAAAAGAAGAAGAGAGATTTATGCTAAAAAAGAGAAACAAATAAGGCATTTTTTCAATCCACAACGATTACTCTTTACATCTACAATGTTTATACCATAACTTTTAGTTTTTTGTTTTTGTAATAATGATACAAGAGAATATGTTTATCTTAATAGGTTTGCTAAAATACTAAGTAATAAATTAAGATATAAATTGCTACGTCAACATGAACTATCAATATGATAAGTCATTAAGATAGCCTATTAATTGTAAACCCCATCAAAAAAAAGGATTGAAGGTAGTAAGGTCTTGATAAGTAATGAAAGCTTGGGGTCTAAAAGAAATGAATAAATAATAGAAACAATAATTAATGTGATGTGAAATGAAGAGGATTAAAAGAGGTCTTTAAAGTATAGAAAAATGAAATTTAAAACTAGAGGGAGAAGGAAAAGAAAGTGAAGAGGAATTTGATTTTCATTTGCATTTTCATCTTGATTTCATCTTGTTAAGAGGTAAGAAATCATAAACTAAGATTGGTTTGAGTTTCTTTCGAGTTTCGGATGATACTATGTTGAATTTTAAATTATGAAAAATTAGGTTGATGAATTAGATTGTTTAAATTGGTAATCTTGTTATGGAAATATGTTAGTAGGGAAGATTAAAAATTGAGTCAAGTTAAATTAGTGTAAAATTTAAAGAAAAATTTATTCCCTCCTTGTATACCAAGTTCGGCCTAGAGAGAGAAAATAAGGGGGTTTGATTTTTACTTGATTTCTTAGTTGATTTGCATTAATTACATGATTAATTAGACTAATTAGGATGGAAAATGAATGGGCCATATGATAATTGTGGAAAATTTAAAGAAAAAAAATTTAAGTCTCCTTTATGGTGAATTTTGACCAAGACTAAAGTAGAGAGAGATTGAATTTGTTGGTTACAATTAAAATGAAATTTATGCTTAATTGTGTCATATAATGAAACTAATGAATGGGTAATATGGAATTGAAGAAAAATTCTAAAGAAAATTAAAATCTCCTTTATTTTTGAAGTTAAACTAAACTAGTGATGAGAGAATTGAATTTGCTAGTTCAAACTTTTATAGAATTTTTGTTTAGTAGTGTTATATAACATGTTTAATGATTTGAAAAGAAGTTAATTGCATGAAAACTTGAAGGAGGACTCGTGTTCTTCTTAGTGTGGAATTCAACCTAAACTAACGAGTGAGGATGAGTTTGGTTGACTTAGTCGTTATGGTAATTATGTTGGTTAATGTTAGATGACATGCAAAATTATTGGAATGATAGGAAATTTTTTAAAAATTTGGAATGAGAATTTATGACCCTTTTAATAGTGATTTTGGCCATATAAGAGAGTAAATTGTTTTAGATGGCTTAATTTAAATTGATGAAAAATTATGTTTGATTATGTATATGAAGTGTTTTTAAGATAATGTATGAGGAAGTTGCATGAAATTTTGAAAGTTAACCATGGATTGTTACATTCAAGTTTCAATCATATTTGGAAAATAGGCTTTGTGTAAATTGTTGTTTCGAAAATTATTGTTAAAACCCAATTTCTAATATGATCAAATAAGTCCAAGTTGAAGAAAACAAAAAGGAAATACTATGAGATGTAAATGTTGATTTTCGATTGAGAAATCTTATTAAAATAAAAAGGGGTAGTTGTGAGTCGTCGTACTAAATGAGATTAAGCTGGAGATAAATGTTAAATGATGATTTAGCATGTATATAAAAGATTTGGTTAAATGGGCCAAGAAACTATAGGATATTACTAATTTTAGTCATGAAAAGTAGTTATAAATTTAATATATCTTGATGGATTGATGTGAATATGAGTAAATGAAAATTATAATGAAGTTCTCGGTTTAATTTGATATGAAATTATTGTTTGAAACTTCTGTGGTATAGGGGAGGTTGTAGAGTTTAGTTAGCAGCAAGAAATTTCATACGGGTTCAGCCACTAGGTAAGTGCCTTGCACCATTTTCTATTAAAAGTGTTTCTTATGTTTTAATAACTATAATTTCTTGAAGTGTGTTATGCATTTATTTTAATTGTAATATGTGTCATGAAAGAAAAATAGACAAGGACGAAACTAGTTACCCGATAATAGAGCTAGAACCTTATAATATGATATGTTATGAAACTAGTTACTCGGTAATAGGCTAGTGGCATCAATTTGTTTGATAACTAAAATATGTAATTTGATTTAAATGAATTTATGTGGAGTTAGTATTGCTTATATGACTGATTTGTCGGGTTGTCAATAAAACATTTGGTGAAACACAATTGTTAAATAAAAGTGATGAATTGTGTTTATGGCATTGAGTGCCAAATTAATAAGAATTTTATGATTGAGTTCATGATATAGATTGTTGAATTGATAATTGTCAAACCCTTATGAGGGATGGAGACGAAGATTGTATCACTAGTGGAGAATGCATGAAA
>Ga0325411_1008215_pt1 | contig 11317 bp, 8 predicted proteins | sample PopdelMetagenome_13_FD_206181 | JGI IMG/M metagenome (GOLD analysis project Ga0325411, IMG submission 206181) | Populus deltoides microbial communities from Bellville, Georgia, United States - Xylem-PdIQD-R4 | ecosystem: Host-associated > Plants > Phyllosphere > Stem > Wood/Secondary xylem...
GATTATGAGGTAACAATAATTGATCAATATGATGACCCACTTACTTATTTTTTTTATTCTCATATTGTAACCTTATGACTTTCGGAAATACCATCAAAGAAACAAAATGAAAAAAATACTATCAATAATGAAATTGATTTTATTAAAAAGAAATATGTGGGAATTAACAGAGGTTCCAAAAAAATAAAAAAAATCATTGGTGTAACTTGGAAGTATAAGAAAAATTTATGAAATTCACAAATATAAAACATAATTGGTAGCTAAAGATTGTGAAAAAGTGTAAGGTGTTGATTACAATATTTGTTTTTTTTTTTTGTTGTTGCTTTGGTAGCAAGGTATAGGACAATAAGAGTGATGATTGTTTTGGCAACTTAAAATTCATGATCTATCTTCAAATTATACGTGAAGTCAGCTTTTCTACATAGAAACCCTTTAAGAACAAGAATGTGTTAATCAACTTCTTTGTTACGTGAAATTAATTTGGTTTTGTATGGGTTACATCAAGCTCCAAGAGCATGATGTTTATTTCTTGAAGATAAAGTATTTGTTAATCAACCTCTTTGATACGTGAAATTTGGTAATGAATATAAAGTGCAAGGAAGGATTTAATTAAAAGATATAATATACTTATTTTTAATTAAAATTAATGAAGATGAAGAAGAGATTTATTTTTTTTTTTTGTATGGTAGATGATTTGATTTACTCTCGTAATAATGGAGCCATGTTTGAAAAATGTAATATATATTGGGTTTCCTAAAACTTATATGTATGTAATGCTTATATGTAAATAATATTTTAAGATTTCTCGAGAAGCAGCGTGCACTTGCACTCTAAATTAATTTGGTTCTCTTATTAATTTATATATATGTGGTTTCTATATATTTCTATTTTTGTTGGTCATCGCTTGTTTAATATTTATTTTATCTCGACATGGAGCCATTTCCATGTTGAACCATGATTTTTACAATTTGCTTGTGAATTTCACTTTCGGTTTTTAATTAATTTTTTTTTTCAAGAACAGTTGCTGTGGTTGGAAGGTTTGGTTTCACAATCAACTAAATTAATTTGGTTGGGTGATTTTTTTTCTGGCATTATTTTTAGTTTTGTATTTTATTAATTTGAGAATTGACCTCATTGTTTTATTCAATTAATTTTTTGTGAGGTTGTTCTGACCTCACAACTCAGCCGTGAATTTAACATAATAACTCAAGTCAATTTGTTTTTTATCTTTTTAAAAGCTGATTATTTTTTTACTTTTTTCTTCAGCATTTGATTTGTTAATAATTGATTTTTGATTTTTTTATTTTTTATCTATAAGATTATCCTGTTCTCATTTATTTTTCCTTTGATATCAAATAAGATTATTGAGATCTTTTAAAAATATCTAGATGATATTAACCTTTTTATAATCGTATTATTAATTGCTCTTTTTTATTGTTATTAACTTTTTTTATAATCATATTATTAAATTAGCCAAATAAATCCTATATTTTTTACTCATTTAAAAATACTATCATCACTCAAGTTTTTTTTTTATATTAAAACAAATTACCAAACTCATAGCATAGTGTTGGCTAGGATAGTACGTATTTTATATATTATCTCAAATGATGGAAGATGGCCCCATCGTATTTTATATATTATCTCAAACGATGTCCTGAATTTTCCTTCTTCTCTAATATAGACATATCTTCTTATAAAAAAAAAAAAAAGGGATTTGATTTCATTAGGGGAAAACCAAATTAATAGGCATAATTTATTTAATTATGTAGCATAAAACCGTTACCATTATAAAAAAAGCAAACCAAACATGAACTTATCTAAACAAGCTGAGAGATTAAAAAGAAGTTATTCGTACTCAGTTGGACAAATCCAAGAAGAAGAAGAAGAAGAAGAAAGCATACAATTCATCTCGGAACTCTCTGTTTGCTAAATATATAGTTGTGAATAAAAAAGAAGAGCACTTTCATGGACGGCAACTGTGTAAACTGTGTGTACACAGTAGTAAGAAACAAACAAACAAAAGTCGCCAACCATCAATTTGACTTATTGGATTTTAATATTAAAATACGAACAAGCCTTGTAGAGTAGGAAATTCTTTCCCAAATATATAACTAGTTTCTTTTCTAGCCACGCTAGCTAGAGTTGGGTCGCCAACTCTCCAGTTATGTAGATGATGAAGCTAAAATATTGACAGTGTATTGATGGAATTAGTATATTGTTTTTCCACGCCAAATACAAATGAATACAGTGCTGTATATATACATAGGATTAGAAAAACTGTTCTAGAAAGGCCAACTATAATTGTGGCTGTGAAGATTGTAACCGTTGTGAGCCTTGATTCTGAGCTAGTCTTATGTGAATTGATTTGAGGTAGAATCTGTGAAATGATATAAGGCAGGATCTGTGATACACCTCGCAAGATATGGCTGCTATCAGCAAGGCCAATCTTGGTTCTGAGTTGTTCAGTGCATTGGGTGGACAGGAGGCTTGGTGAGGAGGTCAGCAAGCTGATCTTGGCTGTTCACATGACGAACCTTGACATAATCTCTCCAGTTATGTAGATATTATTTCCGTTTTGTTTTATGACAAGAGAAATTCTTGAATCAATTAAATTAAATCTATTTAATCCAATGATAAATAATATATCCATATTAAAATTAGAAGATTTTTGGAAATTTTAATTCTCCCAACTTAGCTTTAGTTTGATTTGTTACTTCTTCTATCAAGCTCAAGCTTGTTAATTTATCAACAAAATAAAACAAAATAAGTATTTAATATAATAATTCTAAAAAATTAACTCTTTTATATCAGCATTTCATATTTTTCAAATAATCATCTCAATTCAATAACTTAACATATTAGGTAAAGTTTCAAGAATAATTGTATATTACTCTCTAACATATTTTATCGAGTGAAAAAGCTTTTTTTATTTAAAACTTGTATAATATAAGAGAGGAGATGAGATTTAAACTTGTAAACATCTGATTAACAAGACTCTGATACATTATTAAAAAAAATCTTTAATCTAATATATAACTCAAGTTAGTAGATGAGATATCGAAACTAGAACCATCTAGTAGGTGGCCTAGTGGTAAGAGTTTGGGATCAAGGGGTTTGCTCCCCATGTGGTCTCAAGTTCGAGCCCTGTGGTTGGTAATATGATGGCCACTGGAGGTTTATATGGTCGTTAACTTTAGTGTCCGTGGAATTAGTCGAGGTGCGCGCAAACTGGTCCAGATACTCACGTTAATTAAAAAAAAAAGTATCGAAACTAGTTTTACATTACTCTAACAATATTAATTAACATTAGTTTAAATGTTAAAATCATTTAGTATTTCATCTTATATTTATTTTTATAGTTAATTTGCAACCACTTTATAATAAAGATTATATTTTAATAATATTATTATATTTAAATAATTATCTTAAAATATATTTCTTGTTCATGAACATTTCAAGCCACTCCGAGTAGTACTGAATTGCTCAAGTAACAATCGAGCTTCAACAAATATTTTATTGAAGTGATCTCAAATCGAGTTTAAGTAATTTGGTTTGTTTCACAGCCCTAATCTTAGTAAATAATAAGGATAGTGGATAACGTAAATTCGGGATACCAGAATTATCCTGTTAGCTTGGTAACTATTAATTATTAAAAATTTTGAACTTAGGTCAGGAATATATATATTTTTTATTTTGTAATTAGTTACCCAATCCGAAAAGCTCTATTTTCACCCAAATTATTTATTATATATTTTCAAACAATTGAAAGCATAGTTAAATGACTAATGATCCATTATCTTTTCTTTTTAACAGTAGGGGTCGGTAGATATCATTAAGCCATAGTTTTATTTATTTATTTATTTTTGAAAAAATAGGTCGTAGCCCAAAGAAATAAATTGCATTTTGGTATTATTTTATATTATATTTTATTTTTATATAGTTACAAGTCGGTGGTCATCTATATTAAGATTAATACATTGATAAAATAATATTTTCTCGTGATCTTTAATTTCCTAATGTGGGAGGAAATTAACCCATTTAGCAACTAGTAGTCTAAGGTTCCAATAATGGTAAGAGATTTATATGATTACATTTACCACATTAATTCAGTAAAATTACAAATAAATAAAAAATCGTACAAACATATCATTGAAACTCGAAGTTGTCAAGACATAAGATTATTTTTCCAAGCATTTTATCCTAGAATCCTCGCCCCTCATCGCACAGGTTAAACCAGAGACATTAACGATATTAATAAGCGAAATGGAATGAAAGAAGTAATATAAATGCTAGCAATATGATAGCATACTGACAAGCCCAAGAAAAAATTGTAGAAGGAAATGCTTTCGTCTTGCAAATTATAGAGGGGGCCGGGGCTAAGCAGTTCGTTAGGGTACGAGTCCTTGGAGGAAGCTCCCCTGCAGCTGGCTGCTTATTTTCGACCTCTAGAAGCAACACCTTTGGCTTTGAAGCCTCAAAAATCGCCGGACCTAGTAGCCTTGCCACCTGATTGATCAACCAAAACCCCATAAATCAAAACCAGCTGTTTTCTCCCAATAAAATAGAAACAAGAAGAAAGAAGAAAAACTTACAGGACCAGTGAATAGGTTCTTCTTCTTGATCGTCATGGGTTTTCTTCTATAGAAAAAGAAAGAGCTGTTTTGTTCGAAAACAGAGGGACCTTGCATTGAAGGATGCAGGGGACCACCATTCAATTTAGCCATCTCTGTCTCTCTCTGGCAGTAGTTGTTTTTATGATAAAGCACCCTACTTAATTAGATCTCGAAGCTAGCTCCTAGTAATTTTATGGACACTCGAAAATGGAAGGAGGACTGTAATATTTTTGGACAGTTTGGAAGCAGAAACTCTTTTGCTTTCACTCTGGAGCTAATTGTTTTTGGTTTGCTTGGATGCCTAAAGTGCAGGACTTCTTCGAAGTTTGCTGTAGGTCTGGTCTGCGCTCAGAAGACCCTTTAGAAGAGAGTATGACCTAGAAATTAGAATAGCAGCGCCATGTAGAATTCAATCCACGAAGCAAACTCAGAAGACATTTGGGCCAACGTGTGATGCAGATGCGTGTAGGCAATTATAGTTTTCCCGTTTTTTTTTGTTTATGGCAGTTGTTTGTCGGTTGATACGATCCGCAGACATTACGTGAACTTTTGTAAATTATATAAAACTCCTTTAACTTTACATATTTATAGCACTTTAAATGGTGCAAAAAAATATTAACAAAAAAATTCTAATTATTTATTAGATTACAATTGTTTTTATTTAATGATTAAAAAATCTCTAAGCATAAAAATAACAAATCTTCTCATCATCAAAAAATCTTCATAAACACAACCGACAACTTATACACAATAACTTTCAATGTCTTTTGTCAAATAGGTTATGGAAGAATTTTTCATTATTATAAAATAACTTCTAACATGAAAAAAATATTTTAATATAATTTGAAATAAAAAAATAATTTAAAAAACAATTATTATCGTACTTTCCACGTTTAAAATACTTCATCAACTTCACCATCGATCTACGTGTACAATCGGACATTGTACGTCGAAACTATTGAAAATTGTTTTACAGACCACGACAGCGTCCTGAAGTGCTGTAGAATCCGTGTGGTGGTCATATTATTTTAATTTTCTGAAACTTCTAGGACATCTAGTTAGGTGTTACGTCCAGTCAATTGGCCCTCTAAAGTCTAAACGTTGTCCATGTTTACTGAATTATGGAGCATCCACATTTCTGGTCAAAAAATTACACAAAGCTCCTTGAGATTTTGAGGCCTCTCTTCGGTTTCCTACGCATTAACTTGTCAGGTATTAATTAATAAAAGTACTTCCGTTTCTCTTGATATTCCATTAGGGTTGATGGGAAAAAATTATATTGACCGCTCCATTGCAATGGCAGATGCATTAATTACATTTAGGCATGTAACTTTTGGGATATTAATGCAAAATTCAGAATTGTAAACAGAAACAAAATTGAATGCATAAAAAATTGGCTGGGTGGAAGTCCAAGAATATGTGTAAGGCCAAACAGGAAGAAGGGTTAGGGATTCGAAATATGCACTCAATGAATAAGGCTTATGTAATGAAGTTAGGATGGGGTATTATCCATGACAACAATAATCTATGGGCAGATGTCCTGAGGAGTAAGTATGTTAAGACTCAAGATCGTATACCACAAGTCCAAGCTAAAGGGAAGGACTCTCCGTTGTGGAAAACAATCTGTAAAGTTTGGCCTCAGGTTATTGAAGGCCTAGGTTGGTCTGTTGGGAATGGAGTAGAAGTTCGGTTTTGGAAAGACAACTGACTGGAAGGTATCGGCCCGCTAGTACAGCATGCTTTACAAGATATTCCAGTGGAAAATTTAAATGTATCAGTAGCGAACATGGAGTCTAATATTCAATGGAGATGGGATTTCTTTGCTCATTTACTCCCCATACAAATAATTATGGTAATGGCTAGTTATCCTCCTTCTAGTACGTACCATCGAGGGAGATTCAAGTTATTGGTGTAAATTTGCAAGTGGTGTGTTTACTGTAAAATCTGCCTGCCACATGAGCATAGCAAGCCAGGTTAGAAACAGGGATCCTATTTGGAGATTGATATGGAGCTGGAAGGGATCGGAGAGAATCAGAGCTTTTCTCTGGGGGGGGTAGCTCATGATAAATTGACGGCGAATGAGAATAGATGGCGTAGGAATTTAACTATCACCATTGTTCTTTGAAAAAGGAACCTATGCTTCACGTGTTATATAAGGGACTGCAGTTTAGCTCAGGATGTGCGGAAGGTTTTGCTCAATTCGAGGGATAGAAGGAGTTTCTTTGATGATGGGTCGGTCCCTCCGCTGGAATGGTTGACGTTAAATATGGATGGTTGTAGTAGTAAAGGAAATCTAGGATTAGCTGGTACTTGCTCTTATGGCAGAGCAGAATTGAGGGTAGTAGTTTCTGGCCTCAAACTAGCTTTGGTCGTTCGGAATTAAAAGGCTTGTTTTAAAATCGGATTTCTTGCTAGTGGTTAATTATTTAGCAAAGGACAATGTAAAAATTGATGCCAAGCAAGTGAATTGCTGGCACGACAGTGGGAGGTTAAAGTTCAACATGTGTTTCAAGAAGCCAATGCAGCAAAAGACTTGTTAACTAATTTTGGATTAACTAAAAATCATTTTTATAAAGATCATTGTATCTCCAGGGATCCTCACATAAATTTGTACTTGTTTCTGTATTACAGCCTCATTTAATCGACCTTTTCTCATTTAATTTAGTTTTTTAGAGAGTCAAGCCCGATTTCAACCAAAAAAAAAAAATAGCGATTGAATTGCTGGTTAACTGGGGTACTAATTAATCTCTCATCTTTCACATAACTGTTTTAAAAGGGGGGAAAGCAAAGTATAGACAAGTACTGCTATATTTGCCTCCAAATTCCTCGCGGGTTGGATTAATTCTTTTTTAAATGTAAAAAATATATATTAAGAGCATGAAAATTTTTTTATCCTGAGCAAGTTGGTTAATTTTGAAACCTCCTAGCTTAACTTTTTTGTCCAACTCAAGTTTTTAATTAAACTGTATGAGAGCTAACTTGACTTAAATTGATTGATTTTATAAGTTTAATTAATGCAGCATTGATAATTGATAATAACATGATTTAGCTTTTAAAAAAACTTCAAGATAATAATTTTTTTAAATCTAAGATAATGACAGATTGGATCAACCTCGGCCCCCCGTGACTCGAGTCATGGACTTTATTGGGTTTAATAAACTTTTTTTATAAACTTTTTTTATTTAATTATATGATAAAAATAAATGCTCACAAAATTGAGTACCGACCTAAAAATAGACACTTATTTGAGATAATTATTCCTAGAAAGCAAACAAAAATCAATAATGCAGTTCATTTACCAACCAATCCAATATTAAATGATGAAATTAAAAAAATTAAAAGATCAAAAACAAAAAAAACATTTATCCTATCGATGGGTAAACTCATCAAACCCGTGAATTAGGTAAGCCAAGTAAGTACGTTAAACCTGTGAACTGAGTTATAGACTCTACTGAAATTATAATTTTTTTTTCAAAACTATTTTTTATTTAACTATATGATAACAAATATAGAAGATTACGAAATCAAACACCAACCCAATACCGAGATGATTTTTTTAGATTGCGATAACTTCATAAAAGACGAAATAAAATCAATTATGAAATTGAATTCCCAATAAACCTAGTAACTAAGGATGAAAAAAAAACTAATTTAAAAATGTTAAACATGTCAGACCCACGAACCAAGTGAATCAGCCAAACATATGAATAGGTTCATGGACTTTATAAAGTTTAATAACATAACTTTTATGTTTGAAACTATTTTTTAAAAACTATATGAGAAAAAAAAAGAGTCAAGTTCAATTAAAAAAAAACACCCCATTAAACTCGTAAATCAGGGTAATCCGAGTTACCCCGACAAACCCGCAAATTATGTTAACCTTAAATAAATGTAAAATAAAAAGAAACAAATTATAAATCTAAATTCTCAACCATTCCAATATCAAAAGATAAAATCAACAAAAAAAATTAAAAAAAATCATAACAAAAATTCAAAAAGAAAGAAAGCAAAACAATATATATTACTATTGTCATTCATAGTGCAATTTGTGTAGGTGAACAGTAGTTTCCTCATACCCTTTAATTTTTGTTACTTTATAAAATTTAGTAATATGACTTTTCTCTAAAACTATTTTTTTTAACTATATGATAAAAAAATAGACTATAAAAAAAAATCAAGTTCAATTAAAAAAAAATAGACAACCCACCAAAATCATAAACCGGGACAATCTGGGTTACCTTGAAAAAAAACCCATAAAATAAGCTAACCTCATATTTTGGCAAAAAAATAAAAATAAATTACTATATTAAATTCTTAACAATCTCAATTTTAAAAAATAAAATCGAAAAAAAAATTTAAGAAAAAAAATCATAACAAAAATTTAAAAACATAAAAAAAAGCATAATATGTGGATTATTATTGCAATTCACAATACAATAGGTGTTGGGTAAGCAGTAATTTCCTCCATGTCTTTAAAATTTTATTACTTTATAAAGTTTAATAATATAGTCTTTCTCTAAAACTATTTTTTTAACAATATGAGAAATAAATATACTATAAAAAAACTAAGTTCAATTAAATAAAAACTATCAAATTAATAAACTGGAGCAACCTGAATTACCTCTACAAATCTGCAAACCGTACTAATCTTGTAGAAATACAAAATAAAAAAAAAATTATAAAGCTAAATTCTCAAGCATTTCAAAATTAAAAAATAAAATTATCAAAAACAATTTTAAAAAATTTATAAAAAAACAAAAAAAAATATGAATAAATATTATAGCAATCTACAATATTTTATAAGAAAAATTATTATACTTTCTCCATGTTTTAGCTTTTCTTGTTATAAAGCAAGCAGACCAGAATCAATATTGAGCTATATATAACATTACAGTATGTTACATTAATCTTCCTTGACATATTTTGACTCTCATCACCCATGGTAGTGTCCAAGCCCTTTATAGTTGTTATACTTATGGCAAAATTTATTAGACACAACAGTATTCATAGCTATCAGATGCAATGATAAATAAAAAAAAAACACCATTGACACTTGGGAAGCTGGAACTATATTGCAAATTTGAATCTGCAATTATTTAACTCAAATTAATCAGCTCTTATGGTTTTGTGGGCAGGCCGTGCATCTCTGGAGTCTGGTGGACCTATGAACAATTCTGTCTCCACCTCGATGATTTGCCGGTCTTGTAATATTTGTGGCGTCTTGGTTGCTGAGAGGTCCGGTGGCTGCATCCCACACTGCAAAAATAAGTCATCAAACAAAATTATTACCAACAAAATAAATAAATATATATGTCTTTGAATTATTGTCTGAAGGAACGATCTCCGGACAAACAGCAAGCATGGCCACGAGCTAGCACCACAAATCTGAACTGGTCCTACAGCTTGATAGATATTTTATACAAGTTTGACATTTCTATATTTAATGCTCTCTTTTTTCTTTTAAAAAAAAAAACTACTATGAGTGACAAGCCTAAATTCTTGTGTGCTATGCCACACACAATGGTGACGCATTCCTCGAAAACACAACCAGAGATGATCATGATAACGTATAGGATCTCAAAGCTCAAGCTGGATGGTAATATACCTTCTCCCTCAACTTCGTGTTTTCTTCCATTAGGATTTTCTCCTGAGATACGTCAGTCAAAAGATGATGATAGCAGATCAGGATAATGCTTACCAAAATCTATACCTAAGAAGCCCTGAACAAGCATGTATTATAAAATAATACGCATGGAACCTGAAAAATTACCTCGCCCTTTAGCTTCTCAATCTGCTCCCTGAACAACTGATTCTGCAAGTGCACAAAGCAAAGACAGTCAAATATTCAGTAAATCTCTCATAATAATAATTTTAGTCCTATGGTATTGTCCAAAACTTCTTGTTTTCTCTTATAGATATTTTTTTTATAATTTTAATATGTTAGTATCAAAAATTAAAAAATAATTTTTTAATTGACAAAATCTTTTTACAAAAACTTGTACCGCATTAACACACATATTAAAATGAAGCAAGCTATAAACAACACATATTTTTGCGCAATCATAATTAAAATTGAATGGCGCTCATGCAAAACATGGGAAAGATCAAAGAAATGGGGACCATAAAAGAACAGTAATTTGATAGAAAATATTGATGTTACATATTCTTGTCATATACTTCCTACATCTAGCTTATTGTATCGAAATTATTCACATTAATCATGTTTTTTTTTTCTCCTTCGTCTTTTTTTGTTCAGTGTGGATGCAGATCCAACCATGCTACCTTTTTTCTTTTCTGATGAAACGAGAGATGATTTATTAATAAAAAGGCAAGAGCCAAAGCATACACCTACAAACAAACAACCTCTGTTAAAAGTGGCCTAAGGAATAGGTTCCTGGGTAAAAAAAAACAAAAGAACATGAATGAAAACCATAGCACTTTCCAAAAAGAAGTTATGAAAAACTAACACTCTTGAAAAAAACTTAAAAAACAATAGCACATTAAAAGGTTCAACCCAAAAACTTTAAATATTTTTAAATATATATTTTTTTTAAATGACCTGCTTCATTTTATTTTTAATAATAATTCATTTAATTTTAATAACTTATAATTAGGCTACTTAATAATGATAATAATTATCCATTAAAATGATTAGCTGTAATCCATTTAAAATTTAACAGGACTCATAAATAGGTTAATTG
>Ga0325411_1008216_pt1 | contig 11316 bp, 6 predicted proteins | sample PopdelMetagenome_13_FD_206181 | JGI IMG/M metagenome (GOLD analysis project Ga0325411, IMG submission 206181) | Populus deltoides microbial communities from Bellville, Georgia, United States - Xylem-PdIQD-R4 | ecosystem: Host-associated > Plants > Phyllosphere > Stem > Wood/Secondary xylem...
CAAAGCAAAGATAACTAAGAACTTGAGGAAGCTAATAGTAAGCATTTTTTTACTGTATATTTGGAGTACACAAATCAAGATAATTAATTTACAGTTTAAATTGTTATCCTTAATTAAGAAACTAAAGCAAACAAGTGTTCTATCTTTTTTATATAGGTTATTTCAATTAGGTTGTTCAAAGTTTTTACATAATAGATATTTATTTATTTTAATACCAAACTATTTGTTGGGATTGAATTTTTGTTATGTTTTATTTTTTTTTTATTTTTGAAAACTAATATTTTTTTATGGTTGAATGAGATTTTTTATGGAAAAAAAGTGATGAAATGAATAGAGGGAAAGTATCATTATATATAGAAAAACAATTCTTAAAATGGCATATGGGAGAATAACTCCTCCAATATAAATACATACTTTAATTATCATTATGAAATAAATAGCATTAAAAGATGGCAAATCCCATATAAAAGACAACAGTGAAATTGCCATATTAAATTATTATTTATTTATATACTAAAACAAAATGGTGTATTAATATAGAAATGAAAAAATTATAGATTTTACTACTTTTTTTATTATATTATTACTGTAGCGATGATAAAATTATAATTTTAAGGTTTTTTTATAAAAAAAGTTTTTCTTATATTTTTTTCTCTTTATACTTATATTTTTTTTATTTTACACTTTTTTTCTATTTATCATTTTGTTTTAATATTTTTTTAGTTTTCCTCTTTTTTTTCTTTACAATCTTTTTTGAAAAAAATATTGTTTTTTATTTTTTACACTTTAAGTATTTATCACTTTAAACAACTTTTTTATACTATTTTTTTTATTCTTATCTTTATTTTTTTGTAATTTTTTAAATTTCTTTTCTTTATATTTTTTTTGAAAAACTTTTATACAAAAACTAAAAAAATAATATTTCATAGTAACAGTTCCAACAATATTTCATTTTTTTTACCGCATTAAAAATTAACTTAAAATCTTATATATATTTTTTACCGTATATAATCTTTAATATATTTTATTAACAATCCATCCTCTCTTGGCAATTATACAGAACAAGCAACTCCTACTTGATAATTGAAATCAAACACTCCAAAATATTGTGGTAATTCTACAGTTCTTGGAAATCGGCCTGGAAAGTGAAAACTAAACAACCGTTGTAAACCAAACAAGTGAAATAAACCCAATAAATAAAAGAATGAGATCTCATGTTATAGAGTTGTGTTTCTTGGGAAAATATATAATATATTGAAATGAAGAGAGCCGAAACTTAATCATTGAGCATTGTAGACATAAGATCCCATCAAGCCATAACAGTACCAGAATCATAAACTCAAGTAACTTGATAGCTGACAGGGTTTGGAATATTTGATGTGCTGAATTAGATGAAGGTAAAAACTCCATCCTTGCAGTGTCAAACTGGCCACAATCTTCCCATTTTACATTAGAAAGGGAAAAAAAGTCCTTCTCTTCTCAATGAGAGTTGAATTGCCTTAGCTGCTTCTTATGAATGTGTAGCATCATATCAGCACAGATGATTGTAGTTCAAAACAAAACTTCAAACGGATGCATGCAGCTCTGGAAAATCTCAAATCAGCCATGGTGATGGCAACCAAGTGGCTTCCACAACTGCTGCATATGTTTGAAATCTGCTCTCTGGATATATCACTCTCTCTGGTAAGCAATTCAATCCACAGTAAAACACCAGCTTTATAAACCAAGTCAAACAAATCAGCTCCAGCATAACCCGGTGCAGACATGGCTAATTGCACAAGATCAAGAGCATCAAGTGCACACTTTCATGCAATTCTTTATTAAGATCAGTACAAGAAAAAATGTTAGGTACAAATTCAAAATAAAAAATACCTAAACAATAATTTATACAAGAAATGAGACAAATTATCCAAGAAATAATTTATACACAGACAGATTCAAATCAAATACAGTATGATGCCAGCTCTAGTGCTAGAAGTGATCACTGTGAAGTCACTGAAACGTGAGAAATCACTCATCAAATCTGAAAATATTAGTGCAATAACTTGAAAGTGGTCCAAAAACCTAACCATTTTGAATAAAGACAATACATTGCAGCTGCACTTGATAAGAAAATTTCTCTACCTTAAGAGCTTCGCCGCATAAATCGACTTATGATTTCATCATTGGATTCCAAATCCAATAACATCTGAAATGTAGACGAATCTGCAGAGAATCCTCTACCAACCATTTCTTCAATTAGTCGTACTGCATTTGATGGGTCACCGTTTCGAAGAAATCCTTGGATTGCAACGTTATAAGTGCAACTATTCGGCAAGCAGCCATTAACTACCATTTTCCTAAACAACTCACATGCTTCATTTGATAGTCCTTCTTTCAAAAGTCCACTGATCATGACAGTATATGTAACCACAGTAGGTTGTATTCCTTTAACAAAAAGATTGGAGAACAGTTCCCTTGCAGCTTCAAGCTTGCCAAAAGTGCACATCCCTTGAATAAGGATATTATAAATGCAAATATGCGGTTCTATCTTGCTCTCCTGCATTGCCTTGAGCAGTCTGAATGCCTCATCCAAATGTCCATGTTTGCATAAGCCATCTAGCAAAATCGAATAAGTAATCGAATCTGGAAGCAGGCCATAAGAACACATCTCCTTAAAAAGCTTCTGTGCAACCTGAGGTCTCCCTGCTTGGCAAAAACCTTGCATAAGAGTACTGTAAGTGACAGCATCGGGAGTCAAATCTTTGTCATACATTTCAGAAAGGAGTGTTTTCGCCTCATTCAGCCTTCTACTCTTACAGTGCCCATTGATTAGTATGTTGTAAACCCGAACACTAGGTGCAAAACCCTTGCCAACCATGATGTTGAACAATTTTTGGGCCTCATCCATTTGGCTTTGTAAACAGTATCCGTCCATCAAAGCACTGTAAGTGTAAGCATCTGGTTCTACACCGTTTTCAGTCATCATTTCAAAGACACGCCGAGCTTCTAAAATCATCCCTTCTTTGCAGAGTCCATCAACCAAAATAGTGAATGTCACCGTATTTGGCATAACATTCCCTCCAATCATTTGTTTGAACAAGCTTGTTGCTTCATTCAACTGACCCAAATTGCAAAAACCGTGCAGAATTGAGCTGTAGGTAACAACATTTGGTGGAATGCCCTGATCCACCATTTCAGAAAAGAAGTACATGGCTTCATTGACCCGTCTATCTTTACAAAGGCTATCTATGACTGTGTTATATGCCACCACATCTGGCTTACAACCTTTTTCTTCCATCTTCTTGAGCAACTGAAGTGCAATGGTCGTGTGGCCGATTTTGCATAAACCTTTAATTATAGTAGTATAAGTAATCAAACTAGGTGCAAAACCCATCTTTCCCATATCATCAAATAATTTTACAGCATCTATGATTTTGGCCTTAGAGCAAAGGCCGTTAAGTAGGGTGCCGAAAGTGACATGAGTAGGTTGAAGACCAAGTTTGAACATTTTACCCAGAACAGAGAAAGCAAAGTGAACATGATCACGGTTGGAGTGGCAGAGGCAGTTAATCAAAATGGTAAGAGTATAAACATTAGGTCTGATATTTGACAAATCCATTTGTTTGCAGAGGGAAATTACAGTAGAGTAATGTTTCTTTTTCACAAGGGACCCTAATAACTTGTTAAACACCACAACGGGTGGCAATGGACGAATGCCAAGCAACTGATTGAAAGAAGCAACGGCATCGGCAACACTATGAAGATTGTTATAGTTACTACAAAACCCACCATTTGTTATGGAGGAAGGGCTACTTTTGGTGGTAGAAGCTGTAGAAGTAGTGAAGTGCTGGTGAATGAAGAATAAGAAAGAAGGGGATTTAGGAAAAGTACCCGTTTCCATTTGTCGTTGTTGAAGAAGCTGAAAAGCACAAGAAGCAGAAGCTGCGAATGTGCTTTTCCGCATCATCATGTTCGAAAGCGAAAGCGAAAGCATAAGAAAAAGCTGCTGTCTCCTAGTGTTCTTATAAAGAAGGTGAAAGCAAACCTAAGTAGCCAATCTCTCACTCTCACAACTCCAGACTTCCGTTCAGTCTTTCTCTCGTCTTTAGTAATGAATGGATAAACCAGAAGGAACCCAATGGAACTCCTTATGTAGATGACACAAAAAACTATTTTTGTCACTGATTTTTTATTTATTTTTTATCATTACATACTGGATTTATTATTTGAAATGGATAATTTGATGAAAAATTGATACATGATATAATAAAATAATTTATTTTATTATTTAAAAATAATTAAAACTCTAGATACCAAGTTTGGTTTTGCAATAAATAACAGGTTTTCTTTAGCTTTTTTTTTTGTTTTGGACTGGAGCTGGAGCTGGCCCATCTAGGCTCATGTGTCTAGAGACTCTAGACTCTTGAGGGTTTTTTTTTAATTAGAATTCTTTAGAATAAAATGATAATAATTTTATTTAGAGTATTATTTCATTAAATACTATTTGGTTTTGATTTTTTTTCCAATAAGATTATGATTTTTTTATATAAAATTAGCGAGCAATCTTTTTACACGGCCCTCCATGATGTTTTTCTCTTAAAGTTTAATCAAAATTTATTATAATAAGATAGATAAAATTATATTTAAGATGCTATTTCATTGAGTATTGTTTGATTTGACATTTATTCTCAAATAAAATTCTAGGTTTTTCTTATAATGTTAGCAATAATCTCTTATATTATAAGAGGCGAGAGAAGGCAAAAAAAACCTGCCATAAACCTCCATGGACATGATTAAATGCCACCTCCAGAAGTTCCTGAAGATTCAGCAACAGCTTCCAATCTGATGACATGGTAGGTTGCCTTTAACCAAATGCATATTCCTAGTGAAGCTTGCATTAATTTCCAGCATGAACAAGTCTGGAAATCAAACAAGTTCACATTTAAGTCATTGAACAGAAAGATTATACATAGAGATACAAAAATAAGGTAAAAGTTTACAACTAGCAAGATTCATATGCAATGCCATTTTATTATCACCAGCATTCAGATATTGGCAACTGTATTCCCTTTGAAACTGCTGCTCTCCATTTTTCCATTCTGATAGTCTTAAGCACTTGTAATAAATAAAATATTGTCAGTATATAAACAATTAATGGATCATCTATTCGTATTTGAGAAATCAATCATCAAAGCTGAAAATATGAGTGCAGTAACTTGAAATGGGTACAAAAACCTAACTATTTTGAAGAAAGCCAATACATGGAAACTGCACTCGATAGGAAAATTTCACTTCATTTTTCTATCTTGAGAGTTTCCATGCAGAAATCGTCTTATGATTTCATCATAAGATTCCAGATCCAATAACATCTGAAATGTAGATGAATCTGCAGAGAGCCCTCTACCTGCCATCTCTTCGATTAGTTGTACTGCATTTGATGTGTCACCGTTTCGAAGAAATCCTTGGATTATAAGGTTGTGAGTGCAGCTATTCAGCAAGCAGCCATCAACTGCCATCTTTCTAAACAACTCACATGCTTCATTTGATAGTCCTTCTTTCAAAAGTCCACTGATCATGACATTATATGTAACCACATCAGGTTGTATTCCTTTAACATAAAGATTGGAGAACAGTTCCCTTGCAGCTTCAAGCTTGCCAAAATTGCACATCCCTCGAATAAGGATAGTATAAATGAAAATATCAGGTTCTATCCTTCTCTCCTGCATTGCCTTGAGCACTTTGAATGCCTCATCCAAAAGGCCATGTTTGCATAAGCCATCTAGCACAATCGAGTAAGTTATCAAATTCGGAAGCAGGCCATACGAACACATCTCCTTAAAAAGCATCTGTGCATCCTGAGGTCTCCCTACATGGCAAAAACCTTTCATAAGAGTGTTATAAGTGACAGTATCAGGAGTCAATGCTTTATGAGACATTTCAGTAAGGAGTCCTTTTGCCTCATCAATCCTTCCACTCTTACAGTGCCCCTTGATCAATATGTTATAACTTCGAACACTAGGTGCGCAACCCTTGCGAACCATGATGTTGAACAATTTTTGGGCCTCATCCAGTTGGCTTCTTAAACAGTATCCATCCATCAAAGCATTGTAAGTGTAAACATTTGGTTCTACACCCTTTTCAGTCATCCTTTCAAAAACACACCGAGCTTCTGAAATCATCCCTTCTTTGCAGAGTCCATCAACCAAAATAGTGAATGTCACTGTATTTGGCATAACATTCCTTTCAACCATTTGATTGAACAAGCTTGTTGCTTCATTCAATCGACCCAATTTGCAAAAGCCGTGCAGAATCGAGCTGTAAGTAACAACATTTGGTGGAATGCCCCGATCAAACATTTCAAATAGGAATTCAGTGGCTTGGTTTACCCGTTTATCCTTGCAAAGGCTATCTATGATAGTATTATATGTCGCCACTGCTGGCTTACAACCTTTTTCTTCCATCTTCTTGATCAAATGAAGAGCCCTGGTCGTGTTGCCGGTTTTGCATAAACCATTAATTATAGTGCTATAAGTAATCACATCAGGTTCATACCCCATCTTTACCATCTCAACAAACATTTTTTCTGCATCAGTGATTTTGGCCTTGGATAAAAGGCCGTTAAATAGGGTATTGAAAGTGACATTAGTAGGTGGAAGACCAAGTTTGAACATTTTACCAAAAGCAGAGAAAGCAAAATGAAAATGATCGTGGTTGGAGTGGCAGAAGCAGTTAATCAAAATGGTAAGAGTATAAACGTCAGGTCTGATATTTGACAAATCCATTTGTTTGCAGAGAGAAATTACAGTAGAGTAATGCTTCTTTTTGACAAGGGACCCTAATAACTGGTTAAATTCCACAACGGGTGGCATTGGACGAATGCTAAGCAACTCATTGAAAGAAGCAACGGCATCGGCAACACTATGAAGAGTGCTATAATTATTACAAAACCCACCATTGTTTCTCGAGGAAGGACTAATTTTGGTGGTAGAAGCTGTAGAAGTAGTGATTTGCTGGTGAGTGAAGAATAAGAAAGAAGGGAATTTAGGAAAAACACCGATTTCCATTTGTCGTTGTTGAAGCTCAAAGAGAGAAGCAGCAGCTGTAAAGGTGGATTTCCACATCATTATTTGCAAAGCAGAAGCTTAGCCCAACAAAACCTGCTCCCAGTCTCACTCAAGAAAGTTGGTGGTGGTCACTGAGACTGAAACACGCAAGCTGAGGGGCTTCTCTTTTTAGGGTTTTCCAAATTGCGCTCATCATAAAACCCAATGCACCATTTCATTTTAGGATTACTTGCCTCGGCGCGGGGCAGTTTTTTTTAAATTATTTTTTTAAAAAATGATATTTAGATGCCAAATTGAGATAAAAAAATAATATAAAAAATCAGTTATTATAAATTTGTAATTCTGATAATTAGAGTAAAGCTAATTTGGGATATTTTACTAAACTTGTATTTTAGATTATGAAATTTGAATACCATTATAAAAATAAATAACTAAAATTATGAAGATTTGTTTTAAAAATAATCCAGGCTAACTTTTTAAATTTATGAACTAGTTTATTAGACCTAAGTTATTTAATTAGAAAAAAACTATGAAATCTAATTTTTAATCAATCAAATATTAAAAGTTGAAACTGAAAAAAGAATTTTAATTATAAAAAAAAATTTTAAAAAAATAATAATTAAAAGAATGAAGATCAAAATTTAAAAAAAAATTATTTGATTGGAGTGCAAAATTAAAAAGAAAAATAAATTTAACAAAAAGAACAAAAAATATCAAGAGAATGAGGATAAAAAATAACACAAAAATAAAAATAATATTACAATTGAGAAGTGAAATTAAAAAGAACAATAACTTTTATAAAAGAACCAAGAGAAAAATTAAAAATCAAAACAATAAGGACTAAATTGAAAAATATAATATTATCAATTTAAATTAAATGACGAAATTAAAAAAAATAAATTTTTTTAAAAATGACAAAGAAAAGATAGAAATTTAAAGAATAAAGATCAAATTAAAGAATATAATATTTGGTAAATTGAGATTGAAAGATAAGATTGAAAACAAATAAAACTTCAGGGTAAAGAACAAAATAAAAAATTAAAAGAATAAGGACTATAGTTGAAATACCAATAACAAAAACAACCAAGTTGTACTTTTTAAGAAAGGAGAGAACAAAAAAAATTCTAACAACACTGTTGAAAGATATTTTTGAATATTAAAAGATGTACATCTTTATAATTATAATTTGAGTGTCATGTATGAACGCCTTTATTTTTTTATTTGATCAAATATAAAAATGCTCTTGAGACTTTGCAATTATAAAAAAAAATATTGTGAGAAGCCAAAATACCCCTTAATTTTAGGCTTAATTTTTATTTATTTCAAGGGCATTTTTATTATTTTACCATGTATTTTAATTATTTATTATTTATTATATTTGGTTAAATACCAAAATATCCCTTAACTTAAATTATAATAACAAAATACCCATTATAAGAAATATAAAAACAGCTTTTCATGCAAGGTTTAATTTTTTAACTTCCAAAAATATTTTGGCTATTTTATCATGCAATTAATGTGAAAAAAGATTTATTTATCACCAGTCAATTTGAAAATAACAAATGAATTATGTGAAAATACTTATATGCCCTTGAAAACCAGTATTAAATGCTTTGGATGATGAGTTGAAAGAGTCATTACGATATTGCAGTGAACAATGTAAATGTCTTTACAGCGATGATGTTTTTCAGATGCTAATTAGCTCTTTTTAATTTAGTAAGGTGTTTTCGTTCTCACAATATATTTTTGTGTACAAAAACCTAACTATTTTGATGAAAACTACACTTGATAGGAAGATTTTACTTCATTTTTCTAGCTTGTGAGCTTCCACGCATAAAGAGACTTATAATTTCATCCCTCGATTCCAGATCCGATAACATCTGAAATGTAGACGAATCTGCAGAGAATCCTCTACCAGCCATTTCTTCGATTAGTCGTCCTGCATTTGATGTGTCACCGTTTCGAAGAAATCCTTGGATTATAACGTTGTAAGTGCAACTATTCGGCAAGCAGCCATGAACAGCCATGTCTCTAAACAACTCATATGCTTCATTTGATAGTCCTCCTTTCAAAAGTCCACTGATCATGACAGTATATGTAACCACGTCAGGTTGTATTCCTTTAACAAAAAGATTGGAGAACAGTTCCCTTGCAGCTTTAAGCTTGCCAAAATTGCACATCCCTTGAATAAGGATAGTATAAATGAAAATATTAGGTTCTATCTTGCTCTCCTGCATTGCCTTGAGCAGTTCGAATGCCTCATCCAAATGGCCTCGTTTGCATAAGCCATCTAGCACAATGGAGTAAGTCATCAAATCTGGAAGCAGGCCATAAGAACGCATCTCCTCAAGAAGCTTCTGTGCATCCTGAGGTCTCCCATGTTGGCAAAAACCTTTCATAAGAGTACTATAAGTGACAGTATCAGGAGTCAATGCTTTATGAGACATTTCAGCAAGGAGTCCCTTTGCCTCATCAATCCTTCCACTCTTACAGTGCCCCTTGATCAATATGTTATAACTTCGAACACTAGGCGCGCAACCCTTGCGAACCATGATGTTGAACAATTTTTGGGCCTCGTCCATTTGGCTCTGCGAACAGTATCCATCCATCAAAGCATTGTAAGTGTTAACATTTGGTTCCACACCCTTTTCAATCATCGTTTCAAAAACACACCGAGCTTCTAAAATCAACCCTTCTTTAGAAAGTCCATCAACCAAGATATTGAATGTCACTGTATCTGGCATAACATTCCTTTCAACCATTTGCTTGAACAAGCTTGTTGCTTCATATGATCGACCCAAATTGCAAAAACCATGCAGAATCGAGCTGTAAGTAACAACATTTGGTGAAATGCCCCGATTGACCATTTCAGATAGGAATTCCATGGCTTCAGTTATGAGTTTATCTTTGCAAAGGCTATCTATGATTGTACTATATACCACCACATTTGGCTTACAACCTTTTTCTTCCATCTTCTTGAGCAACTGGATTGCCATGGTCGTGCTGACCATTTTGCATAAACCATTAATTATAGTACTATAAGTAATCACATCAGGTTCATACCCCATCTTTACCATCTCATCAAACAATTTTACAGCATCAATGATTTTGGCCTTCGAGCAAAGGCCGTTAAGTAGGGTACTGAAAGTGACATGATTAGGTTGAAGACCAAGTTTGAACATGTTACCCAAAACAGAGAAAGCAAAATGAAAATGATCATGGTTGGAGTGGCAGAAGCAGTTAATCAAAATGGTAAGAGTATACACATCAGGTTTGATATTTGACAAATTCATTTGTTTGCAGAGAGAAATTACAGTTGAGTAATGTTTCTTTTTCACGAGGGACCCTAATAACTTGTTAAATTCCACAACGGGTGGCATTGGACGCATGCTAAGCAACTCATTGAAAGAAGCAGCGGCATCAGCAACACTATGAAGAGTGCTATAATTATTACAAAACCCACCATTGTTTCTCGAGGAAAGACTAATTTTGGTGGTAGAAGCTGTAGAAGTAGTGATGTGCTGGTGAATGAAGAATAAGAAAGAAGGGAGTTTAGGAAAATTACCCATTTCAATTTGTCGTTGTTGAAGCTGAAAAGCAGAAGCTGTGAAGGTGCTTCTCCGCATCATCATCATTTGCAAAGCAGGAGCTGAACCCAAACCTGCTCCAGTCTTTCTCTCTTGCCGGTTCTCGGTTCTCACAGGGACTGAAACACACTCATAAACAAGTAGAGGGGCTTCTCCTTTTAGGGTTTTCAAAAATGGGGCTCATGATTAAGACCCAACGGACCATTTCTTTTTGAAGCTCAACAAGTCTCACACCTTTTCGTTCTCGCTTGGTTTTTTTTTTTTTTCCCCCTTCCCAACTGTGCCATGAGATGATTCTCAAAACTCTTTTTTATTTAATTTTTTTTCTATGAAAATAAATATAAAAAACATTTAATAAATGTATTTATTCAATCATAATTATGTCTTCTTATTTATAAATTTATTTTCTATTTAAAGTGGACATGACTTTTTTATCAACAACAAGGTTTTTCAATACAGTCTTAAAGAAATTAAAATAAAATTTGTGAAAATTATGAAAAATATATTTTTTTAGATAAAACTTCTTTTTTTTTCCCAACACCCAATACTTTTTTATTATTATAAGCTTGTTCTTCATATAAAAATCTATTAGGATTTGTAAAGAAGTTTTCAACCAAGAAACAAAAAATAATGTCTTGATTATATTTATCGTGAGACTTTATGAAAAATAAAAATAAATAAAT
>Ga0325411_1008218_pt1 | contig 11314 bp, 5 predicted proteins | sample PopdelMetagenome_13_FD_206181 | JGI IMG/M metagenome (GOLD analysis project Ga0325411, IMG submission 206181) | Populus deltoides microbial communities from Bellville, Georgia, United States - Xylem-PdIQD-R4 | ecosystem: Host-associated > Plants > Phyllosphere > Stem > Wood/Secondary xylem...
GACAAATTCACTCAGTTCCCTTTAATTTTCATATGATCTGTATTATTTATATGTGAATAATTCAAATCTCTCTACAAAAAATAAGAATCTAAACTCTAGAATAAATAAAAAATGAGGTACAAGCTAAGAAAAATTGAAGGTAAAAAGAAGTTCAGAAAATAGCCGTGAAGAAGGCAAATGAGCTGTTGTTTAGCACGTAAACAAATTGCTATTAATTTGTAGTTTATTTTGAGCAATTTATTTTTATATATTACTTTGATCTTTTTAATATAATTACATCCTTAAAAAGGTATTTTTAAAAAATAATAATATTGGCACACACATATAAGAAAATTTATTTGAAAATTAGTAAAACAAAAAAAATTGAAATTATCAAATGCTCAAACATAAATATGTGAATTTGTTTTTCACTTGGTTATGTCTCTGTTTTTTTTTTTATTTTATTTCTAGTTTATTAAGAGATAATTATAAATTATATAATTTTTTTTCCACAATGAAAAGTTTTATATGGGTTGTAGTAATGAAACCTATATTATAAAGACCGTATAAAAAAAATTATGATGTCAATACTAATATTTATTCTCAATAGATAAATAGACATAAAAAACTGAGAGAAATAAGGGAGAAAATAAAAAAGATATCCAGAGAGAAATTTCTCATTGCTTTTCTTAGATCTTAAATTTATTTTTTTCTTTTATTATCTATCCATTCTTAAAATAAATAATAATAATAATAATAATAATAATAATAATTCATATTTATTTATTGGGCACCTTAAAATTTTACACACGGCAGCACTTAATTTTTCCAATAACGCCGTGCCACGGCAAGGATGGTCATTACCACGACTGTAAGCGAAAAAAAACAACCATATTAAACTTGCGAGAGCCTAACAGAAAGAGGCAAAGAAGCTCCCTCTTACTACCCGAAACGACAGAGCATTCCGCTTTCCTGTCCTTTTCTTCGCTACGAAGTCTAGAAACTGATCTCTGTAAAAACCCGTGTTCTCATCAAGGCACACGTGAAATAATCCCCGGAATAATTGATCGTCAACGCGATGAAGATCAACGTCGATAAAATGACTCGAAAAGTCGAAGTCGATAATCGGATTCCTCTGCGTAATTACTACAGAATCGCTGATAATCTCCTCCGTCAGGTCTCCTAATTGCATTTGAATTCCAATTTAGCTATAATATCTCAACTATGCAACAATTTTTAATTTTTGCCCTAATTACTTTTTTTTTCGTGTGTGGATTTGATAGGCAAATATACACAGAGAAGAGAAGAATGTAGTAGATTTGTACATAATGCTACTTAGATACTTAAGGTCAATATCGGCAAACTGCACCGTTTTTACCTTAATTTCAAATTTTTTTGGAATTCATTTTTTTTGTGTGTTTTGTTCAGTTTGGTTTCTGAAACTATACCTTATCATCGAGATTACCAAGCTTTGTATCAAAAAGAAAGAGCAAACTACAAGAAAGTAAGTTTAATTTATTTTATATTTGTTCTTGCAGTTAGCTTTATGTTAATTGTGTTAATTATTATCACAATTAAGTTGTGATTATTTTGTTATTTAACAGAGATCATTTGCGGTGTTAAATGAGCTTGAATCAATTAAGCCTGAATTCCATAGGCGAGTGGATGAGATAGAAAAAGCTTATTCAAGAACACAACAAGTCGAATTTAATGGTTCAGGAACATCTACTTTGGAATGGCCACCTACTAATAAAAATTCTTACTCGAGCAAGGTAATTATAAAGTAATTCTCTTTTGATCTGTGCATTATGGATAAATGATACGTGGCTTGTTTTGTGTTATATTTATGTTTTTCATATGTTGTTTTTGTTAATTATTAACATTGTTTTTGGTTTTTGGTTTTAGCTTGTTATTGTCGCACCACAGTCATCGTGGAAGTATGATAATAATCATACTCAAGGGTTGTATTTAGACGAGTCACGAATTGACAAGCAGTTGCAGAAGTTGTGAGTATAATATTTCAAGAATAGTTTTATTATTTAGAGACACGAGTCCTGTATTTTCTGTAGCTGTATGGTATTCAAATGGCATTGCTTTTTGTTGTGAAAGATATGTCTTTGGTTTAAGAAGGCTGACACTCATTGAATTTCTCATTTTGATGGTTGTATGTCTTTCTATTTCTACTCTTTTTTTTTCCTGCGAACTGTGAATTTAAATGTGATGCGTAAGGGTATTGAGCTCAAATTTTCAGTAAGAATCACTTAATTATTTCTGAAAACCTGCAGGTCTGTTAGTTTACCTTTACCAAAGCAAGAGACTTTATCAAGGCACTCGTTTTTAGGCCCAAATGGTTTCCGGGGCCAATGGTCAGGACCGAGTGCAGAGATAAAGGTAAAATTGTTGGCTGCTTCTTTTGTTTGCTTTTTGCACATGTGTGTGCTTTCAATAAAACATGCAAAATCCATGGACTAATCGATTTATTTTTATATGCAGGTTCAGTACCCTAGCAATGCTGACTTAACCTCTACTGAAAATTCAAGGTGAGGACTTTACCTAATCTGTTTAAACCTTCAAATATGTTTTTCCTTTCTGAAATTTTGATTATTTTTGTTATATGTTGTGATGAATTTAAAATATTGAATGTGTTTCATAATACTTAGTAAGGTTTTCCCAAAAAAAATTGGGACTACTCGTAACATTGTGTTTATTATGGTTATGATAGCCTGAATCAAGCTGGACAATATGATGCTATGGCAGTAAAAGATGCCAATTCTGCGGCTGTTGAATCTACAATGGAATCAGTTCTATCCTTAGATGATGGTAGATGGCCACGTCTGGCTGAGGACACATGCCCAACATTAATTAATGAAGCAAGGGAGGATCCTTTTCAGTTTGTTGGCATCAGGCAACCCTCCCCTCCTCCTGTTCTTGCTAAAGTGCAGCAGGAATCTACCCCGATTCCTTCATCTAAAGTTGCTGATCCAAGACCTGGACCAGCAAAACCTTCTGATGATGGATTGCCAAGCTCTAATTCCTATCAGCATTTACATGTTGTAGGTGTCCAAATCTTTTTAATGTTTGAAAATTCATATTTAGGGGAGTTCCACTATCTTCTTCTTTTTTTAAAAAAAAAAAGTTATCACGGTCCTTTAATCTTTCACTTTAATTGTAGATTCTTGATCATTAGTACTTCTATCTTATTATCACCTTTTGACTGTCACTGCAGCCTGTAAATTTGATGGAAGACTTCTTGAGATTGGCTCGGGCAAATACGGAGAAAAATTTAGAAACATGTGGTGTTCTTGCTGGTTCGCTGGTAAGGGGAGCCAAATTTTTTTACAACAAAAAAATGTATTTTTTCTCTCAAAGCCTTTAAAGTTCCTTATGTAATTCACTTCATGTGTTGTAGAAAAACAAGGTTTTTCACATTACTACGCTTATAATCCCAAAGCAAGAGTCAACTTCAGATTCGGTATGAGAACATTTTTCTTCTCAACTTAGCCTTTTATTTTATGTACTGTTTTTAACTAATGTTTTTTTCAAAATTATGAAGTTCTTTATCTATATGCTTCCTGCTCTACTACTTTCAACCAGTAAATCATTGAAGGGCAATTGTTGATGATTTCGAGTTATGAAATCTGTTAACTCTAGAGACATCAGGAGATTAGTTGACATTAAGATTATATCCACAAGAGCACATTGTATTCCCTCTTTGAGAGCATCCTCTTTTCCGTGTCTCAATATATTTTGACTTATGCATATAAATACATATGCGCACATGCATGAGTGTTTATCATCCCTCCAAATGGAAAGTGGAACTATTCTTCAGTTTAATTTCCATTAGCATTATAGTCAAATCAAACAAGACTGCAATATACTAAGAACGCAGTCTAAGGTTCTTTGTTTCTTGTTTCTTTGGAAGATCCATGCCCACATTTTTGGACTCTAAATGTACTATATGATGGAATGCAATTCAACATTATCACCTTAATTATGTGCATCTGACTTTGAAATATCATCTATCATAATTTCTTATTTTTAGGCCCCCTTTTTCTTCATGTCCATGCTTTTAGTAACATCACCTGAAACAATTGCTGATGTGCAGTGCCAGACATTAAATGAAGAAGAAATATTTGAAGTTCAAGACAAACTATCACTGTTTCCCCTTGGATGGATTCATGTAAGTATCTCAATAATGGCAAGTTAGTGTCAGATTTTTTTTTTGACTTGGTTGTGTTAGTATTTTTTTCATATTTGTTGTCCTGTTAGAAAGTATTTGGCTAGATGTTAAATTTCAGTTTCCATCATTCTGGTTAATTTTTTTAGTCTGCATATTGTTGGTCTTGTTTTTGTTGGTATCATCCATAACTGCCTTCACATTTTGAGTAACTTGCTATCAGCCATTGGTATATAAAAGAGTTAAGTATTTCTGTAGTGTTTGATTTTGTGCTTTATGTGTTACCTTATTCGAGTTTCTTGCATGACTTTTCAGACACATCCATCACAGACTTGTTTCATGTCTTCAGTTGATCTGCACACTCACTACTCGTATCAGGTAAGCTATCTTTTTTGCTGCCTTTGGAGTTTGCACTAATACATCCCTGGCTCTTCTTTGTGGGATGTCATTATTTCTAGTTCATTGGGTTGTTCTCTTTGAGCTTGCATATATGCAGCTAACTATGTGTGAAGTTTTTAAAAATTTTAAAGCTCTTTTGCGCTGCCTTTTCTTATTATAGATCACTGCTTAATCACATGTAACAATTATCACTTAAGAAGTGATTTCTACCACACCTTTTATCTCACCAATGCCCTAATTCTCCAATTATTTATGAACATACTAAAAATTGAAAAGAATATCAACATTTTCAGTTTTTGTTATCTTGTTTGATCTATTATCCAGTTGTTTTGAAATATAATGTGTATTGCTGATCGACCTTTTTGCTTCCTGTTTTTTAGATCATGTTGCCTGAAGCAATTGCAATTGTTATGGCCCCGACAGTTTAAAAATGGTGGGTTTTTTCCCCCCCCCCCCCCCCCCCCCCCCAATTTTGCACTTCACTAAATCTAGTTTATATAAATTGATTAAAAAATGTATGTTTAAAAGCTATAAAGAATAAATGCATTCACTACTTGAACCTTATATTTGTAGATGTATTGTCATGAGGTTGCCTATTATTTGTGAGGTGTCGGTCAAGTTTTGAAATTGTAATCACAGCTTGAACCACATGGGCTGGACCATGGTCCATATCTTATCCTATAGTTCCAACTGCCCAGTCGGTGATGTGAAGATGTCAGAAAATATGATAATGCAGGGTTTAGTATGAGATTAAAGATGACTTATGAAAGTATGCAGCTCAAATACCTATTAGGATCTTCATGGGGTTGATTCAAGTGGTTAAGTTGATGCTGATACTCTTATAAGAGGTGTAGGATACGACACCCACTAGCCACAAAATCCCATCTTGGCCACTTGCTTGAGCCATAAGGGCTGCAACTGTTGGTGTTGTTTCATGTAGGGGAGCTCTAGCCTAATGAATATCTTGGACAAATGACCCAGATAACCCCTTGCTGAACCCCCCCCATCTCAGGCCGCTAACAAATATATTCTGCTGGTGCAGTCCACATGGAATTTTTCATCTATCTGATCCAAGTGGTGTGTCAGTGATTCGTAATTGCCAGCAGAGAGGGTTTCATCCCCATGAAGAGTCTTTGGATGGGAGCCCGATTTATGAGCACTGTTCTCATGTTTACATGAATTCCATTATGAAGTTTGATGTTGTTGATCTTCGGTAAGCTTGCAGATCTCTTGCAGGAAGAGTCTCGATGGAAGTTTTTTTCTTCAGAACAAGTATGTATGTCAACATGTTGTAAATTCAAGTGTTTCAATGAATAGAATGTTGTTGAAATAGAGCGTATACATTTGTTTCTTAACCACTGGATAGAGTTTCTGGCCTCCATGTCCAAGATGCACAGATATTACCTCACTGTATAAGATAATTTTTTTTGCAATTGATTGTATTGTTGTCAACATGAGGAATCCGGCATTGTGTAAATAATTACAATCGCTAGATGAAAGGTTGTGATCAAATATGTCAGTAATTGGACGAAGCTATTTATTGTTTGGCTTCTGAATGCTAGCTTTTGTGTTGTTGACTTGTATTTGAGTGTGTTCACTTTCCAGCAAGCATTCCAGAATGGAAGGCGCTGGTTCAAGGAGCAACGCACTGAACGTTACAGGGGTTCATAACCTTCTCTCTCAATGTATTTGATTAGAAATATGATAGTGCACAATCAATAAACGAACGAGTGTTATTATGCATATCGTTTGGAGAAGGAAGCTGTATCTTTGCTTGTGCTTGATTTGAGGGAGCTCGAGAACATGTAGCCTGTAGGTCAATAACCTTCTCTCTCAAGATTGGTGATCTAACAATCATGATGCGAGTGTTCAATTGAATGAGCCTTCTTGCAAGCGTTGGTGGGCACGGATGCTTTGCAGTACAACTGTTACAGTCATCGGTTAAATCTCAAGACAATCTATGGCCTCGCTTCTCCAGCCTTGCATGTGACCTGCATCAATGTTCGCACACAATGATATTGACTTTTAGTCAGATGGTCCCAGTTTCTTCCGTTTGGGAACTTGCAACTTCTGAATACCTTTTTAATGAATTGACGCATTTCTTTTCTCAATACCCGACAAGAAAGAGAGCAAGGGCATAGGTTTGTTTTTTCCTTCCTTTCTTTTCTTCATTATTGTTTGTTTGTTGGGTGAGTGCGAAAGTGTGGATGCTCATCTATGACAAAATAATTCTTCTTCCTCCCCTCTCTCTCTCTCTCTCTTTTTTTAAGAGAGTGTTATAGGCTAGTTTGATAGCTTGCGCTCATCATACTAAATTCTCTATTCTCGAACAAGGCTTTTAATAACAGGACATGCCCTAAAATGTGTGACTATCAATATCTCATGGTTAACCATGAAAAAAATCTTTCTCAAAGGATTAGTGCTAAGGGAAAGTACTAACGAGTAATCATGATCGATTCATCCCGGGAGGTAGAGTACCGCAGCAAATATCAGTTGTGACAAGAATGAATGGCAATTGAATACTTTTCTTTTCTTTTTTTTTTTAAATTTTTTTAATTGAACAGGAGAACCGGTAGGGCAGCGACGACACCTGTATTGAACCTAGCACAAGCCTTTACTCCGAGGAGAGGCTCAACGGAGCAGATCGCGATGTGGCCAAGATGGGGCAAAAGGAATGTAGGAGGGCATTAACATGGGAGATCCGACTCTTGCTCGTCCGCACCTGTCACAGGGCTTTCCACACCTTTTTGGGTTGCTGAGCCTTGATGAACCTCCACATCCGAACCATCAGATGTAAGAAATCCAGCTGTTTTCAGAATTTTAATTAATTATATATTTAATAAAATTAACTGCCCAACCAAAAGGCTTGAATTAATCGACAAGACATTGGGTTGCTGGTTGACATTCTCAAATTTGTTAATCCATGGAAACACGAATTTGTGTGTCGAATTTAAATACTCTTATTAAACTTTAATAATTTCTGATAAATCCATATTTTCAACTATTTCCTTCGAATGAGAGGCCTTACCTCAACACAAAGTTAGTAAAAAAAAAAAAAAAACAACAACATAAATATGTATCTACCAAAATCTCTTTCCTTTTCACCCTCTCCTTCACCTCTCAGCTCAACTGTTTCATATATACCTCCATCATATCACCCACTTGAAAAAAAAAACATAAATTTTAGAATTTTAACAATTATAGTCGGTCAAAGAAGAGGAAAAAGAGAGAATAAGTGAGTTAGGTATCCTATAAACCCTAGAATTCTAACAATCATAAAAAGTCAGCAGAAAAAGAGAGAAAGAAAGGGAAGAGCAGTAAAGGGAAGGCATGAAACAAAGAAAGAAGAGGAGGGATACTTAAAACGTGCTAGGGAAAAGAAGGTACAATGGACTGCGTTAAAAAACCATCCCATAAAAACTAAACCTTCTTGTTAACAGGATATTTAAAAGCACCGTTATTTTTTAAAATATTTTTTATTTAAAAAGTATTAAAATAATATATATATATTTTTTAAAATTTATAATAGAAAAACATTAAAAAAATTTAATAAAACAAAATATTTTTTAAATTTTAACGGAAAAAAAGGGGGTTGAAATTGACTCCTAAACAATGTTAAATAAATGGCAAAACCATAAACACATCGATTAAAGTTCACAATGAAACAGTCCACCGTATATATTTTCTTGAAGGCTTTTAGGTATTTTTTGGGTTGATAATGTCACAGCTCAGCTAACCTCTGGCCATGCTTTTAATTGGCTTTAATGGTGAGAATATTTTGAGCCAAATTTAGTGCATCGACATAATTTTTTTTTCTTCAAATAATTAAATCTTAAATAAGTTATCCACACTCTAACTGAATATATACGTGTATTATTCATAAAAAGAAAATGGTTCAATAACTATAAGCTTAATTTCTGTTTCACTAGCTCATCATATTATTAATTATATCTGCTAGTTATTAATTCAACTGAATCAGTTCTAATTATATATATTCTTCTGTGTTTTTCAAATGAAAAGGTTTATTTACCATTTTGTATTGAACTAGAAAAAAGTCAATGCTTTTAAAGTTTAATATAGATCCGCGTATCTTCTTAAATTTTCTTTGGCATGGTTAAAATACCTAATATTCTTTTGGAATATAGTTCAGTTATTTTATAGATCCACCATTAATTTTTCTTACATGTAGTTGAAGGAGATATATAAAATGTCTATTTGTCAAGAAAAACTGAATGTTTTCTTGGTAAATGATACGAAAAAAAAAAAGAAATCTTGAAAGAAAAGAAAAGAAAATTATTAGGAAGAAAATAAAACAAGGAAAATTTGTAAATAAATATTTATTAATTCACTAACTAGCTTTTTTTTCATAAAAAAAACTATCTATAATATTAATTCGAATAAATATTTTATATCATTATACTATAAAATAACTAAATTAACATAGCACATGCTAAAATTCTAATACTCGTAAAATATATCGATTATTAAATTTTTATGTTCTCACTAAACTTATTAAAATCTTTGTCCGGTCAACTTATTAAAATTTATATTATTTGTGTTTGGATAGAAATATTTATTTTTGAAAAATAAAGTAGAGGAGAATAAAAGAGATAGAAGGAAAGTAAATTTGTGTTTAAAATGGAAAAAATGAAGAATTTATTAGCAAAACGAAATCACTATTTCACTTTAAAAAAAAGAAGAGAAAAGAAAAGAAAAGAAACGAAATCACCGTAACAAACTAACAAGGTAAATTGCATAACTTATAAGGGGTAAAACTGGAAATAGAAAGCAAACCAGAAAAAAACCCCAGTTTGATTGAAGACAACCTTAGTCTCATAGACTCATGGCACAGTCCTACCAAAACTTGGCACTTCTTGCAACAGACAGCTTCATCTGTTTCCAACAGCCCACCCTTCAGGCTTGAATTCTTCCTTAGATTATAGATATTCCTTCTTTTAGTTTATTTCTTGACAATACAGACATTCCTTTTGGAGCAATGGCTTTTATTTTTTAATATTAAAAACTTAATTCAATTTAAAAATTTAAAAAATAAAATATAATTTTAAAAAATAATTTATATTATTCTCCAATATATTTAATTTTACCAAGTGAAAGTCTTTTTAATTTAAAATTTATATGAATTTATATTATCTTGTATTTATTTTTTATCAAATAAATAAAAATAATAAAATTTAAAATCGTAACCACTTGGCCACCATAAATCTGTACCATGTTAAAAAATTAATTTAATAACAAAATTTAAATTGTTAAATAAAATTTTAAAATATAATTTATATTATTACAACTTATACCAATAATAATATAATTCCCATGATAGTACAACGCATGAATTGTATCACGAATTAAGTTAAGAAATTTGCCTTGGTCATTGCTGTTTTTTTCTTTTCGTTTTGCTCTCTAAATCCCAGTTTGATCCTTTAATGCTTCAAAAAAAAAAAAATGTATATCAAGGTTTGACTATAAATTAGTCATTGATCAACGCACGTGGCACGTTCTTTCACCGTTCATGTATCTACATCACCATTAATTTCTCCCTCCACCAAACTTGCTTCTATATACAACAAAAGCTTTGGAAAAAAGACGAGCCTATACAAATCAGTTCTCTCCCTTTTCTCGAAAAGAAACGATCAAACAAGTCTCCTTCTCCAACTCTCAACAGGAGGAACTAACGCAGGAAGTGATCAGTAGTTCGTCAGGAAAGCCTGAAGGGTGAGTAGACATGGGAAGAGCACCATGCTGTGAGAAAGTAGGGCTAAAGAAAGGGAGATGGACAGCTGAAGAGGATGAAGTCTTAACCAAATACATTCTAGCCAACGGTGAAGGCTCGTGGAAATCACTACCTAAAAATGCAGGTAAGAAATGATTGTCTTCTACATGAATCACGTACGTATCTCAAATGGCTTTGCCCCCCTACTTTGTTCCATATTGATGATTGATAGAGTTTGGTTTTTGAAGGGTTATTAAGGTGTGGTAAGAGCTGTAGACTAAGATGGATTAACTACTTAAGAGCTGACTTGAAGAGAGGGAACATAACCAAAGAAGAGGAAGAGACCATTGTTAAGTTGCATACTGCTTTGGGTAATAGGTAATCTTGCCTTTATATTTGCTTCTGCGCACATCCACATTACCACTAATTTTTATTTTCTCAATTCATCAGCTCAATTCTTGGTTAGGCGAGTTTAAATTTTTTTATCAACCGTTGAACTTCTTTTCAAAGAAAAGCATGGCCGATTGCTCGACATCTTTTTTTTTTTTAATCAACGTTCACAATTTTATCTTCATTGTTACGATTAATGTTCTCTCTACGAGAAAAGACTTGGACAATTCTTATTTTTCCCCTTTACCACGCACTTGGTTTTGGCTCAAGCGACAAAATGGTCGAGTAAAATATTTAGCATGGTGTTTAACATGATTAGGTTCTTGTTAAAGCAAGCAAATGTTGTCCCTATACAAATCAGAACTGGTCTTGAATGTAAGAAATGTGCAATTCTTGTGCAAGAATTTAAGATGGCTAGGAACAACTATAATTAGGGGAAGAACTCCAGGAAGACGAGGCTCTATCTACTGGTCTCTTTTTTCCATTACTTCTTCCAATTAAGGATGTATTCTGATACATTTCAGAAAAGTCATTCTGTCGTCAATTTGATAGTGGACTAGCACTTTTGATTTTTCTCTTTTTCGGAACTCATAATAATCTCTGGAAAATAAAAACATCTTTAGCTTTGTGTTTGGCAAAAA
>Ga0325411_1008225_pt1 | contig 11305 bp, 6 predicted proteins | sample PopdelMetagenome_13_FD_206181 | JGI IMG/M metagenome (GOLD analysis project Ga0325411, IMG submission 206181) | Populus deltoides microbial communities from Bellville, Georgia, United States - Xylem-PdIQD-R4 | ecosystem: Host-associated > Plants > Phyllosphere > Stem > Wood/Secondary xylem...
AAGGTATCTTATATTATTAGATATGTTATTATAAAACATGCTTTAGTTAAGGAGTTATTGATACTTCAAGTGCAAAATGATGATATAAAACCTTGATAAAAATGCACTTTTAAGTACTAATCAGTAAATAACACTAGTCAATAATGAAATGGATACTCCAAACCTATTTGTTCTCCATTTGCAAGCCATTTTAAGCTAAGTTCTAAGCGGTGTTCTTTAAGTGATAAAGAAAGAAATGAGATGAAAAAGGCTCCTTATAAATCCTCAGTTGGTAGCTTTATATATGTCATGGTTTGCATAAGGTCGGATATAACTCATGCAGCTAGTGTGGTTAGTCGGTTCCTCTTTAATTCTGGTAAATAACACTAGTCAATAATGAAATGGATACTCAGGTATCACAAAGGCACTTCTAGTTTTAGTTTATGTTTTGGTAAAGATAAACTTGTGTTGATTGGATACATAGATGCAAATATGGTTGATGAAGTTGATTCTAGAAAGTCCATATCAGGATACTTGATGAAATTTGCACGGGGACTAGTTTCATAAAAATTAAAGCTAAAAAAATGTATTGCATTATCCACTACAGAGGTTGAATGTATTGCTTTTAATGAAGGGGGAAAAGTAGTTATGGATGAAGAAGTTACATGAACTTGGATTAGTTCAAGAGAACATTGTGTTGCGTTGTGATAGTTGTTGCGGGACGATGTCGAACGATGCACTTTTAATGCCTTTTGAGAGGTACGTTGTTGGAAGGGAAAGAATTTTAGGTTTAATCATAAAATTATAATTAAGATTCAAGAGTCACCACCTAATATTAAGGTTACTAAGAAACCTAATGGTTTGCGAGAATCTGGTTAAGGGACTCGTTGTTTAAGGAGAAGACACATCACGCCCAGTACACCCTACGTAAAGTAAAATGCGTTGTTGTTTGATTTATTTTCTAGGTTAAGTTTCTATTTGTTGATCTTTTTCTAAGTTCTAAGGCAGATCTCCCTTCGTGAAGAAGTCTCTACCTTATTAGGTTAAATCCTAACCATTCTAAAGTTCAAATTTTAGCATTGTATTTATTTTGCACTTTATATCTTTAATACCTAAGGGTGTACTGTATTGTGTAGTTTTACACCCCCCAAATATTAAAGTCTAAATCTAAACCCTAATATAAAATGAATAAAATGATTGGTGAAGGATTTTTGATATTTTGGTTAAATCCTAACGGATAATCATAAATTAGTTATGATATCTATTTTTTTGCATTTTTAAAATATAAGAAAGATGCAATTTTTTATTTTTTTATGAGAACATGCTTGGAAAACTTTTAGGATTTGGATGTATGCATGAAAAGAAACCATTTTTTAAGAGGAAATTAATTTTAGATTATTTAAAACTTAAAAAAATAGAAATATTTTGGAAAAAATCAAGTATTTTAATATTAGATCTGCATCTTACAGTGTAAATATGCAACTCAATATTATAAAAATTTGGTAGAAAAACATGCAAGAAAATCACAAATATTTTAAAATAACCCTTGATTTTTTTTGAGTTTTTTTTTTTAAATTTTTGTAATTATTATTATTATTATTATTATTATTATTATTAAATATATTGGCCTAGGCCAACTGGCATCCTAATAGACTTAACCCTTTTTTTTATGAGTTGGGCTGGATCTGGCCTAGCAATATGGGTTAGACCAAGATGGGTACAGCCCGACTCAACTTAGTCACTTGTCCAACCTAGTGATTAAGTTGAGTGAACAGTGGAATATGAATTATAATTCGCATTCCACTGTTAATATGTAGCACAACTGCATGTGAAAGGTGGAGAGGGGAAGAAAAAGAAGAAGAAAAAGGAGAGAGTTACCTTCATTTGTGAGAAAGGAGGTATGGCTGGTGGCTGAGGAGGCCGACGCTAGCTTTGCGATGAACAAGAAACCTTTGACTAGGGGGAAGAAGGAGAAGTTGGCGCAGTGGTTCCTGTCGCCGATGAGGGGATGGAGTGGCAAAGGTGCTGGGCCATCGATAGTAACGTTGGTGGTGTGGTGATGGTGGCTGAGGAAGCCGAAGGACAATAGTGGATAAGAGACAAAAAATGATAATGGTAGATAAAATATTGGGGGAAAAGCTGGTATTTTTTAGTTTGCAAGCTGATAACATGATTAATTCTTAAACATAATTAAACTTTAATTTGACTCATGATTAAATCAAATTGATCTAATAATAATCTATTTATGTTCTTAGGTTTAAATTTATATAGATTCGTCCAATATTTGTGTAACTTAACTTTAAATTTGCATTGTTCCTCCAATTTTTAGTGAAATGAGGTACAATTAGGCTCTCGATTCCATCTAAAATTACAACTTTATTTTTTTAACATGTGAAAGCCTCTCAGTTTGCTTTAGCTACAATGTTTGTCTTTATTTTATTTTTTGATTTTTTATTTTGAAAAATTAAATTTGAGAAATAACCTAGAAATGAGTGAGGATAATATTCAAGATTGAATCCATCTCAGTGAGTATTTTACTTTTCACTTTCAATTAAAGCATATTAAGATTAGATATCAATAATTTTGAGGTGTTATGAAGATGAAGTTATCGAGAAGCTCCATGTTGATGATATTGGATATGATAAGCAAACCTATACTGAGAAAGAAGTTTGAGTTCGTAGAACCTGGTAGCTAGAGTCTCCTAAATTGAAGCGAAAGTGAGGTGGAGATTTGTTCGGTGGTCCCGCAGGACCCGCACCATGTTACAATGGGAACTCCACATATTTTAAATGAAGAAAAGAAGTTTCGACTACTGATATAAATAGAAAAATTAATTATTGTGGTAGAATGTCTTGCCAGAGAAAAAGAGAGAGCACGAGACAAAAACCAAAGATAGCATCTTGCAGACACGTTGTTTTGCATTATGGACGGTTGGACTGAAGAGTGGTGGTGTCTAAGATGGTTCAGACTACTTAATTGATGTTGTTGTAATCGACTCACAGTATTATCCAGACATGGAATCTATTTTGTATTCCGTGGATGATTTTTCAGCTTTCCTTTGAGAGGATAGTATCAAAGAGTTAATCACAGCTGATGACAGGTCCAGTGATACTGATTCTAATACAGTAGACACCTCTGGGGTAGGAGAGTCTCAACCCTATACTAATACAGAAGTAGAATTCCAGGAACCTCTCAAAAGATTCTTAGATGGCAATTGGCAAACTGGTAATTCACCTAACTCATCTACCATTTCAATTGACATACTATTCCCTGAAACTCAGAAGAACTATGTTATGTTACCAGTAAGAAATTTGGATGCTTGAACTGACACCTCGGTTGTAAGGGAAATAAAAGATGGAACAGTTTATACACTGTTGTTGTGATTCTTTATTAATCAACCAAGCTGTACATATATAGGTTTAAGAGAAACTAATCAATACCTAAATACAAGGAAGGATAAGAGGAAGACTCCTAGTCTTAAGGAAGTTTGAACTGTTGCTGAATACAAGGGAGTTTGAACATGAATGATTTGATTTTCATTTTGATAATGTTGATCTTCATTCTGATATGCCCCCTCAAGATAGGCCACGACTAGAGAGGCCAATCTTGTCACGCAAATTCTGAAATTGAGATCGAGGCAGAGGTTTAGTGAGAAGATCAGCAAGCTGATCTGCTGAAGAAACGTGTGCCACACGTAGAACACCAGTTTGCACTTGGTCACGTAGAATGTGATAGTCAATGGCTACATGCTTCATCCTGGAATGAAAAACCGGATTGAAATTTAATTGTGTGGCTCCAATATTATCACAGTAGATGACTGGAGTGTGGAGCAATATAGCACAAAGCTCTGAGAGTAAGGAACGAATCCAACACAGTTTAGCTGCAGTAGCAGCAACTGATCTATATTCTGCTTCAGTAGAGGACCTTGCTACAGTGTTTTGTTTCTTAGAGCTCCAGGAAATGAGATTGGTGCCAAGATAAACAAGGTTGGCACTGGTAGAAGAGTAGTCATCTTTGTTACCTGCCCAGTCAGCATCCGAGAAGGCATGAAGTGAGTCTGATACAGCATGAAGGGAGAGTGGAGAGTTGCGTTTAAGAAGAAGTCCATCATGTGGTGTGCCACATAGATAACGCAAAATCCTTTTAACACAATTCCAGTGCTCATCAGTCGGGGCATGCATGAACTGGGACATTCTATTAACAGCAAAAGAAATATCTGGACGAGTGAGTGACAAGTATTGAAGGCTACCTACAACTGTTCTGTACTCTGTGGGATCTGAGAGAAGCGATCCTGAGGATAATGTAAGTGAAGATGAGTGCGTTGGCAGTGGAGTAAGAACAGGTTTTGACATTTCCATGTGTGTTTTATTAAGCAGCTCCTGGATATAGCGACGCTGGGAAAGGAGAATGCCTTGACGTTGAGGAATAACTTCTACACCAAGAAAGTAGGAAAGATTGCCAAGATCTTTGAGAGAAAACCTTTTAGCTAGACAAGCAACAAATTGAGATATAAGGTCTGCATTATTACCCGTTAGGATAATATCATCTACATACACTAAAAAGTATAGCAGTTTAGTATCAAGTTGCAGAATGAATAAAGAAGTATCAGAATGTGAATTTCTGAAACCAGAATCTATGAGAAATTTACGCAACTCCTGATACCAAGCCCTGGGAGCTTGTTTGAGGCCGTAGATAGCCTTGTGAAGTTTACACACATGAGTTGGATTATCAGAGTCAATAAAGCCAGGTGGTTGAGCCATGTAAACTATTTCTGCTAAGGTACCTTGGAGGAATGCATTGTTGATATCTAATTGGCGAAGAGACCAACCATTGGCAACTGCAATACTGAGCACCAGGCGAATAGTGGTTGGCTTAATTACTGGACTGAAGGTCTCCAGATAATCCACACCCGGTCTCTGATGAAAGCCTTTGGCCACAAGGCGCGCTTTGAACCTGTTAACAGAGCCATCAGGATTGTGCTTGATGCGAAATATCCACTTACAGCCTACAAGGTTATTCACATTAGTTGGAGAGACAAGTTCCCATGTTCCATTGTGAACAAGGGCATTGTATTCGTCTGACATAGCATTTCTCCAGTTGGAATCTTTGAGAGCCTGGGCAATAGTTGATGGTTCGGAATTTAGGGAAGAGATTAACTATGTGTGAAGGTTTAGTTTTTGAATAGGTTTGAGGATATTATTTTTGGCACGGGTAGTCATGGAATGGCGAGGAAATGGTGGGGAGGCTGGTTGTGAGACAGGGGAGGGAGGTGAGGATTCAGCTGATAAAGTTGGTGATGAGGTAGCAGCAGTAGGAGGCAATTCTGGTGCAGGTACGGTTGGAGTGTAAGAATGCGGCTGGGATGGAAGGGGAACAGAGACTGTAAGAACTGGTGGCAACCAAGAAACTGCTGTAGTGGAAGTGGGACGTGGAAGCATGCTGTGGAGATTAGTATAAGGAAAAACAGACTCTACAAACTTGACATGACGAGAGACAAAGGTTTTGGAAGTGGACGGTTCAAAACAAAGATATGCATGTTGAGATAACGAGTAGCCAATAAAGACACAGGGTTTGGATTTGGGTTCTAATTTGTGGGATGAATATGGACGAATCCACGGATAGCATAAGCAGCCGAAACTTTTTAACCTGGAATAGTTGGGTGCTGTTTTGAAAATTAATTCAAATGGACTAGAGAGATTCAAAGTTGGGGTAGGCATCCTATTAATGAGGTAAACAGCAGTACTAAAGGCATGATTCCAGAATGTTAATGGAAGGGATGCATGCGAGAGTAGCGTGAGGCCAGTCTCAACAATGTGACGGTGCCTGCGTTCAGAATAACCATTCAGCTCAGGGGTATGAGGTGGTGTGGTCATATAAGTTATCCCAGCTTTAGAAAGAAAATTTCTGAGGCCTAGATACTCTCCCCCATTATCAGTGTAGAGAGTGATAATACGGTGTTGAAAATAATTCTCAACAATGGCTTTATAACGTGTAAAAACTTCATGAACATCAGATTTATGTTTGAGGGGATAAAACCAGACATATTTGGTAAAGTGATCAACAAATATAACATAGTATTTGAAGCCATCAGAAGACAGAATTGGAGAAGTCCAAACATCGGAGAAAACAATTTGCAAAGGATGTGTGGATATAAGTGAGGAAATAGAGAATGGTAACTTATGACTTTTATTGCAGAGGCATGCATTACATGAGAAATCAGAAGTGATAGACGAAGACGATTCTAAATGAGAACTAGTGAGGATGTGTTTTAAAATAGGAAATGCTAGATGTCCTAAGCGATTATGCCAGGTCGTGCATGTGGTTTTGGTGGTTGAGAAGGCTAGAAGTGGTGGAGACTATGGTTTGAAAGCTGGCCATTCATACACTCCGTCCTTAATACTGCCCTGGAAGAGAATTGCCCCCGTTTGAAGATCCTTCACAAAGAACAAGGATGGTAAGAACTCGACAGAAACATTGTTAGTGATACAAAACTGATAAATAGAAATCAAGTTTCTCTTCATAGTGGGTACACATAGAACATTAGACAATTTAAAGGATGATGTAGGAGAGGATAGATGTGAAGAACCGGTGTGTGTAATTGGAAGATTGGTACCATCACCTATCATAACATCATCGGATCCACTGTAAGGAGAGTGCAAAGATAAATTCTCCAAATCTGTTGTCACATGGTGAGAGGCACCACTGTCGAGTAACCATGTAGGAGAGGTGGATGAGTTGTTGGCAACAAAGTTTACACGTGGCTGCCAAGGGGAAGCTGAGTTGTGTGCTATGGAAGGCTCATTATTAAAGGCAGTAATCGGAATGAGCTGAAATGAAGGACACCGTTTGGCTGTGTGACCCTGAATGCCACATATTTGGCAGAAGCCTTGATATTGTCGCAGGGGAGGGCGGGTAGGACGATAGGCAGGGTGAGTGTTTGAGGGGAAAGGAGGCCTGAAAGTGGTGGGAGGGGAAGAACGCCAATATTGTGGATTGGCAGGGGATGGATGAGGAGGGCGAAAAGTGGAGGTTGGGCGATTACCACGCCATGCATGAGAAGTCTTTTGTGTAGGATTGGCTGTAATGGGAAGGGGTGTTACATGGGAGGAGGACGTGGCTTCAAAAGAAAGAAGCTTTTCATGCAGTTCATCAAATGAAATGGAAGTGTCACGTGCTTGAACTGCACGAACAAGTTCTTTGTAGTCATTATCGAGACCATCCAGAATTTTTTCAGTGAGGTCTTCTGGATCCATGGGTGCACCTAATATAGCCAGTTCATCAGCACTGGCTTTGACAGAGTGAAGAAATTCAGTAATGGTCTGAGATCCTTTGGATGGATTTTTGAGCTGATTTTTAACTTGTTTGATGCGGCCACGTGAAGGTTTAGCATACGTGTTGGCAAGTATGGTCCATGCTTCTTGAGTAGTCCCTGCACAAGCAATAAAAGGAATAATGGTAGGAGAAATAGAGCCAATCAAGGCATTAAGCAGAAGCTTATCCTGACGAATCCAAAGTTTATGAGAGGGATTTGTTGTGGTGATGTTGTCTGCAGTAATGGTTTTGGGAGGGCAGGGTGTTGATCCATCGATGTATCCAATGAGATCATATCTAATGAATAAAGTTTCAAACTGAAGCTTCCAGGAAATGTAGTTTGTGGATGTGAGTTTGAGAGGTGTTTGTGCAGTGGTATTTATTGTAATGAGAGGAACCTCATGGTATGGAAGGCTGGAAGAAGAGATAGTAGCTGCTGAGTCGATTTGTGTGGTCATGTTTATGTTTTGAACAAGAGGATCGACGGTTTGTGACAGAAGAAAGAAGAAACTAATGAAGAATAGAAATAGGCAGCTCTGATACCATAAAAGATGGAACAGTTTATACACTGTTGTTGTGATTCTTTATTAATCAACCAAGCTGTACATATATAGGTTTAAGAGAAACTAATCAACACCTAAATACAAGGAAGGATAAGAGGAAGACTCCTAGTCTTAAGGAAGTTTGAACTGTTGCTGAATACAAGGGAGTTTGAACATTAATGATTTGATCTTCATTCTGATAATGTTGATCTTCATTCTGATAGGAAATAGAACAGTCTTTAAAGGGTAATAAACCACAGGATTATGATGGTGGGATGGATCAACAATTGCCCCATAAACTGTCACACACTGAAGAGCACCATTCTGGTAATAGGTGCAACAATCTAACAGGTCAGTGTTTAAGAAATCGTTCTCACTGATACCCAATGATCTCCGTAGAAGAAAATAGAAGGCAATAGTCTTGACCTATACTGGAACTATTGAGCAGACAGTTGAGGAATAGGAGATAAGGGAGACGAATTCCATGGACTCCAAAATTATGCGAGGAAACCAGCGTCACTATCAGACCTCTGATATATTATCAATACCTGACACTGGAAGATCCATTGTAAGTCCAGGAAATGTTGAAAGCAAAGGCGTGCTTGGGATTTGGTGGTGTGCAAGATCTGGCTGTTTATGAATCAACCATTAGAAGGAATGTTAATAGAGAGCAGAAAGATTGGGCAGAAACGCAGTAAAATGGATGTGGCCTAGGTATGGATGCAGGTTGCTTAAGTTTTTTTAAAAAAGATTTTTTTTTAGTATAGTTGTGGTCTTGGTGAGTTACCAAAGAGGAAATCGGTTAGGCATCTTATAAGCAAGAATGGTGTTGGGATATGTTTCCTCATTGAGACTGAAAAACAGAGTTGTTCAAATCACCTCATGGTGCGGATGTTAAATGGTTTGCATTGGATTTAGATGTCTTCATGAGGGGTTTTGGCAATGTGGAATGATGGTTGATTCAAGGTTCAATCAGTTGAGTATGGTGGGCAGTGGTTAGCAGTTTTTGGGGTACATGTTAAAATGAATTTTAACTGTGTAGTGGTTGGGGTCTGTGCAGGGAGATCTGCTGCTGAAAATAGGATATTATTCGAGGAACTGATTCTTATAAAAAATGCTTTTGGGCTTCCAATATTTGTTGCTGGGGATTTCAATGAAACATTGTTTAGCAATAAGAGGAGTAGTGGTTATTTGAATATAACTAGTTCTACTGCCTTCTGGACTTTCATATCGGATTGTAATCTATTGGAATATCCTTTATTTGGCTACCGCTATAAATTGTTTAGAGGCAGGTTAATGAGTCATATTGATAGAGCTTTCGCGGCATGAGAATGTAAGTTGCAGTTTCCAGACTTATCTCTAACTAGACTTCAGAGAGGTCTATCGGATCATTGTCTAATGATTTTAGAGGCATAGTGTCAGAACGGGGGATGGAAACCTTTCCGATTCCTATACATTGCAGACTCTTGAAGAATTTTGGGGTTGATACAGCCATATTATTCGATAGTTTCATCCATATTTAACTAGTGTTTTGCCTATGTTTTATATATAAAATAACTTGATATATATATATATATATATATATATATATATATGTTTTGAAGGCACTTTTGAATGAAAGGTGCAACAAAGAATAAATTGAAGGAAATTAGCAGATTTGACCTTCAGTCGATGTTTTGTGCAGAGCATGAGCTCTAGAGGTCGAAATGAAGTGATTCCAGTGGTATTAAAAATCTAACATCCATAGCTTTCTGCACATCTAAGGAAAGAAAATAAAATAAGGAATAGCATGAAAACCTCAGCCTTCAAAGTCAAATTTTGCAATCTGCCAGTGTTGACCTTCGGTCATTCCGACTTGAATATCTGGAGCTATAGAAGTTCAATTGATGCAAACTCAATTTGTTTCGATTCCTGACTCAAATACCTATCAACTCTCTAAATTTCAGCCAAAAATGATGTCATATGAGTAAGATATGAGTTTTTAAAGATGACAACTGAATTCTGCCAGTAAACAGGTTTCGTGAAGAAACGAGTCCAAATTACATTCTGAAGCATGTAAACCGACATCCAAGTTTTTATTTCAGAAATTTAGCTCTCTAAGCCAAAGCTTGAAAATTTCATGCAAGGCTATTTGTCTTTTTTTTAGAAAAATAGTTATTAAAGTACTTAAATGTAAATTGTCTACTTAAGGGAGAACTATTTTGTAAAATAGACATTAGGGTTTCCTAAGATATAAAAAGAATGAGAGAAGAGAAGGAGGCAGCCAGCCAAGAAGAGAAAAACACCCCCTTCCTCTAAGAAACCTGAAATCATGCATTCCCCCTTCTTTTTGATTAGTTGTTCAACAAACATGCAAGGCTAAACTCTTTTTCTCGGTTGCAAGGATACGGAAACCTTCGGATTTCAAGAACTGTGATATTTATTTTATCTTTTCTTTTCAGTTTATATGATGAATATGTTTGTTTTTCTATACTTATTTTTTCTATGATTGTTTATTTTAATTGCTAAAGCGGGCTATAAGTTATTATTGTAGACAATCTATTGCTAAGTTTGATATCAAAACCGAAGATGTGGTATATGAACTTGTGAAGCAACTTACTTTAATAATTGTGATGGATCTACGTTATTAATCTTAGGGAGAACATTCAATCAAATCAAACATAGATTGCGGACAATTATGTTTTCTTGATTAATCAACTTATGTAGTTCTTAAGGCTACCATTGAATTAAATTACTAGTGTGGACATTTATGGTTGTTTGATGGTTAGGGCTAATTATACGATAGATCCGTTAACTAACCAATATTAAGAAAGTATAAATATTCAGAATATGAATTGATGTTTCGTTTCCATTATCAATTCTAATTTCTGTAAGTGGATGTGTGTTTGCGACCAAAGTTTGTTCTCTTGATAATTTTCTAATTTTATTTAATTTTGCTTGAGAGTTTTCTATTTTCTTTTGCTTTAACCTAGATAATGTCCAAAACCCCCTCAAATTGCATATTATCTAGCATAAAAATCTGTCTTGAACCTTTCTCGTGGAATCGATCCATTGCTTGCTCTATACTATCTTGTGTGTTGTATTTTAAGTTAAGATAATTAATTTGTGCAACCGCGACATCGCAACAGGGGGTGAATGTTGTTTAGCTCATACCTGACAGTTCAGGTTAATTATTCTGTAAGCTAAACTTGCTAGCAGTTAAATTTAAGAAATGGAATAGTAGTGTTTTTAGGAACCAGGACAGAAAACTGGCAGATATTGAGAGTAAAGTACATAGGTTGGAAGCTGAAGGAGAACGACGGCACCTAGTTGATTCTGAAGTAGAGGAATTAGGTCGACTAAACTATAACAATATGGAGGCAAAAGTCAAGACACACTTGGTGTCAGTTAGGTGATAAGAACACTAAGTTCTTTCACTTAATGGCCAGTGTTCGAAAAGACAAAAAAAATATCACTCAGTGCACTATGCAAAA
>Ga0325411_1008229_pt1 | contig 11298 bp, 8 predicted proteins | sample PopdelMetagenome_13_FD_206181 | JGI IMG/M metagenome (GOLD analysis project Ga0325411, IMG submission 206181) | Populus deltoides microbial communities from Bellville, Georgia, United States - Xylem-PdIQD-R4 | ecosystem: Host-associated > Plants > Phyllosphere > Stem > Wood/Secondary xylem...
AATCATAGATCATTTTGCTTCATTTTTCATTATGATCATCGTTTTCTGTGTTCCTTTTAGAACTTTTTTTTCGGTCCCTTGGAATAGTTGCTTAGGATCCCAAGATCATGCCTTGCTGCAAAGCATGTTTCTTTTGTATTGAATATCACCCGTCAAACAGATTTCTTTTTGAAGTAAAACATGTCTGCAATCCGTATTGATAAATTTAAAAATCTTAGCTTCACATAGTATTATATCTTCTCTCGATCATTATGATGAGATGAAATGATGATTAAAAAAAGCATAAAAAATGAAAGAAAGTGATTAATTTTTTTTTGGCCAATGAGGATGGAATTGAAAACTAATGATAAAACATTTGCCTTTTCCTTTCAAGAAATTAAAGAATAATCTTTGGACCTTAACCTCATTGCTCTTATCAAACTGAATCTGAATTTTATTTATAATTATTTTTCCATTCCAAAATCATTTTATTAAAAAAGAGTAAAAAACCTTTAAAATTTAAAGTCTTGTTATAAAATCTGTAAATTAGAATTTTTTTAGACTTCATAACTCTTGAGTTTAACCTCCTAGTTTTTCATTATACTTGAAATTTTTAATATCCTTTAATATTTTCATTCTCTTATCCTATAAATACACTACTTGTTTTGTATTCTAGATATAGAAAAATATAGAAAGAAATGTATGAAATTGTTTTTTAAATTTTATTTGGAATATATATGTTCTTATTTGTTTTTCAGTTTTTAACACGTTATTAGCATGATCACTCAAATTAATTTATATTGAAATCTCGGCACGCATGAACTTCTATGTTACGTGACTTGTATCAATTTCAATATATATATTTTTTTTAATATTGTTAATATTTTATAGAATATATTTGGTTCTTTAACTTATTTTAACAAACTTTCTTTCTTTTTTATTCATCAAGATTTAAAGTTTCTAAATAACTAATATTGTAAGTTCTTGAAGAATTAAATAAATTAAATACAGTTCTTGAAGATCTAGTATTTCTAAAGAACTAAATAAATAGTAATCTTAAAAGGCTAATTTGTTTCTTTTATATTAATGATTTTATTTAATAAGCTATTTTTTTATATAGATAATGTTGAATTTGACGAAACTTGAATTTACCACTCTTGATATCTTTGGGAATAATTATTTGTCGTTGATCCTTAACGCTAAGATTCATTTGAAATCTATGAATCTTGGAAAGACCATTAAAGAGGAAAATAATACTTCCTTTTAGGATCGTGCAAAAATAATGATTTTCATTCGTCACCATCTCCATGAAGGATTAAAAGTTGAATATCTCACAATAAAAAATCCTCTTATTCTGTGGTTAAATTTAAAAAGAAAGATATAACCACCAAAAATTTACTATACTTCCTTAATCTTGTTATAATTGGTTACACCTGATGTTACAAGATTTTAAATTGATTAGTTAATATGATTTTGTTTTTTTTTTAAAATTACCTCAGCTAAAATTTTATGGTGAAAATATCATAGAATACCAAATATTAAAGAAAACATTTTCTACTTTTTATGCCTCAAATATTGTCTTGCAGAAATAATATAAAGAATACAATTTCAAGAGGTACACAAAACTAATTTCATATTTTATTGTGGCTAAACAAAATAATAAGCTTTTGATGGTAAATCATCAATCCCATCCCATTGGTTCTAAATCACTCGCTGAAGTGAATTGAACTTTTGTCCAAAAGATAAGAAAGAATCAAGGGTGTCGATATGGAAAGAATAAATGGAAAAAAAGATGAGATAATCCTTTAAAAGGCAACCTAACATACCGCCAGAAATGAAGACACAATGAACCCAAACAAGAAAAGGGCAAGACTTTGCATAAACCCGATGATAAGTGCTATAAATGTGGTATGCATGAACATTAGTCTCGCACTTGTCTCATGCCAAAATATCTTATAAATTTATATCAAGTATATCCGAAACAAAATACAATTGAGACTAATTTTATTTATAAAGATGATTTTGAATGTCATAATGCTTATGTTGATATTAATGATTTCTTTAAAAACCCAGATAAAACATATAACATACTAAGTGGTGGAATCCTTGGAGATAATTAAGATTTTTTTATTTGTATTATGATATTTATCTTATTGTATTCTCAATAAATAATGTCAATTTTATTTTAGTTAAATAATAAACTTTAATTGTATTTTAAATAGAGATATGATTTTTTATGATGAAGATTTATTTCTGGCAAACAATACAACAACGCACATAATTCTCAAGGAAAATAAATATTTTGAATATTTGACATTAATTAAAGCTAACGTCACCAAAATATCATGTCTAACAAACATGATTAAAGGCTCTAAAAGTGTTAATAATTTGTTATCAAATAACACAAAACTGAGCATCAAAGATGAATTATATTCACCTGAGTCCACAAGAAATTTGACCAAGTTTTAACGATATACCTACTAATGGTTATCATATTAAAACAATAAATGAAGGGAAAAAAAATCTTTATATTATTTCACGTATTTCAGGCTAAAAACTTGTACTTGTGATATACTAAAAGTGTTCTTAATTAAAAATATCTATGTTTTGACACGATCAACTTGGATATCCGAAATCAATAATGATGCGACGAATTATTGAAAATTTATATGAGCATCCTTTAAAGAACTTGAAGATTCTTTTACCAAGTGAAGATCCATGAGTTACATGTTTTCAAGGTAAATTAATTGTCAAACCATCTCCATCAAAAGTTGTTATAGAATCACAATCTTTTCTCGAAAGAATTCAAGGAGATATGTATGGACCTATTCATCCACCATACAGACCTTTTAGATATTTTATGGCATTGATTGATGTATCAAGTAAATGATTGTATTTTTGTTTACTTTCTAGTCAAAATATTACACTTGCTAGATTACTACTAACGCAAGTTCATGATTATCCAATCAAGAAAATTTGATTGGACAATGCTGGTGAGTTTACTTCTCAAATATTTGATAATTTTTGCATTATATTGGAATTGATGTTGAACATCTTATTGCACATGTACATGCTCAAAATAATCTGGAAAAATCATTTATAAAACGTCTTAAATTAATTGCTAGATCATTACCTATAAAATCAAAATTGCTTACATTTATTTGGGGACATATTATATTACATGCTACATCATTGGTTAAATTAGACCAAGTGCTTACCACAAATATTCTCATTTTCAACTTGTTTTTGGTATACCATCAAATATATTTTATCTATGAACTTTTAGTTATGCGGTATATATGCCTATAACACCCCCACAAAGGACCAATACGGGTCCACAATGTAGAATATAAATTTATATTGGTTTCAATTCTCCATCTATTATTAGATTTCTTAAACCATTGACTGATGATGTTTTTAAGACACATTTTGGATACTGTTATTTTAATGAGAACATTTTCCCATCATTAGGGAAAGAAAAATTAGTGTTTGAAGCTTAGTAAGAAAGTACTTGGAAACACCTTAAGTTTTCTTATTTTGATCTAAGGACAAATCAATGTGAACTTGAAGTTCAAAATATAATTCATTTATAAAATATTGCAAATCAATTACCAGATGTTTTCACAAATAGTGAAAAAGGGGTTAAATCCCTTATTCTACCTGCAAATGCTCCGTCTATAATTGAAATCCCTGAAGAAAAAAACAACAACATAGTAACAAATGAATATATATCACTTCTGAAGTGCGAAAGACTTGTTAGTGCTAAGGAAAAAAAATCCTAGAAAACATAAATTACAACAAATAGATGATGGTACTTTTAAAGATTCCTCATCCATAAAATAAACGATAAATATTATGTTAAAATCATCTCCTAATATTGATTCTTCTAAAGTGGGACCTCTTGAAAAGATTCAAGTAACTGGAAATAATGAGATCTCTATAAACTATGTTCACAAATGAGAGATTTTGGATCAAAATAAAATTGTCATAAATGATGCATTTGCATTAAAGGTTGCTTGTGGCATCATCAGACGTGATGATAAAATTGAACCACAAACTATCGAAGAATGTCGATATAGAAATGATTGGTCAATGTGGAAAGAAGCAATCCAAACAAAGTTAAACTCAAATGCAAAACGTGAAGTATTTGGACTTGTAGTTCATACACCTAAAGGTGTTATGTCTATTGGGTATAAGTGAGTTTTTGTTAGAACGAAATGAGAATAATGAAATTGTTTGATACAAGGCACGACTTGTTGCACAAGGTTTATCACAAAGACTTGGGTTTGATTATGAAGAAACTTATTCTCTATTTATGGATGCAATCACTTTTATATTTTTGATTGGTTTAGTAGTCTTATAAACTCTAGATACATGTTTAATTGATGTATTTACACCATATCTATATAGATCATTAGATAAAGATATCCATATGAAATCCCTAAAAGATTCAAAATGCCTAAAGCCTATTATGATAAACTCGAAAGTGTTTTTTTTATTAAACTACAAAAATCTTTATATGGGTTGAAGCAATTTGATCGAATGTGGTATAACTATCTTAATGAATACATGCTAGAAAAAGATTTTGAGAATAATGAGATTTGCCCTTGTATTTTTATTAAGAAAACCACATCGAAATTTGCTATTATTGTAGTATATGTTAATGATTTAAATCTTATTGGTACTTATGAAGAGCTCATAAAAATTGTAACCTATAATTTGAGATGAAAGATCTTGGAATTTTTTTTTTTATCTTGGTTTATAAATTAAACATCTTTCAAATGAAATATTTGTCCATCGATCGATATATACAAAAAAAGTCTTGAAGCATTTTTACATAAACAATGTTCATCCTTTGAGTACATCTATGATTGTTCGATCACTTGATACGAAGAAAGATATTTTTTGACTGCTAGAAGAGGATAGATAAATTCTTGGTCTAAAAGTACCATATCTTAATTTCATTGGAGCACTCACATATCTTGTAAATTGTACAAGATCAGATATAACTTTTGCAGTCAATTTATTGGCAAGATATATTTCAACTCCCACAAAAAAACATTGAAATAAGGTCAAACATATACTTTGCTATCTCCGCGGAACAACTGAAACGAGTTATTTTATAATGGATCAAATTCGTAATTGATTGAATATGCAGATGTAAGTTATCTATCTAGTCCTTGTAAAGGGATATCATAAACAAGTTATCTATTTACCTATTGAGGTTCTGAAAGTTCTTAGAGATTTGTCAAACAAACATCAATAGTTATTTCATTAAATCATTCATAAATTACAGCAATCCATGAAGTAAGCCGATAATATATATGGCTAAGGTAAATTATCCAGCATATAAAAGAAAAATATGGATTGTCAACCATTGAAGATAGTCCCACAATATTGTTTGAAGATAATGCTGCTTGCATCACTCAACTTAGAGGAGACTGCATTAAAAAAGACAAAACAAAATATATCTCACCAAAGTTCTTTTATACTCATGAGCTTCAACAGAAGAAAAATATAATATCAAACCAATAAGGTGAAGTGATAGTTTAGCATATTTATTTATAAAGTTTTTACCAACGTCATCTTTCAAGAGACTTGTTTATAATATTGGAATGCGTGATCTTAAATTTTTATCATTAGACATGTATTTTTGAGGTGAAGTCAATGCAAGTTGTACTTTTTTTCCCACTCGTTTAGGTTTTTCCTATGGAGTTTTACATTGCAAGGTTTTAATGAGGTAATTTGATATTTTTATGAATCATGAAATATTTGAATATAAATCTTGAAGTACCTATATAATTTTTTCTATTGAATTATAAAGTATTCAGAAATCACATACGAAATGTTGTACTCCTTTTCCTTCGCTTAAGTTTTTTTCCTTTAAATTTTTCTTTGTAAGGTCATTCAAGAGGAAGTGTTATAAAATATATAATTATATATATTGAATGTAATCTCTTAGACTTTATAACTCTTGGATTTAATCTCTTGATTTTCCATTACACTTGAATTTTCTATGTATTTTAATGTTTTTATTTTCTTCTCTTCTCTTGTAAATAGACTATCTATATAATAATTTAAGTATTGAAAAATATATAATAAAAGATATGAATTTATTATATAAAAAATATAGAGCAGGGCAGTATAGAAATTAAGAAACATATTCAGGGATAAAACGGACTTTTAAAGCACCCTAGGTTTCCATGACATAAAAATACAGCACTCTGGCACTTGCGAGCCATCCCTCTCACTCTGTTTGTTGCGAAGCAAATTTAGGGTTTAAGGAAAACCAAAATGGGAGTTTTCACATTCGTTTGCAGGAGCTCCAGTAACGAGTGGAGCGCCAAGCAGATCTCAGACGGCAATATCGAGGCTTCAGCCTCCTCCACCTTCGAATTGCAAAGGAAACTCGTCCAGTCCGCTCTCTCCGCTGATTCATCCGGCGCCGTCCTGTCCTCTTTCTCATACGTCACTCCTTCCTCCGCTGTTTTCCAGGTACTCGCCTCTCTTTCTCTCTATTTTTATATAATTATTTTGATTTATAATCTCATGGTGAATTATAATCGTCTTATTTGCTAATAAATCAGATGCTATTTATGCAAATATTTTATTATTTGAAATGCAATTGTCTCATTAATTAGGTTTTATAGTGCTAAATATGGCAAGGGTGGATCTGGAATTTCATGGACCGTTTTAGTTGTGTCTGATGGGATGGGTGAATTTTGTGTGGTATATAGGTGGTCATTGGTGGGAGCGCCGGTGGTGCCTTCTTTGGTGGTGGTGGTGGTGGTGCAGTAGCAGCTCCAGCAGGAGGTGCAACAGCTGCAGCTGAAGCACCTGCTGCTGAGGAAAAAAAGAAGGAAGAGGAGCCTGAGAGTGATGATGATATGGGGTTCTCTCTTTTTGATTAAGCATATGCCTAGTTACTATTTCTTGCGTCTTTCTTTTCAATGGTTTACACTCATGTTGCAAAATTTTACTAGAACTGGTTAATTGGATTTAGATCAGATTAATTGTGTTTTTTGATTGGATACGGATTATATTCAATGAGTTAATATTTAGCATTTCATTGTGCTTTGCATCTGGTTGGTGTATGGATTGCCAATTATTATGCGAATTGGTTCCAACATCAGTGTTGATCGTAGACTTGACACTAGTGTAGTTTTTTGCATTAGATTTTTGATTTGGTTTATTAGCAAGTGTTATTCATGACAACAGTTTTGAATGGATTGTTAATTATCATGCGACTTGGCTCTTGTCGTGTGGTTCTTGCTGGCTCTTCTCTTGTGATGCATGTGAATTGGTTCCCATGTCAGTGTAGATAGTCGATTTAACACTAGAGTGTGGTTTTCTGCATCAGGTTTTGGGTTTGGTCCATTTGCAACTGTTATTCATGACAAAAGTTTCAAATGGATTCCAGATTCAACCGAGCACCTTCTTGACTGTGATTTTAATAGCTTAACTGGATAGGCTTCTGATGTTAGTATCTTGTACATCCCTATATCTACTTTTCCACCATATAGCCGTGGAGCTACACAATTTGCTTAGACTTTGACACTACAACTGCATTCACTATTGTTGCTTGTAATACAGCAGTGAGGATCATGGAAGGTGGTCCTTGTATGGCAGTACCTAAAAACATTGCAATTGACTATAGGGGATGATTCTTAATATTATTATCCAAAATACTAATTCTCTGTGGATATACTGTCCCTAGACACAAAACACTATTCATTGCAATAGTGTTATGACTTTTGTCTTTAATGGGGTTACCTCAGTTTCATTATCCGGGTAATAGATTTGAAAAATTAGCTCGAGTTGACTTGTGTATTTTTTAAAGTATTTTTTTAACACTTTTTACTAGTGTTTTTTTTTTTTGGCTTTCCTATTTATAGAGATATTTCAATTTCATGTGTTTGATTTGTTGATACAGGTTGATTGTCGGGTTTGTTTGAAGTTTTTTTTTTTAATTTTTCTATTCTTTGATATTTTTTTAAAAATTTATATTTTAAAATTGGTTTGTAATAAATTTCTTGATAGGATCTAGATCCAGAGTTTCATAGGTTTTATAGGTTACAAGCTTTTTAAGATTTGAATGTTTGTCTGAGTTTGCTTAGTTTTTACGAATGTTTTTATTTTCACCTTATATGATTTTTTTTAATCTTTAAAATTTGGTTCTTATTTTTGTAATTAATATTTATTTTATTTGAGATTATGTTTCTTTTTTTGTTCTCATTAAATTGTATCATTCTTGGGTTTTTTCTATCAAATTCTATTTTTATTTTTTTAATTGTATTTGCAAGTTTTTTTATTAATATATTTTTTTTTCAATCTCATTCTTCAAAATTAAATTGGTTGAGAATTATGCTTCTTGAATAAATATGAGTAAAAAATTTCATGAGAAACAATTTTTAGAGATTATATTAAGTTTAAGTTGTTTGTTTTTTTTTCTTTTTCTAAATTGATGTTGTCTTATTTTTATTATTTTTTTTAAACTTTTGTTTTGTTGTTTTTTCAGTTTAATTCTCTTTTTTTAATTGTTGTTTTTATTTTTATTTTTTTTTGTTTGATTCTATTGGGTTATCACTCAATAATTTTTTTTTCTATTTCACCTTAGTATTTTTTAATTTAGAAATAATGTATCGTATTACAAATGATTTTAAATTTCATTCCCTATGATTTTTTAATCTATCAAGTTTGGTCCTAATTATTTTAATTGCAATTTTTTTTGTTTGTGATATTTTTTTTTTAAAAACAAGTTTTTCTTATTTTCTTTTGCTCTTTATACTTATATTTTTATCATTTTATACTTGGTCTATTTATCATCTTTTTTTTTCTTATCTTTATTTTTTGTAATATTTTTAGTTTTTTCTTTACTTTGTTTTTGGAAAAAAATATTACTTTTTATTTTTTACACTTTGAATATTTATTAATTTACATTTGGTCTATTTATATCTTTTTTTTTTATCTTATCTTTATTCTTTTGTAATTTGTTTTTATTTTTTTCTTTACATTTTTTTGTTGAAAAATTATTATACAAAGACTAAGGAAATGACATTTCACTATAGCAATTGCAATATTATTTCATTCTTCTACTGCATTAAAAATTCGCTTGAGATTTTACATATTTTTATTAATACATATGATCTACTACTATATTTTATTATATATAAGTATTGATTTTTTAATTCACGGTTATATTTATTACTTGATTTCAAAAAATACATTAATAACATCTATACATTAATTCTTTTGCTTTAGAAAAAAAATTGTTCGATCTGTAGTGAAACAAGTTGAATAAACATGTTAATATTTTGTTTTTTTTTTTGTATTTATTGGCACAGATGATCTCGATGTATTTAATTAAATGCATGCATAAGCCTTTTGATTTATAATTAGATTAAAAAAAACCCTTTTGAAAAGCTTGAATGTTTTGTTTTTTGCAAAAAAAAAAATTATTCCACCCATGCTAAAATGCAGATCAAATAACTAGTAAATCCTAATGTGTTTATTTATTTGAAATTCAAATCCCCTGATAAGGATAAGATTCAAAACATTTTCTTTTAAGTGTAGTTATAAAACCTTGCCTGATGAGTTAACCCGAGACCTAGGTGATTTAAGGTCTTGATTGGGTTAAAAATAGGTAAAACTTGGATTTGCAATTGACATTGTCAAGCTCGAGTGACTCAGTGACTCAATCAGAAACCATTGACCTTTAGTTGAGACCTAACTTTTTTTTTAATAAACTAAAAAAATTATAAAATTAATTTATGAATACTTAACTTTATATATTTTAATACATTTCATATTTATTTTTATATTCTTTATTGTTTTGTAACTTTTCGATATAAGATAATTATTTTTTTATAGTCAATATTTATGTGTATTCTTTCAAAACTTTTTTTTTATGTAAGATATTAATATTTTAAACAATTTTTTTAAATTTTTTTTAAATTAACCCAAGAACTAACTTCTTGATTAAGTCAACTCTTGAACCGGTTTAACATCAATGATTTTGAGCCGTGTAAGCATACCCGAGAGATATTTGTTAATGCCGATGTACTAGATAGGTTTTTTTCTTTATATATATATATATATAAAAGCTGGATACAGTTGAGGACAGTATGATTTATTTAATTTAAATTAAATTTGGGCAATCTCTTCTTCTATACGGGTCAAGATAGATTAAATCTATCAAATTAACAATCATATATGTAGTAATATTGGGGAAAAAGAAATAAAGTATACAGTATTATTGTGTTATTCAAAAATAATATTTTTCATTTTTTTTAAATGATCGGTAAGATTCTAGGTTGTGCTTGATAAATCATGATAGTTTTAATTTTTTTTAAAAAATCAAATAAAAAATATAAAAAAACATGTTTTTTTTTTCATGCTAATAACTAAATATTTTTTTATTTATTTTAGATTATATTTATTTATAACATGCACTACATGGCATGAAACTTGAGATTTACGTGGTATACCGCATAAACAAACACAGCTTTATTAAGTTATAAAACTTTAATGAAATTCAATAATTTTCTTAGCATGAAGCTCAAGGCGAGGTTAAAACGGTGCATCTCATAAATAAAGTTGTAAAACTAGAGTTCAATTCAACAACTTTCTTGGCATGTAGCTCGAGGTCCCCATCATTGTTCAAAAATACCGATTCTACATTACCCCTTTCCATGCATGTTCCTCCCTAGTACACGAGCCATTTTCTAAGTAGGTGAAGAAGTAATCAAGAATATGACGATGAACTTGAGGTATTGTCTTAGTGGTCTTAGTGGCGGATTGGGGATTTTTTTTTTCTGCACTCGGGTTAGATTTTTTCTGTGTTTGTTTGTTATTCTCGCGATATTTTACTTGTGTATTAAATTTGCAAGATGTTCAGTGGACTCGGAAATAAGTCGTGATGTGTATAAGTTGGTCCGAACACTTCGGATTATCAAAAAAAAAAATAAAAATGATGATGAACATCAAATTAAGATGCATATGATTCTTGATAAAATCATAGCTAAGATATCAAATGATATGATTTTTATTAATTAAGGAGTACTATCCTTCTCTCTTTTTATGGATTAAGTTGGAAAAAATAAAAAAAAAATCAAAGAAATTGTTTAAGCATCCTTAGAACATCGAATCATTCTTTATATAAAACTGTCCTTTGAATCATGATAAGCAGCAATCTTATTAAAATTATAGGTGAAGTGTTGAACAAATCAATTACAGATGATCAAACCTGTAAACTAATATCTTTAAACAATTAATGATAATTATAATTAATTCTATATGACTGAGGTATGATGCGGGTCA
>Ga0325411_1008230_pt1 | contig 11297 bp, 5 predicted proteins | sample PopdelMetagenome_13_FD_206181 | JGI IMG/M metagenome (GOLD analysis project Ga0325411, IMG submission 206181) | Populus deltoides microbial communities from Bellville, Georgia, United States - Xylem-PdIQD-R4 | ecosystem: Host-associated > Plants > Phyllosphere > Stem > Wood/Secondary xylem...
AATCTTCCCACGAAATTCAATTTTCAACACATGCATGTTTACGTCGTTATTGTACCAAGATGCAGAGGGTTACGTTAATCACTGATTTTTAAACCAACAGGCGTCGATTAGTACTCTAACAACCTCTATTATTTGGTCGTCGCCTTCATTTCCTTAGGAGTCAATAGAGTCCACGCCTTCAATTTTTTTTTCTGTTTTTTTTTTAATGATCATGGAATGTGTTATAAAATTATATATTAAGATTTTACTTAACAACTTAAACTATAAAATTGAAATAGTTTTTGAAAAAAGTATTATTAAGAATAATTATAATTTATTATAATTATATTTTTAATTTCATCTAACAATTTAAATTATTAGAGATCGAGATAGTTTTTTAACTCAAATATTATGCTAGTATTTATTTTAATTAGTTGAGGGGGACCATTAACTCCATCATTTTATCTTAAGAACTTGACTAATTACATCAAGTTTGCCGTCAACTATTGAAAATTTTAATTTAAGGTGCGTCTACACTTATAAAATTTGACAATGTGTAAATAATTTTGACTCGGTCAAGTTCTCACAAGTTTCTTACCCTACTTATCAATTAATCTAACCTCCCACTCATTTCGAGGAGGAAATTGTCATGAAACGTACTTATTGCGGATCAATAGTCTAATAATTGAATGTACAATATATTCAAGAAATATACTTCCTGGTTTTTTCTTTAAGAGCTATTATCTACAAAAATCTCCAGTTTGGTCTTGGGATTTTAGAGCATAACAATCTCCAAAATTAAGAAGGATGTTTCGTGACGAGTTGATTCGGGACTCGATAGATATAGTGCTTAGACCAATTCGAGTTTAAAAAGAAATAGAATATGGTTGATTAGACTTGACTCAGTCAACCCTAGATAAAATAAGAACAACAAATTCATTGATTTTTTTTTAAAATTTATTTTGATCAAAACAAGGTTGCTTTGATTTTTTTTTTAAAAATGAGTCAACTAGAGTTGTCTCTCCCTACCCATAATCTAGGTCTTGCCCCGAGTAACCATTTATATATTTATCTTGACTAGAGTTGACCCTCCTAAACATGATTTGGATTTTAGCGTACAATTTTTTATTGTTCGGTCTTATTCTATTGAGCATAATTTTTAACTCGAATGTTTGATCAAGATGACCTTCTTACATACATATCTAAACATGTTGTTCTACATTGAGTTACAATTTCGGGTCAATCAGAATTTGAAAAGTGATTATTTTAAAGGATCGAATTTACTAGACAAATCTTGTTAAATATGTCTATATGGATCTTCGTCAACTTTTTAGACTATATTTATGTCTACATAAAGAATTATTCTAAGATCCCAAATGGGTTGGAAAATAGACATTCGTACCTTTCCATCAATATATGGCAGGCTTGCTAATTCATCTGGGTGAAAGAAAACGACATGTTTGAAGTCAAGACTGAAATCCGCCAGGAATGCGCAAGAATTGGAGAAACATTGTTTCCTTATGTATTGTGGATTTCAATCAATACAAGGATTTCTTAAAGCTCTTGAAAACATGTGTGGTAGATAGTCTTATCTATTCTACAAGTATTTCATATCAAATAATGAGACATTTATGACAACAACTAATATCCATAGTTTGCAAGGTTTCTATATTTATTATGGAATGTATGTGGTGGTAAGGAGACTTGGAATTCTTTTGTTGTTCTTTTTCTTATTGAAAATAGAGATTATGAAAGGCTATTTAAAAGAAATATTTCAACCACTTTCTTTTCTATTTTTTAGAGCATATTTTGGGCTAAACAAGGAAAGAAACTTCAGCATTAAAGAAACAAGGGTTGATGATTTTTTGATCTAGAAACTCATTTTCAATCTATTTTTGACTCAAAAATACCTACAAAACATCTAAAACACATTGATAAACCCGTATATGACCTCAAACAACCAAAAAAATCCACAAAGAAAACAAAATCAATGCAAAAAAAAAATATTGAGCTTAGATTTACCATTTTAAGCAAGTTTATAGGCAAAAAATACATAGACTAAACTCCCTTCATTAATGAAATTTATTAACATAAAAATTGATATTTTTTATTGAAAACATTAGTGTTAACCGAAACTTTTTTTCTCTTCTACTAAAATCCAATCATTTTTTTTAATCTCAAATCAAAGACAAAAATGTAAGGAAAATAAAGATTTGAACTAAAATTGAGTTTATTAAAAAAAAAAAAAAAAAGGGATCTAAAGTGTATATAGTTTGAAAAGCAGACTGTTACAGTCATCTACAGTGCAGTGAAACACTGTTGCAGTCTTTGTTTAATATAATGCTAATATTGTTATTCCATTGATCCATTCAAAACGAGGACACCATTGGCATAATAAATTATTATGATTACAGAAATATTTACATACTCGTGAGGCGTTGACCGCTCGACACGCGTCCTCCACTTTGGTTTTTTTCCACTCAAATAAGGCAGAACTTGACTTTCAAAGAGGTGTCAGAGAATGTCGGTCTTGACTTTTAAAGAGGACAGAGAATATATTATTTTTTATTTAAAAATATATTAAAATAAAAAGAAGACCTGACAAACGTGTAACTTGAATAGGAGAAATTGGAGGTCCGGGGGGCAGGGTTTTGTTTTTTAAGATTGATTATGGGCTGAAAACCTTGAATGATAAATAATAATAAAAAAAAAAGATAAAAAGTCCAGAGCATGGCATGGAAAATGTCTTTTCCAAAACTACTTGAATGATAATGCTGCAAATCCCTCCTGCCCTTGTCAAAGCAAGGCATTTTCAGGCACTGATACTCATCATTACAATACAACTCCTGTTTCCGAGTTTAGTCGTGATGACATCTGTTCCTATACAACAGGAAATGCAAAAGCTCAGCTGGCCTGTATTGTAATGACGAAAAAGGCTGCCATGCTCGCGTTTCAATTTCCCAAAGAGAGGATAAGTTAGCCTCTAAAGGATTTAACTGGTGTACCGTGTGATGTATCACCATCATTGCAAAACCACAACTGGATGCTGGAAAAAGAGCTGCTGCTGGATTAGCCTCACTTTCCCAAGTGAGTTAATATCCTGCTGATCAAAACTTCCTTCTTCCCTGTAACTGGAAGATTGTGCGCTGTCAAGTAATACTTCAGCTCTGTTACTGTCAAGTCCTTCAACTGCGAAACAGATCCATGAAAAGGGGGATTGTTATCCTTTAATTTAGTAACCTATATTCGATTTCCTTATTCATTTGTTACAGTAATATATTATAAATAATTTCAACAAACTATAAGCAAATAATTCCCACCAACCAAATTTATTTAGCTCAAGGTGTTATTGACATTTCTGCGCAACTTCGAATGAATATGCTATAATCTCCAAGTATCTCTAGTTAACATTCAAATAGAAACAACATAGCTTCCGATATTTTTCTAGATCACTTGTTTTTTGATAATGACTTTAAAAAAGCTTAAAAGGAATCAGTTCTTCTGTTCCCTTTTCATCTTCCTAAATGATTTATTATGCTTAGCTTGTTTGGATGGTGCGATCCCAGAGGGGAAAAAAATCATTAACTTGTTTGGATCAATAAAATAACTTTGTAGCCCCCCATACATAAAACAGCGATTACTTTGATTTGATTGTGATTTTTTCTAGGAAAACTTTTCTGTAGGTATTGCTGTTCATTGAACAAACGAAGCCTGCAGTTTTTTATTGACCTCGAGAAATGTTTAAGAGAGGGCTTTGTTTACTCAAACCAATTGTCTATATTGATGGTTAAGCCAACATTGTGCACTTGATTAAGACAAACACCATCGTGTTTGAAACACAAGAAAGCACACCTGTCCGTTGTCAGCCAGATCAGGCCAGTTGTAGTTTGCAGACTCCTTAGCTGCATTTTCGGCAGCTGTTTTCCGTTTTTTGGAGGCGTCGCTTGCTTTTCCATTGCCCGTGTCACTTTCCTCATCATAATTTTCTCCATGAACAGAAAGCTTGAACTCTTCAACTGCTTTAACAACTCCTGGTCTGTGGTATCATAAATGTGAACATTTGTCAGGTTAACAAAAATGATTGTGAAGATCCACATGAAGGGCAGGGAATGAAAGAATGGTGGGTGCAGCAAAGGATAGGAAGCTGCGGGTTGATCTTACCTGGCCATGCCTTCTTCATCAGGAAGTGTTTCATCATTGATTTCTGGCATGTCATCTTCATCCAGAGTTAGGGCCTGCAGAACTGCATAGTGTCTCTGCAAACCTGTAAGAAAATGTATTGGAAATTGACGATCAAGGAGAATCCAGCGAAGATTTAAAGAAAAAGAAAAATTAAATGATTTCCTCATAGTTCACATAAATCAATGTCCTCCAATAATTGCATATATTACAGCAAACTAATATTATGGAATGTGCTATATCCATAATGCACGAAAAATGTGATCCAGGTGAATTGAGATTTTATAACTTTGGGTTTGCTAGTTTTAATGAGATTAACATGCTAGAACTTTACTTGAATAGTAAACCTAGACGAGGAAACTCTTCTAGTATTGAGTAGACTCGAGTTATAAATAACTCTTAGAGAACCACACAGACATCACAAGCAGCTGGTCAATCTAAATTAGATGGTAATGCAGGGAGACAAATATTGGAACATGAAATTATTAATATCAAACTTTAGTTGAATATGACATCTCCTCCATATTGTTATGGAGAATCTAACTTAAGTAATAACGAAGATAACCATTACATTGATAGAGTTGAGGTTAAGGAGAAAGATGAGAATGTTGAGTTAGTTGAGCCTATAAATCAATACATGACACCTCCTACTTTTGAATTTAAGGTTGTGAGTGGGGATGACCAATATAGATGCAATGACTAGGCTAATAATAACATGCATTCGGGCTTATCAGATGATGAATTGGAGGTTGAAAAAAAATTCAAAGACAAATTTGAATGTATTAATGCAGTTAAGCAATGCAATATCAAAATTCATTGCAGTATAAGGTCCATTGTTCAACTAAAACTTATGTTTAATTGCAATGCGTTCAGGAACTAAGATGTAGATGGTATTTACATGAAGGATATCACTAGAGGTCTAATTCATGCAAAATTTCAAATTTAAAAGGGATACACATATGCCAGAACCCTCTTCTTTTGTAGCTCCATCATCAGATTGACTCAGATCTCATTGTTGAAGTGATGTCAATAATTATGAAAAAGGATATAAGTATGAGTGTTGCAACGATTCAAGGTATGTAGAGAGGGATTATGAGCATGGCATCACATATTGGAAGGCGTGGATGGCTCAGCAGAAAATATTGAAGTGGTTGTTTGGTACATATGAAAAGTCATTTCAAAATCTGCGTACAATGCTACTAGCCATCAAATACCCAAATCCGAGAACGATTATCGTTTGGGATTATAAAATGATTATTGACAATAAGACAATGTCTGGGAGAGCATTTTAGGCATTTGGTACTTCAATTGATAAGTTTCAATAATGTTATCCTCTAATTAATATTGAGTTGTTGGTTACAGGTGCTTGTAATGTGAATAATAGAGTTTATTCGTTGTGTTTTGCTATTATCGAAGAAGAGATAACCAATAATTAAAATTGGTTTTTAGATTTACTTTGTCGATATTTAATTGGTGATCATACTAGGTTGTGTATTATATCAGATAGCCATGCGGTGATTAAGAATTTCATGGAACAAATTTTTTCCAAGCCTATTAGATATCATTAATTTTATTCACAATACTTTATGAGTAACTTCAAAGGGATTTAAACTTTGGTTAGCACAAGTCTCGTTGCACTACTTCAATATCGTTAAGATACATTGTCCAAATCAAGTAATGCGATAATTTTATCTATCTCAGCACATATCAAATTATATTGATATCGGTGATGAGCTACATGATATGAGTCATTAGAATAAGCACGATGAAGACTAGTTGGTGATTCATGCTCTTATCTAAATTTTTAATATGGTAGAAAGGATCATGTTTTTTAGGAGCAATGTCTAATTATTGATGTAGATACCTACATGAGATGGTATATGACCATTATATATTATTTTATTACACCTACCTGGTCCTGTTTCCCGAGGTGCCGATGTAATGTGATGCATTATGCATCCTAATATCCGAGACATAATTAATTGGTATGCAATACTACTTTACATACAACATTTAGTAAATATTTTTAATGTTATTATATGTAACAGCCCGGCCCAACATGTTGTATATTGTCTACTTTGGGCCTTACTGCTCTCACGGTTTTGTTCTTAGTGATGCGAGCCCATTTCTGAGCTTGACGCCCAAAAATGCATACAACATATTAGCAACTAGCACTGCTAATAAGGCCCGGGCTCTGGACGCTCGCTTCCGATATGGGATATCAAAATACTTCCACCTTAAGACGTCCTCGACTCTGATACCAAATGTAACAGCCTGGCCCAACCTGACATATATTTTCGGCTTTGGGCCTTACCGCCCCCACGGTTTTATTCCTGGTGGCGCGAGCTCACTTTTGAGCCTGACATCCCAAAACATGTATGACAAGTTGTAACCAGCACTCTTAATAAGGCCAGCTACCACTCCCTCACCCGCCGATGTGGGATATTACAATCTACCCCCTTTAAGGAGCTCGACGACCTCATCGGCACAACCGGACAACCAGTGAGGTCGGCCTAACATGCTGTATATTGTCCATTTTGGGCCTTATAGCCCTCACAGTTTTGCTCTTGGTGACGCAAGCCCACTTTTAAGTCTGACGCCCCAAAACACGTAAAACATGTTAACAACCTGCACTACAAATAAGGCCCTGGCACTAGACGTTCGCTTTCGATGTGAGAAATCATAATCCCCCCACCTTAAGACAAGTCGTCTTCGGCTTTGATACCAAATGTAACAGCCCCGCTCAACATGCTGTATATTGTCCGCTATGGACCTTACCGCCATCACGGTTTGTTCTTGGTGACGCGAGCCCACTTCTGAACCTGACAACCTAAAATGCGTACAACATGTTAGCAATCAGCATTACTAATAAGGTCCTAGCTCTGGACGCTCGCTTTCGATGTGGGATATTACATTATAAATAATGAGTACTAATGACTTTTTAATATATGCGTGTAGATTCATTACTTAGTACGAGAGACATAGAAAGCAACAAGAACTATCTATCAAGGCGTCAATGAGATTGGATATATTGTGGCTAACACTACACTCAATTTGTGTCGTGGTGAACTTTAAAGGTTGGGAAGGCTGAGCATCTTGAAGCGACATCAACGGAGTATGAGATTGTTTACTGTGGGAGTGTTGGTGATGGTGGTCTGTCCATGAACGTCCTAGACCCGTATACGAGCTGGGGTAATATTGATGGTGACACGTACATAGACATGTCCTCGAGTTGGACTAATTGGGGTGGTGGTGCAGGTCCATCCACGAGCATCCCAGTTCTGTCCATAAGTTGTGGTGATATTGGTCCTCTTTACCCCTACATTGATGCTATAAACTCATCCTTGACTTGGAAAAGTTGGCGTGGTACTCCATACCCATCCATGAAATGCGGTAATTATTAGATATAGTTACATTATATGTTATCAGAATCATGAATAGATGTATATTTAGGTTAATAGTAATAAAATGTTATATTATGTTAATCGTCTGTATAATTTTGTTAATTAGGATTGAAGATGTTATGTGAATTGTGTTTTAAGGCTGGAAAACTAGTTATTTGAATTTTACAAATTATGGTTTTTGTAGGCAGAGAGTTAATGCATGAAGAAATCGTCTCTAGTTGTGTCTCATCATTAAGTTGTAGATGTTATATGCGACTCGTATGTCACATATGTTATATGCAGCTCGCGTGTCGCAGTTGCTATTTGTGATTCGATTAAATATGTTAGATCTCTAAATATTTTTTGACCTATGCTAAAATCCCCAAGAATTATGGTTTAATTATAGCTGTAATCCTCATATCTATCAATCCTAAGAAAAATATAAAATTATTGTTTTTGTTAGATTTATGTTTTTCAAGAAATAAAAAATAATAACAGAGTTATTATTAAATAACTAAAATGGTTAATTGCATGCTTTAATTTTTATTAATGTTAATTATGAATTAATTTTACTTGAAACCTGTTATTTCTAGAAAAATATGTTTTTTCTCTCATGTATTTAAAAAAGAAAAGTTTTTTTTTCTAGGTACTATTCATACCAAATCTTGTTAGGATTTTTTAAAACGTTGTCTCTACATAACTAGGGCAACACGCTACTGGTCGAAGAAGCAGCAATGGCAACGCAACTAATTCCCCGTAATAAAATAAAATAAAAGTAGAGACTAAGGAAAGCTGGCAAAGAGAATTATATTAATTCCTCGTACTAGTAATGACTAGTGACAACTACCCCTATTTTAAGAAAAATAATTTAATTAATACTAATACTAATAAGATGATGATGATGATTATTATTATTATTATTATTATTATTATTATTATTATTATTATTATTCCCCTTCTCATTGGACGGTTCTAGTTTCTCACTAATTTCACATTCCTTTCACCCGGTGAAAGGAGCACTCATTTCCTCCTTGCCCTCTATTCGCTACTTTTGGTTTTATTGCGTTCTTGTCCTGTTGCGGAGGCAATAGTTGTTTTTGAGTTCATCCGTTAACACGGTTAAAATTACATTTCTTAAAAATTTATATTTTTTTATTTTTTTTTATGTTTTTAGATTATTTAGATGTGATGATTTCAACATGATTTTTAAAAAATAAAAACATATATTATTTTAATACATTTCCGAGTAAAAAAGAACATTTTAAAAAATAGTTGCTACCATACTCTTAAATACCCTTTTCTTCATCAGTTCCCATCTCACGGTTCAATAATTTACTCTAAAATCATTTTGTCACGAACTTATTTTAATGTATTTCCGAATAAAAAAAACACTTTAAAAAGCGATTATTGCTGCACTTTTAAAATCCCTCTATTTCATCAATTCTCGTCTCATGGTTCGATAATTCACTCTAAAACCACTTTGTCACGAACAAAGAGTTCTGACAGCTAACCCGTACGATTACCGCGAGCTCTCCTCCTTCAACTGTATTGTAGACTCTCTTGTAATGTCCAGAAACCTATAACTTTGAGCCAAAGAGAGAAGAGTAAGAGCAGGATTGAGTTAGAGCAAAATTATTAATCTTTAATGAATTCTACAGTGAGTCTTCAATAGCGCTTATCTTTTAACTTGGTTCTTACATGCATATTAAGGCGATTAATAAAAATCCAGTGACCATATATAATTATTTTTAATATCGAATTCTAGTCACTTTTATAGCAAGTAAAAATTATATCAATATGATCCTTTGATCATTAGCAAGTCTATGAAAGTAGATTTGCATGATTTGTGATATATCATGGAAATTATAAGAAAATTAAGATTTTGAAAAGAAAAAAATCTATTGGCAACTAATTTAATGTGTCAGAATCGAGCTTTCTAGTGAGATTTTTCATCTAAAATTTATGCATTCTTATTATAATTAATATATTGTTAGCTATTCAATTAAGTTAATATATTATTTTTCCAAGTCAGAATGACAGATTAAGAGTTATAATTAATGAAAGAACGTAGGTTAGTTGATCGTATTCATTCTAAAAATTTTGGAGTTTTGAAGGGTTTGAAATTATTTAAATTCACTCTCAATTAATTGAAGATTTTAGATCCCGCTAGATATTATACAAACCAAAATTGCAAATTATCATTTAATATAAAAGAGAGTTATCTTACATTAGTTTTGTTTTTTTTTTTTATAATGACGGGGTTGTTTAGTTTTTTGAATTGTTTTGATAATATAAAATGAATATTTAAATTTTGAACTTAAATTAAAAAACAATATAATTTCATTTAATATTAATACTAAGAATTTGAATTTTTATTTTTTTATAAACTTATTTAGTTCAGATTTTATTATTATGCTTTTTTATTTTAATTATCAAAGTAATAACTAATAAAAAGTTTTGAAAAAATATAATTTTTTTTCAAGAAAATAAAAAAGATTCAGTCAATATTTATCAATAAATGTTTTTTAACGAGAAATGTTTTTGTACAATTTGTTTTTCAGAAATTCCATCAAAAAATTATTTTCTAAAATAACTTCTTAGTATTTGTAATGAAATATTTTATAAAAAATTTATGATTTTTCTTTTTGTTGTTCCAACTGTTTTATTATATATATATATATATATATTCACAAGTTGATGGACTTGAGGTCTTTTAAGTAACGACATCTAATTTATCTATCACTATTTTGGATTGGTCATGTCGTGATGTTCTGACCCGTTGGTTGATATTTGGACCCATTTATTTTAAACTGTCGTCTTTTAACAATGCACGTACCTGTTAACTCGTCAATGGCGGGTTTAATATTATGTTTTTTTAGGTAAGAGATCACTATCATTTAACTTTAACATATTGTATTTGTATATTTTTTCTATAAAGTTTTAATTTAAATTTTCTACAAAGGATACTAGGTCTAAAATTAGTACAAATATCCATATCTAGTTTATTTTTTATTAAGATTATTATTCAAACTTTAATAAAATATTAAGGAACTGTTTTCTAAATTTCTTTATAGTTTTAAGTATATAATGTTAGAGATTGAGAATCGTAGTTCTTAACGTCGCTTAACGTCATGTCATGAAGGTTTGCTGGCTTCAAGCATTGCATGTGATGTAACTATATTATTCGATAGTTTCACCCACATCTACCTAATGTTTTGTCCATTTTTTATATATAAAATGCCTTGATATTCTTTGTTTTATATTTTGAAGGCACTTTTGGATGAAAGATGCAAAAGGGAGTAAATTGGAGGTAATTGGCAGATTTGACGTTCAGTCAATGTTTTGTGCAGAGCGTGAGTTCTAGAGATCGAAATGAAGTGATTCCAGTGGTACTAAAAAGCTAACATCCATACCTTTCTGGAAATGTAATGCAAGAAAAATAAAAAGAGAAAAATCATGGAAATCACATCCTGCAAAGTCAAATCTCGCATTCTGCCAGTGTTGACCTTTGGCCATTCAAAATTTAATATCTGGCGCTACAAAAGTCCAATTAATGCAAACTCAATTTGCGTGGATTCATGACTTAAATACCTATCAACTCTCAAAATTTCACCCAAAACAAATGTCAGATGAGGGAGATATGATTTTTCAAAGATGACAACTGAATTCTGCCAGCAAACAGGTTTCGTGAAGAAACAAGTCCAAATTACATTCCGAAGCATCTAAACCGACATCCAAGTTTTTATATCAGCAATT
>Ga0325411_1008233_pt1 | contig 11295 bp, 3 predicted proteins | sample PopdelMetagenome_13_FD_206181 | JGI IMG/M metagenome (GOLD analysis project Ga0325411, IMG submission 206181) | Populus deltoides microbial communities from Bellville, Georgia, United States - Xylem-PdIQD-R4 | ecosystem: Host-associated > Plants > Phyllosphere > Stem > Wood/Secondary xylem...
CAAATCTGCCAATTATCTCCAATTTACTCCTTTTTGCATCTTTCATCCAAAAGTGCCTTCAAAACATAAAACAAAGAATATCAAGGCATTTTATATATAAAACATAGGCAAAACACTAGTTAAATTTGGGTGAAACTATCGAATAATATGGTTGCATCAACCGACCTAACAATGTTTCCAAAAATGAAGCCAAGTTTGTTCTTCGCCTTAAGTGCTCGGCGCATTGCCCGTGACCGGGTAATGTATTTTTCAATAGTGAGTAGTTCAGTGACAAGAACCAAGGATGTGTGGTCACCATTCTCTATACGATACGGATTATTTGGATCTGTGAAATTGAAATAAGAAGAAACATGTTTGGGGTTTTGAGTATTTGTAGATTGTGAAGATGTGGATTGTTCTTCCATGGTTTGATTGGAAAAGGAAAAATAATTAGCCTAAGCTCTGATACCATGTAAGTTTTATCAAAACCTTGAAAAGAAAAATAATCAACTCATGGAAGGGATGGGTGAATAAACCTCATATCTGTTTGTAGAAATTCTTCACACTCTGTTTCCTTTACAGAGAGGGAATTTATATACACACATCCTATTCTGTTTGTATTGTATAACAAACTAGAAAGAGAAACGTGAAAGCTTTAAAAAGAATCTTCTAGCTAATTCTGGAGGCTAAATATACAAGTAACAAAAAAAGAAGAATATATAAAACGTGTGTCATCTATCCTCTTATGCATGTGATGAGAGAGTTGAACGAGTAGTCTTCTTTCCTTTTTTATTAACAGCAATATTTATGTCCTGTAATAAACCTCTTCATATTTCTTTTAGCTAAGGTAATTGACTGCTATTGGATCACAAACAGTTCTATGCAAAAAAAAAAATAACTGAGAAATTTCGATATCATCCATATGAATGGAGGTCTCATGAGAATTCTCAAACCATAGAATGATTTCAGCTGCTTTGATCCACTTTCAGATTAAATTACCGGGATATTTAGATGTGAACCTTACAACCATGCTATATGAATTCACATTTTAAGTTTGCAGAAGACTTGTGGATGTTGAAATTACTGCCAGGAATGTTGTATAAAATCCACTAGTCTATTGTCCCGCACTATGCAGAAAATCAAAACAAAAAAAAATACAAAAAACAATATATCTAGGTATTTGTAATATGTCTTCTAAAAAAATAAATTTTAACCATGAATTGAATAATATTTTTATTTAATATTAAGATAGAAATATATTGGGTTAATCTGAGTTGATATGCAAAGGTTGCGAGGATAGTTTTTTTTTAAAAATAATAATAAAAGGTTCAATCTCTGATTAACTCAATATTACATGACGGAAATAATATAAAATAACACTTAACTAAAAAAAACCAAAAAGAACTTGAGTCATATGAAAATTTCAAAGAGGTTTCAGAATTTTAATGCCTTTTTTAATTTGGTCATTGGATTTTTTATTTTTCTATCCTAAGTTAATTACAAACAATTTCTCAATATTTCTTCATGATTTTATCCCTGAGTGTACTTTCCTTATTCATGTATGTTGATGTTTTTTTAATTCAGTCATTAGCTTTCTTGTTTTCAATTATTTCACTAATTTAAAAAAAAATCAATTTTTCTTATCAATTTCAAGCCTAATTTATTTTCTTTTTCTTTTTTCATTTTATTATTATTTTAAATATTTTTTTTTTGTTTTGAAATACTTTTTCATTTTTTATTGAAATCTTTTTTGCCTTTTTCACTCTTCCTTGGGGTATATTAGAGGGGTGAAAATTTAGGTCATGACATCAATGGTCAAAATTGAACTAACTAATATAAATCTTTGTAAGTTGTTGTAAGCACCATAGTTGTATCCTTTTTATGTTTTTTTTTTCATTGTCTTAGATTACCAAACAATTTTCATATTTAAATTCTTATATTTTTAAGTTACATAAAATATATATAACTGAATAAGAAATCTCGAGTTATATTACAGAGAAATTAGATGAGAGAAAAATCTTACATCCTGAAATAAAAATAGAAAAAAGACAAAGCATGAATGTCTTATTTAATATTACAACCATTTAACTATCAAGGAAAAACAATTACATTGATTTTTTAATGTCCATAATCATCCATCATATATATTTTAAAAAAATAAATTTATATAGTTAATTATATTTCACGCTTCAATTATAACTATTGGCTTTATGTGCAATTTTAAAACAATATTTATAACATTTGAAAATTTTAAAACAAACTTAATTTGATAATTTTCCAAACTTTGTAAATTTTAATTAACTCAATTTGCCTTGAAAAACCATTTTTCAAATTTATTAAGGAACATAATCATCTTAAAATTCATATTAAAATTCTAAACTATTTTAGCATCATCTGGATAAACTTCTAAATTAAAAACTCTCTTTATTTTAGAGAAATAATTTTTCTTTTTATTCAATCCTAATCCAAATAGGAAAATTAATTATAGAGTTAATTTAATTTGAAGTTTCAATTTCAATATAAAATCAATATTATATATATCTTGAGGTAGAATCGTAATTCTACCATTTAAATACCCAAATTGTAATTAAACATAGGTTTTAGGGGTAGAATCATAATTTAGACCCAAGAAACCTAAATTGGCTACAAAGATAAAATTGTAATTTGGCCTTATCTTTTCTTCTTCCTTGTTGCAACCAACGTTAGCACAGTGCTTCTCTAGCGACGACCATCGCTATCGTTGTGCTACCCTATATAAAGGACTAGCCACGCCTTCAACTATACAACCATAATGTGTGAGGCCACAACCTCCACGTTAGCGACATGTCAGTTTATGCAAGTTAGTCAATCTTGAACCACGGGCTGATCACCCAAATAGAGACCATTTATAAAAATTTCTTTTCATAAAAACGAGCAGGTTACCCGATCATGAAACATTGGTTGGTCGCCTGACTAGAGACCACAAGCATGTTACCTGATCACGAACTACAGGCTGATCACCCGAATAGAAACCATTTGTAAAAATTTCTTTCTTTTTCACAAACTCGGGCAAGTCACCCAATCAGAGACCACGGGCAAGTTACCTGATCACAAACCACGGGCTAGTAACTCGAACAAAGACCATTTGCGAGAGATCCTAAAAACAATTCACCTCACGAGCACACTACTTAAACGATAGGCCATTCTATCTTCAAGCTTGTCGCTCTTTAAAAATGACTAAATCTTCAGCTCAAATACCCAACACCTTTTCTTTTCTTTACAAACTTACTTTCTAAAGCCCCTTACAAGACTTCGTACCGTAAATATTGTAAAGAAGGGTGTTGTAACCTGATTTTTTACCTCTATTTTTAATTTTTTTTCAAAACAAATCCAAAAATTAGCAACAAATTGCCAAAAAAAAGTACACATCTTTGATGTATTTGCATTGTTTTCGATATTTTCAGCATCTTTTCAAAAGGAATTAAAAATTCAAATATTTACTTTCAACGTGTTTGGTTTTTAAAGCACTTTTTTTTAAATCTTTGATCAATTTTATTGAGTCAATGTTGATGTTACCTTTTAAAAAATATATATATAAATATTAAAATACAAAAAAAATGAAAAATACAAAACATTGGGACAAAGAGACCAAAAGTGTAGTGAATAAAAAAAATGAGGGACCAAAATGATTTTGTGTTGCTTGGGCACCAAACAATTGAAAGGAAGTAACAAAATCTTTTAACCTATAAATAGGTAGTTACACACACATAGGGACTTGAAGGAGAGAATTTAGAGGAGAGGTAAAAAGAAAAAAGAAAAAGATCCCACACTGAAATACTCTTTTTTATTCTCTTATTCCCCAGCACACACACAGAAGAAAGAAAAAGAAAAAAAAACTAGGAAACCCGGAGAGCAAGAGAGAAATTAATTAACTCTTCTCTCCTAGCTGCTAGTGACTTCTTCTTCTCCAGCAACAGCACCTTGGTCACATACCAGTTCAGCCATTATGATCTCAAACGTGAACAGTTTCCTTCTTCAGCAGCAAGCAACCTTTATCAACCGTAAGCTTCAATCACGCTAATAATAGCACGAGTTCATCCCCAAGCATCAACTACTTTGCTTTCAACTAAGAATCCCATCCACAACATTGGTTTTGGTCAAGATTAGCAGCAGCTCAGCCATATCTATCAAATGTGAGCCTCAGTAAGCTATGACAACCACCTTTCCAATAGCAGCTACAAGCCATAACAGTTTCTTCTTCATGCATCTTCTCTTTCATCTTCTCAAGTAATAATGGTTGTATTCCTCAGCTACTTCAGTGCTTTAAATATGAGCAGAACCTCCTAAGTAACAGCAAACTCTCGCGGGCAGCAAGAATTTAACCAACTCAACAACATTCTGACAGGTGGCTTCAACATCAAACCAACGATCACAGCTCCAGCAACCACGAGCATCTCCATTATGAGTTATCATCCTCACAACAATGCCACCAGCTAAGCAATACCCCCCGGCCAACGACTGTTATTTCCTTTCATTTCTTGATTTTTTTAGTGGGGTCCAAAAAGACTTTGGGGTTTGCAACAACACCTGCAAGTAATAGTAAAGGTAATAAAGAGGGTTCAACAACAACAACAACAACTTGGTTGATTTCCTTAGAAGATATTTCATAGTAGTCCAGCCATACCCGTTTGATATTGCCCCAAGGTCCCAGCATCTATGATTTCTCCTTTGTTTCCTTTAAGAGTACCAACATCAGTCTCTCCTCATAAGCTGTGAGAACCTTTACAGTGATCTTCTAGCTCCAGCACTTCAGCATAGCAGCGCTGCATCACGTAAACTCCAGCGATATCAGCTTTAACACAGTAGCCCATCAATCCAACCGGCAACTCAACTAAAGTCTCCCCATACATGACAACTAACCAACAACAACAACATTCATTTCATCATCAATCAATTGCAACACAATGAAGAATTTTCCTACAACAGCTTACCTTATAAGTAGTGACAGTAGCTACCAACTGTGAAGAAAAAAAACAGGAGAAGACATCAAACTTCAATATAATAAAGCTCCCTCTACAAAGATCTATTTGTGGCTCTACTGGTGGGGAATCTAATAGGAGATGTAGTAGTTTCAAACCATCTACAATTTTCTCTCACCTGTGTCAACATTAAAACATAGCAGTATGAAGAAAAGACAAACCTGGATTGAAAAACAGGAAGAAAACTGAAACTTCAACAGAGTAGAGCTCCCTCTACATGTGTCTGTTTATTGCACTGTTAGTGGGAAATCATAGCGGAGACAAGGGAGTTTCATATTCACCAAGTTTATCTCCTCTAGTAGAGACAGTGTGTGATTCCACGTATCGATTGTGGTGAAGCTGCGTGGTTCCACGCGCTACCAGGATTACCTAATAGTCTTAGAAGGTTTTCAACTGTCCCTAAATAGCCACAACAACATTGAAAGGTCGATTCCTATCCCCAAACCATTTATTTGATAAATTGTTAGTTTTTGAGATAAATTATTAATTGTGCCTATGGTTTTAGGATTGTTTAATGATGATTTATGATTGATTGAGCTTTAGGATAAAAATTATCAATTTGTTTTTATTGTATATGGCCAAGTCTCTTTAAAAATAGATTATATCTGCATATTTTTTTATATAAAAAATCATTAAAAAAATAGTTTGATTTTGTATATATTTTTGGATTTAATAACTAGTTAATTAAAGACATGAAAATTTGGCCTATATTTCAAAAAAACACCAAAAAATTATTTTGTTTCTTTCAATATTTAGGATTATGAACTTATACATAAGATGTATTTCTGGTATTGAATAAAAGGACAATTCCTTTTATTTTCATATGTTTTGACTTTACAATGACTAAGTTTTAAACCTGATAAGATAAGGACCTTCTTATTGAAAAGGGCTTTTCTTAAATCTTAGACAGACTAACGGTTAAAAAATACAACAAAACCTTAGTTTATTTCAGAAAAATAGCAATGCAGGTTACCCTAGGTAAGGTGTTTTAGGGGTGATACGTCCTTCTTATTCACAACTTATCCCCTTATCCAGACTCTCATAGACCAATAGGTTTCCTAGTGACCGTAATACTAGGTGGCAACTCCCATTTCCTTTTTACTGATAAGAAACAAGAATTTCTTGTTCTTTCTCTTTTCACATAAATCCCGCTCTGAAAAGATGATCGCCGCGACACTACACACGTGCGACTGTGAGTATCGTGTAATAGTTGGAACATTTGTATTTTAGGTCCTAAAACCTTATAATAGCTTATAAATATACTGGATGTAACTGAATTTTAAGCCATTGAGTTATGTCTGTATATTATTTTTGAAAGTCAATATGATCTTGTAGGCATTTTATCTTCAAGTTTTACTCGCTTTGGTAATTTAGACTCAAATTCCGACTCAAATTCCATTGGTGGGTAATCCCTATCATTATATTAGCCTTTCTTTAACCTGGTCCTCGTATCCTCAATGGTAATCTTAATGTCCTAATATCTCACACTTTCTGTAAGGATCAAAGAAGAAATAATAAGGTCACTATAAGCACTCAACAATACCGCGTTAGGCCTATGTCGGCCTCTAAAACTAGGAGATACATCGACCTAATAGTTAAAATCCAATTTTAATCAAGATGTGATGCTAACTTGATGAAAACTTGTCGACTCATTTTTAACTTGTTTTGAGGTTGAGAATATCGTGTTAGGCCTACATCAGTCTTTAAAAACTAGGAGACATGCTAGCCTTACTGTTAAAACTCAAGCTTTATAAAAAAAAAAAAATATATGACCCTAACTTGATAAAAACTTGTCGATGTTGTTTTTCTTCTTTTTTGAAAATAAATATTTACATTCATATACATATGTAAAAATAAAAAAAATCATAGTTTTGTGAAATGAAACTATGTTAACACGAAATCAATTCAAATTAAATTAAATTAATAAAATGCATGGGTGAATAGAAATCTACTTTCAAAATGAACTTGTACACGCATATATATGTGTGTGTGTGTGAAAAGTCAAGAATGCAGTTTTATGAAATGAGGCTAACATGGATTCAAAGTTAATAAAAAAATAAAATACATGGATGAATAATAATTAATGAGTTATTCATCATTTTGCATTTGGAATAGTACGTCTCTATGACCTACAATAAAAATAAGAAAGTAAAGAAAAGGGATCGAGCTTACCTCCAGGTTGGCTCTAGACAAGGAAGGAGCTGTTATGGTGGATAATGGTGGAAGAGATAGTGGCGTGTTAGCGATAAAAAAAAATTGTGATTTTTTGTCTCTAAGTTCAGGTTTCTTTCTCTTTTTTCTCTTTTTTTTTTGTTTTTCCCTTTACTACTTACTGGCTTAGCCACCTTTATTGTTAGCTTAAACTTTTTTTTTTTCCTCTTTTTCTTTTCAGGTTTTTCTCTTTTCTTTTCCTTTTTCCTTGCCTTTTCTTTTTTTTCTTTTTATTTCTCCTCTCCTACCTCCTAGCCTAAACCAACTTTATTTTTAGCTTAAAACTCTTTATTTTCGTTCTCCAACTCTCTCTCTTAGCATTTTCTCTCTCTATGTTTGCCTTTTCTTTTAGCTTGCTTTGCCCTTTTATTTATAGGCGAGAGGGGATTTCCTAGAGCCCTTCTTAATGGCATGATCGTGGATATTGGTTGATCTATTTTAATATAAATCATTCACAATGGTTGTATATTATGGCCAAAACATTTTATTTTTTTTTTTGCCTCTTTACACTATTTCCTCAATGACTTTAAAGTGTTAGAGCATCTCCAACCAGAGATGCAAATGGAGAGGCAAATTTAAAAACGTGTCCTTTTACCTTTTGTTTCTTTATTTTGCCATTCCAACAGAGCAGGTAAAAGAGAAACCAAAATGACTTTTCAATTTGGGAAGAGCTATTTCTACAGGTTTTTGTAGAATAGTTAAAATTGAATTAATGTTGCCAACAACTATTTTTATAGCCGTTGGTCAACAGTGTTTGTTTTTTCTTTAAAAGTAAGGAAAGAAACTTGTTTTTTTTTTAAAATCTTGTATTGTGCCTCACTCTTTTCTCAAATTTAGAAAAATAAGAATCAATTATTCTCTGGTTAATTAATAACATCAGTTGTGTTAATTAGTTGAAAATAAAAGGTATGTTTATTTAAAAGCTTTTTATATTTACTCTTTAATATCTCTTAATTTTGTAGATATTTTGTTGTTAATTTGATATTTGTGATGATTTTTATTTCTTTGTTATTTTATATTTTTGATATGGGTTAAGGAAAAAAAAATTATTTATGTTGTTATCTTTGACAGAATTAAGATGAGTAATAATAGTAGCTGATATTGATAAAAATATAGAGTGACATATTTAAAATTTATTTTTGATTGTTTGTTTTAATTTGAGGTTAATTATATTTTGTCTTGTTGAAAATGCAATTAAATCAGTATATCAATCCTCTCTTAGTTCAAAAAAATAGTCAAATTGTAATGTTAGAACAAGTAGGATGTAATGCTTGTTATTAATTCACATGTATGTAAATTACAAAATTGCTAGACATTGAATGTGCGCTTCTTTTACACTCTCTTATAAGGTTTTAACATATTCATATAAATAAATTTTAAGTTTAATTTTAAATTATATCTTTTAACTTTCATATTATTTCATTAAATTTTATATTATTTTTATAAATTACTTATATTAATTATATAATTAATAACATCATAATTATATTATATATAAAATATCTAAATTAGTTATATAATTATATAAAAATAAATTTAACATGAAATATATTAAAATATAAATGGCTTTTCTAAATAACTTTTTACCATTGGAATGCACATAATCAAAAAAACTATATTTATACTATTTAAAAAGTCATTTTATCAATTTAGCTTTTTGCATTGGAGATGCTCTTAGAGCGTTGTTTTATTTGTTGAGCATGCAATATGCAGCAGGGAAAGGGAGTGATGTACTGTTTAGTGTTTGTGTGAGGAGTGGGAAAGAGAATAAATTTGTTTCTCTTAAAACAAAACAATATTGTTTTGACTTAAAATGAATTTTCATGTTTTCAATAAGACCCTCAATTGTATTTTTTAATTTGATCATTGGATCTTTAATTTTTTTTATTTACAGGTAATTTTAATTTTTTTTCAATATTTTTTTCAATTTCATCCTTAATTACATTAAAATAATCCTTGCATGTTTTTGCCCTTTCAATTTAGTACCTGGCTTTCAAATTTTTAATTATTTAGCCAATTCTAGCTTTTTTTTTCTCAATATTTCTTCTTAACTCCACCCCTAATTGTTTTTTTTCTTCTTTTATTCTTTTTCTTCTTTTAATTTTTATTTGATTGATTATTATTTTTTTGAGATATTTGAGAGGGCCAAGAATTAGGTTATCTATTATAGGATGCATTAAGGCGATTGGCTTGATGAGCTTGGAATAAGGTCCGTTAAAGGAATACCAAATTTTTTCGTTCTTTATCTTTTGCAATAAAGTCAAAGCAGTTTAACCTAAGATAGCCTAGTTTTTTTATGCCTAACTCAAATTCAATAATCAAAGTATAGATAATGTGGTGTAATACTAGCAATCAAGGTCACCCTCTCTCACAATAAATACCCACCTCACAACATTGCAAGGGGATTTTTAATTTTTAAAAAATAAAAAATATATATTATTTTAATTTATTTTCGAGCATAAAATATTTTTAAAAACAACTACAATTATACTCTCAGATAAGTACTTTATCACTCATCCAACTTGCCACTTGATTATAGAAGTGAGTAAAAAAATAAAAAAATCAAGAAAACTAGAAAAAAAATAACCAAAAAAACCAAACAGTGAAAAAACCGATTAAAATTTTGAAAAACCGACCAGTTCATTTTAATGATCACCCCTACTCGACTAGATCTTGCTAGCACTGTTTGATTATCCTCTCACAATTCTCTCTATTTGCATCTATTTTTCATTATAAGATGACCTAACCCTCACATACATAAACTCGATTAGATTTTAGATTCTATGCTTATTGGGTTAATTAAATAATAATAATAATAATAATACATCAAGAAATCTAGCCCAACGTGACCACAAAGCCTAACAACCATCAACCTAAAAGAATTAAGTTTCATAAGTAATAAATGGACTGAAAAATATATTTTACATATTTTTCTTTAAAATGAAGAGGAAACTCTAAACATTAAGAGACATATGGGGTAGTTGCTTTGGTTGTTAAAATAATAAATATAATTTAATTATGATGATGATGGTAATCGTTCCTCAAGTAATCTTCACTTGAAAGCCATTTGAAATGATCAGCAAACCTTTAAAAATCACTGAAGAATTTAATTCAACAACAGCAAGAAAACTTTTCTTTAATGAAATTTAAACAAGAAGCACAATGCATTGATTGGTTTATAGATGGAGAGGTGGGGTTTAGGGCTTGTGTAATCATGCCATTAATTAGCTTTTGAGCAAAGAGATCTAATCATTTTTGTTGACTTTGATCGTGAGTTTTTTTTTTATTCTAGTAAAGAAAAAATTGATAAATTAAGACGGTGAAAAACAAATAAAGAGAAATAGTATAATTTAGGTATTCATGGATGTAATTTATAAGTCGTAAGTGTTATATGTGACTCTTTTAAATTATAAAATTATTAAATACAAGATTCGATAAAAATAAATAGATAAAAAAAACCTTGAAAGTATACCAAAACTCCGATAATGACATCATTTGTATTGTTAAAAATATATTAAAGAGACGAATCCAACAATACTAAAAAAATCATCAATGGTGATCGGAATAGGTCACATAAGCAGCCAAAAGACAAGTATGTCTCAACACTTTTGGACCGTAACCCACTTCATTCACTATTTATAATTTTTTTTGTCATTAGATTCATATTATCAAGATCTTTCCAAAAATATCGATGATGTTGTTATTGAGCTTCGATGTGAGCTCAGGGTTATTTTTTTTCTCTTCTCTCTTCTCTTGTAATTTGTAAAGAGATTAAAAAATAAAGTAAAAATAAAATAAAATAAACTTAAAAATGCATCAAAATTCTAATTACAACATCAACAATATTATTTAAAAAAATCTTTATAAAACAAATCTAGACGCACCAATTATTTATGAAACGGCACTTGCAACCGTCGAATTATAAATATTATCTATAATTTTCTAAATTATATATATATTTTACTACGTTAGAATCCAGAAGAAAATCATTTGATAAGAGAATCTTAATATTCTCCATGTAAACAGGCAATGGTACCATGCACCTATAGCTGACCTTCGATGTGACTGGGTCTCCCTCCCAATACGG
>Ga0325411_1008234_pt1 | contig 11295 bp, 2 predicted proteins | sample PopdelMetagenome_13_FD_206181 | JGI IMG/M metagenome (GOLD analysis project Ga0325411, IMG submission 206181) | Populus deltoides microbial communities from Bellville, Georgia, United States - Xylem-PdIQD-R4 | ecosystem: Host-associated > Plants > Phyllosphere > Stem > Wood/Secondary xylem...
ACACTACCATCTTCTCTTTCGATGAACATGGTATATCAACAAATGTTTGCTAGTCCTTCTCTGTAAAAGTTCTTTTCAGCCTGTCCTGTCCACCCACTCCAAAGCCATTGATGAAGTGATAAAAGAATATATTTTTTTCTCAATTTGCTCTCTCTCTCTCTCTCTCTCTCTCTCAGTGGCTTGCTTCTTCTTCCAGATAGTGTAATTGCATTGTTGGTGATGAAGTTTTTAATTGTGTGTGCCTGTGTTAGCTGTTTTTGTTTTCGAATATAATAGTAATTAGAGCCGTATTCATTTATTATTTACTTTTTAATGTTCTTGACAACTGGAATAGTCAAGCCTTTTGTTTTTCCGGAGGAATGGCTGCCCACACGGCGCCGAACATGCTTTAATGAGGAAACTAATCACAGTTGTACTTCCAGTTTCCAATCTTCTTAAAAGGTTCTTGCTTTCTCCTAGGTCCGGTCGTGTTCGCCATTAACCTTAAACCTTATTTTCTTTTATTATTAATCAAAGTGCAAGTAAGGTGATCTCTATATCTCTCAATATATTTGTCAAATTTCCTTTTAATTCATGTTAAATATAAAAACTGTGTTTAATTTTTAACATTAGTATATTAAGATTATAAAAAATTACTAAAAAAATATAATTTTAATGTTTTTTCATGTGAAATAAAATTGAATCATAAAAACATGGGATTACATCCAATTAATTTTCTAAAGATAAAAATTAATATATTAAAAAAATTATTATGTTTAATGTTAGGATATCAGGATTATGAAAATAAAAAAAATATAATTTTAATGTTTTTTCATTTAAAACAAAATGCAGTTTCGAACATGAAAACCAACATAATATTGTCTAATTAGTTTTTTAAAGTTGTAAATTATATTAAAAAAAAGATAAATCAAGATTTAAAGTATTTTTTTATTTAATTTTTCAAATTATTTTATTATATTAATATCAAAAATAAAAAAAATATTTTTAAAAACAAATTTTATCGTCATTCACCTCGTAAATTAGCGTCTTATCCATTTAATGACTTTGGCACTAGATGTCATGTTCCCAAGATAAAATGGGTACTATCGAGTCGGGTGAATTCAATAATAGACATTTGTTGGCATTTCAGTTTGTTTTTTTATTTTTTTTGGAATTTATTTTAAAAAAAATCCAGTACTTCTTGGCTGTGAATATCTGAATAGGACAAACCGGCCGTGGATATCTTTGCTTCGGAACCAGCTAACCTGGACAAAACAAATGATACCAGACGCAATTAAATGCAGTTTATCAATATCTGTAAAAAAGTCTAATGTAAATATGATTTTTCTTAAGACTGAAGGATAGGGGGAGTAAATGAGCGAGTAGGCGTTGCTTCGAAATGAAGTATCTTCTCCAAGTAGTAAACTTGACTAGCCAGTAGTCCCTACTGCAACTAGCCGACTTGAGCTGTAAATAGAAGTGGGCCATCGCGTGTGTGTTTCGCTTTTACACGTGTCAAACACATCTTCTTTTCGGATCTCGCTGGAGGCCTGATTTTTTTTCTCTGATTCGCCTCTGGGAAGTAGACTATAAACAGAAGCTAAAGCATGCCGGGTTGCTTTCACCGGATGGCCATCAAGCACCTTACGTTGCCGGCGAAGTGGTGTGTGTACGAGGCTTTAGCCACGTCGTCGGCCGTGCACTTTTGATTCACGTGGAGCGCACTACTTTTGTCTTGTGCTGTGGGGTTGCCTTTTTCTTGCTGCGTCGGTTGATGTGTCCTTTGCGATGGCCGTGCATGTTCTGCTTATTTCGTGTGTTTATGCTTTGACTAGGTCAAGTTCATGTGCCCGTGCCGCCCCCGTACTGTTCACAGTTTTTTTTTTTTTTTCCAAGCTCAAGTATAGTTTTAGTTTAAAATACTTTAATTTTTTTTATTAGTATATTAAAATAATCCGAAAATATTTAAAAAATATTAATTTAAAATAAAAAAATTTAATTTTTTTCAAAAATATTTTTAAAATATAAAAACAATAGTTTCAGCGAATTTCGAGATAATTTTAGTTTTGACGTATTTATTATAAAATGAAGAAAGAAAGAAATACTTAATTTTAAATGCAAGTTTTAGAAATAAAAAAATTAGAGAGAAATTATTGAAGCTTCAAATTAACGAAACTATAAAACACAGGGAAATTATTGCGCAGACATAAAACATTGCAACAGTGAAATTGTGTTTGTCCTTGGAAGAGAAATTAAGAGACCTCGAGGATGGGGTATTAGCTATTAAAGGATTGTCAAAGGATATACGTATCTTTTCAGCTTTTCAAAGCATTAAAACGATTAAATTATCTCCTAAAATAAAAAAAGAAAATAGAAGTATTTATTAAGGGTGTTTCTGGCTTATTATTATAAAAAAAACACATTTTTGCCCTTGAATTCAAGAAAAAATAATTCATACGTCCAATTTTTTATTGTGATTTCATAATGATTTTTTCATTAATCCCAAGTTAATAAAGGACATTTTGATTTTTTATTTTAAATAATTAATATCAATATTCAAAATACTACTAATGCATGCTCTTCATGCATCGGCGCATGAGGAGCGTCATGTTTTTTGGGTGGCATGTGCGACATTTTTGAGTGGTTATATTTATCCTTTTGTTATGTTGATGGAAGCACCTTCACATCATCTTTGTTCTAATATAGCGTGTGTTGGTGACGAGGCGGGGCAATTTATCATTGGTGAATTTTTTTTCTTCTCGCCTCCCTAAAAGTACTGGTTAGTCCTCTTTGTTTATGGTATTTTGATTTAGTCCCTATTATTTTAATTTCTAATTTTTGTTCTTGACCATTTTATAAAAGTTTTATTTGATTTTTTTTGTTAAAGTTTTTAGTGTTTTCAATTTAACCTTTCAATTTATTTTTTATTTTGATTTATTTTGATTTTCATCCTCAATCTTTTATATATATTAGATCATTTTTTGTAATTAAATTTTTTTTCTTGATTCACATTCAATGTTTGATTTGATGGAGATTGTTCTTCTTGGTTTTCTTTTATGGTGCTTTTGGTTTAATAACTCAAGTCATGAGTTTGAAAAGTTAACACGAGTTGATATTTTTTTTGCTTATTTTTTTTTCATTGTTCAACATGGATTTAAAAAAAAACATATTGACTTTGTGATTTTATTTAATTTCTTTTCTATCGTGTTATCCTAATTTCATAACCTAAACAACAAGTTTTGTCGGTTAATTCATGTTGGCTCGCTTCTTATTACCTTAGTTACATGTCCATAACACTAACTCGGGCCAAAAAAATTTTATTGTCTAATTAAAATAAAATCAACATATTAACCTTAATCATGATTGTAATCTTAGTAGTTTGTTTTTCCTATTTCTTTTGAACACACTTGCGATATCTAGACTATTTTTTTTATTCTAATTTTGGTTTTTATTTTAATTGATATATATTTTTAATAATTTTTAATTTATTTTTCAATTAATATCCTTCCTCTATTACTATTAATATGTCTTTACATAGATGAACTTTATTTTAAAAATACAAAATAATTATTTTTAGATAATATTTTTAATATGTGAAGCCTTGCATGATTTTTTTTCTTTGTTTATTTAATTCAATTAATTTCATGTGTGTGTCTATTTCTATTATCATTTGATTGAATAAAAATTTAATTCTAGTAAACAAATTTAGTAAACACAACAAATAAATATCTCATATTGCGAGATCAAATATCTTGATTTACATTCATCTTTTAGTTTTTTCAATTTCATTTTGAGTTATTGTTAATAGCTTTTTTATTATTATTTACATAAATAGTTATTGATTTATTTAATTAGATACTTGTATAAGCTTTTCAATTTACACTTATAATTTTTTTACGTAAAACAATGTGCTGGAAAAACTTGTACATCTAATTTTTTTTCTAAGAAAAATATATAACCCGTAATGAAACAAGAGTCAAATAGCTAGGTAGTATCCATTTCAAGTAAAATAGTTACTATGGAATAGACAATAGAACGAGTGAATTGAATTTTTATACACATATAAAGGAATAAGATGATAATTTTCAAAACAGTGGCTGATCAAACAAACTCTAGATTTAATTGGATCATTGGCCAGCTTTATGTCACGGGTTAGAGTAAAAATTTTATCAAATACCAAAAAATATATATAGATATTTCTAACATGTTTTCTATATAAAAAAAATTATCCATGAATTCAAAATTAGTTGTATATTAAATGATATGTTTTTTCTAATACTACGACGACGAAAACATATTGAATTTACCTTATTCAATCTAGGTTGACCTGCAAAACTAGTAGGGATAATCTAAAAAAAATAAAAAATTCAATTTCTAATTAACTCCATGTTAATGTAAAAAATTAATAAAAAGCAACATTCAATTAAAATAAAACAATTGAACTCGAGTCAATCAAACAAACTTGTATCACTGGTCATGTATGTCATCAGATTCAACAAAAGAATTTATCCTGAAGATTATTTTTTATTTAACTATATGACATTAACATGCATGATAATTTTCTTGTAAAAATATTTTTTTAAAAGAAAAAAAATACTATGATAAACATGTGGGATTGAGATATAAAAGGTAGATTATTGATAATAAAGAATGAAATTATATTTTTTTAGTTTTAAGTGAAATTAAAAAAATAGATCATCTATACCAAAAAGTGAAATTTTAACAACTCTAACTTTTAAAACACAATTCAACATATTCAAAGTTATATATAAACATTAAACTAGAGAATTTTTTTAAATTTTTTTTTATCAAAATTTCAACATAATTTCCCCTAAATTTTAACATTCTCAAGTATTGACATAATTAATCATTTGTACAAATCACAATTCAACCATCTTGGATTATTGCTATATTCAACATAATAGAGAATAGACTATATCCATTCTTTTAACTTTTATTTCACATTCCACGTGATAATTGCAACACATTTATCTCACAATATAATAAACATGGTATAAATAAATAATAAATTAAATTTCATGCATCCCTATTAAAAATGTAAAGGCATGAGATTATAAAATAATATTACAAACATAATTAAAGAAATTAAGTTAATGCATGCAGTTTTAATATTTGATTTATTTACATATCAAAAGATATTTTCAAGATTATATTACATAAAAAGTTTATGATATCCTAATTAAAACATTAATATCTACCAAAAACAACAACAAAAATAGCATACTGCATAACTCAAACTTGTGAAGATCCTGTTTTTAAATTAATTTATAATATAAGAAACACTATCTAACAATTAATATAACAAAATAGAGCATTTTTTTTAAATTAAATTACAACATTGTTAACCAATACTTAAACAAATTCATCAATCCAATTATATCTAGGCTAAATAGTATTATTAATTCCACTAGTCTCATTCAAATCAACTAGCCCAAACACATAATCTCGGTCATCAATCATATTGATGCCTCTAACTCCTCTCTTAGCAGTAAGTCAAATAAGATCCCTGGTCGTTAATCACATTGACACCTCTAGCACCACTCATGATAACTAGTCAATCTTAATACCAGTTATCATATAAATTGATATCTCTAACACTTACCAGGGTAATTAGTAAATTACAATTTCGGTCATCAGATAAATGATATAGTTCCTTACTATAACCTCTTATATATCACTAGAATCCAAACATCATACACAATTTAAACACCATTGGAATCTCATTCCAATTTTTTTTCTTTGTAATCAAGCTTCTAAACCAATGCCAATAAAGTTATAAAATTTTCTTTTACATATATTCCTTCTCATCCATATTAGTTTATTTAAACAAGAAATAAAATAAAAATCAACTCTTCCCTATTTGCTAGATTTGGTGGCATATGGCCTCTAATGATTCTATATTTTTCCATTCAATTTTTCCTTTAATTTTTACTTTTCTCACACCTTAGATACTCCCATTAATACATTCAAGCATGAATTACACACCAATTAAAACAACTAAATTCACTTCTTTTAAAATGTCTTAGGACAAACCTTTCATAAAAGAAAATATAGATTTTTCTTTCACTCTTTTCATATGATTCAACTCTTATCCATGCTTCACTTTAAACAGTAATAGCCGGATTATGCTTCTAAAAAGGAAGTATGGATTTTATTCAAATCTTGACAATTGATACGTTATCCACTCACCACTCATTTTTCATGTAAATAAACATAATTCTAACCAGATTTCATAATAATTTGATCAAACAAGTTCAAACCCTTTACCCATACCCATACCCGAGGCTGAAACTTTCCAATAAGAAAGGGGTATGTTCTTTTTCTTAGATCTTGAAATTAATTCATTACCCATTCATTAAATCCTTCCTTCAAGATAATTTATCATGAATAATATGTCAACTGATCCAACTAATTCAAGTTTTCCCTTATTTAGTGTAGCCGAATTCTATCCTCCATCAGAACACCTTTTTCTTTATTTTTCTTTCAATTGCAACATAATCTATTCTTAATTCATGACTAAGAACATTATTTGAACATGAAAACAACAATCCATACACATATCACACAATTCACGATTTCTATAATGAAATTGAAATGACTCACTTACTAACTCATAACAAAACCTTAATCAATCAAAGTAAAAGTATTTTTTTTTACCTCCAAATAGCAGTAAAACAAGGATGATTTAACAAGGATTCCCTTTGTTCTTCCTCACCTTCACTACTTCTTTCAAGATTGAAAACCTTAGTTTTAGAAATTTTTAATCCTCCCTGAAATCTTGAAACTCCTCCCTGAATCTTTAAAAGGTTCTCTAAATACTTCAATCTTCCTCTCTTAAATGTTTTAATGCAAGAAAAGTTAAGAAGAACCAATTGTTGCTTTCCTCCTTTCTCTATGTTTCGGTAATTCTTGGCTTCATAAGAAGCCAAGAAAGTTATTTATATGTCATGTATAATTCATATTTCCAACTATATCATTGTACTTTAATTCAAGAATTTTTTTGTTTTATCGGGTATCTTGTCTTAGCCCACTTTTAAAACTTGCCTTAAAATGAAGTTTTAATCCATAAATCTTCATTTCTAATTATTTAATACATATATTTTTTATTTTTTTCCTATTTTATCACCGGGTTAAATTTCCAATACTTTACTAACACCATAATATTTTAACTGGGGGTTTATAAAAATTGTATTTTAAAAAAACATTAAGGGAAAAAAATGTATTAAACAATAAAAAAAATAATGACTTGAACGTTGCGACTTAACTTGTCAAACCCATCGTCATAGACTAAAACAAGCTTAATAATTTTTTTTATAAAATTTATATTTAACCTAAATATAAAATTAAAAAATTAAAAAAAAAGACAAACAACACGTCGCCTACTGAGGTAGTTAACATGTCGCTTGCTAGCCCAAATTCTGGCCACCACCACAGTGGCTAAAAAATCATTGTATTGGGTTTTCCCCTTAAAAACCTAATATGTAAGTCATTTTAACCTAAAATCACCTTACCAACACCCTTAGAACATTTAGAAACCAATTCATCAACCCAAAAAACTCAAAAAACGATCCAAAAACATGAAATTAAAATGGGTTGGATTTGTCTTCCTTGATTTAGATCTTTTTTAGGTAATGTTGAGGCTCTAAATAATCACCATCAAGCTCATCTCATCGCATAAAGACACAAATAACAACTATTTTGGTGGTAAAACATTATGTGAATGATGACTTTCTCTCTCAACACCTGAACTTGGTGATATCTTTCTCTCTTTTCTTGAACTAGGGATTGGAAAATAATAAAAATGAATATTTTATACCAAAATTGGATTGCAACAAATTCTAAGGATCGAATGAGTATAATATGGAAAATTAAAGGACTAAATTGAACTTTTCACGCCAACTTTGAATGCACCACCCATTTTTGGTGCCTTTTCAAATTGGTCCCACTTTTAATTTTTCCCTCGGCCAACAAAAAAAAAGCAATTGACCATCAATTTTGCAATCGAAGTACTTAATCACCAAAAAAGAATTTAGAGACCAAAAAAAAAAAAATCATTGCTCCAATCTATAGTGAATTATGAGAGAATGCATAGTAATTTCACCTCACAACTTAGTTTTTTATAACTAGTCTCGATGGTATGGGTTTGACTAAAAGTTAATTTTAACATAATAAAATGAATATGTGAGCGTTCTCAATTTTTTTCTTTAAACTAAGAAAATTTTCAAATGTGAATTGAAAACATGACATGTGTGTTTGATGAAACTAATTGATAACCTTATGTTCCAAATTAAACCATGTTTGAATTGGCATTTGATTAATTAAACTTAATGGGTCCAAACATGTCTCGGTTGTTTTGTTCAAATCATGATTAGACAAAAAAGAATCAAGTCATTGTTTTAATTTTTTTTTAAATGAGACGCCATAGTTTTTTTATTGATAGGGTTTAACCCACCAAACCTGTCATATGAGTCATGGGCTCGGTTGGGTTTAATAACTTTATTTTTTGGAATCAAGTTTTTTTTTATCTAATTATACGATAAGAAAAATAAACACAGAAAGGAAAGTGCTCAAATAAAATTTAAGAAAGAAAATCATGAAGAGTTACACATAAAGGAAAGAGCACTTATGAAATATTAGAAAATATATTGTAATCCTAAAAAACAAAGTAAAGATTGAATTAAGATTCATTAAATAATATCTATAATACATTTTTAATTAATTTATTTAAATGAAGTTCAATTAAAAAATTTCAAGGCATGGATTGAATCAAAATATATATATATATATATATTTCAAGATGACATCGTTTCATTATTTTTTAAAAATATTGAGACAATGATGTTTTGGCTTGAAATGGGTTAGCCTAGTTAACCTATAAAACCTGTGATCCGAGTCATGAATTTGCTAGGGTTTAATAATATTTTTAGAATCCACATTTTATTTATTTATACAATTCTAAAAAAGGCAATTAAATGATGTATCGTCTTGAAGCCAAATATTTTACCACAGCAAAGGTGGTTAGAATATCAAAAACTGGTTCTTTTTGAACCTCATAAATAATTTTTCAATCTATTTTAATCTAAAAACACCTAATAAATGTTTTTATAAGATAAAAAAACTAATATATGAACTCAAAACACCTCTAAATTAGTTTTAAAAAACTAAATTAAATAAGAAAAAAATTTTCTTTGTTAATCCCAATTTATGTTTTTTGGCAAGATAAATTATAAAAAAACCAAAATGAAACTTTTTTCGTTAAATGAAACCCTTTAACACCAATAACAACTTTTACAAAGGCTTGAAATTGATTAACTAACTACTTTCTCTCTCCTTCACTATAAGTTTTTATATTTTAATCTTAATTTTTTTTTTTATATTTCAGTCCTTAAATGTTGATAAAAAAAGATAAAGTCATTAAAAAAGGATTAGAGAGAAAGTTTTGGATCGACGACATTTCAATAAAAAAAACTAATTTTAATATTAATGAGTTTGTCTTGTAGATGAGAGTTTAATGGTGAGGGTTTTGCCCTCCAACCATATTGGAGAAGGTTGATCGAGGTCTATAAATTATTTTTGAATTCAGTTTGGTTGATCGAGGTCTTTTAGGGTTGAAAATTGGATTATTGAAGTTTTTATAATATTTTAAGGTATTTTCAAGCAAAATATATATATATATATATATATATAAATTTTTTTTTTGTAAAAAAAAAAGGAATGAAATGAATACTTCAATTCAAGAAATACATTTTTTCATCTAGAAGTTAAATCCTTCAAACACAATGGATATTTATTTCAAATACAAAATTAAATAAAAAATAGCTTCGAACCTCGAGCAATTTGTCTGCTAGCAAGAAATTGTATGGCATTACGTCTTCAAGTATATTCCATCAAACCTCGAGCAATTATTTAGTCTCGACTAGACAAATTGTTGCACGAACATGGTTACATGTGAACGGCAAAAGGGTCTCTCCACATTTCCTCACGTAGAAAAGCGCCTAAATTCAGCGGTTGCTCAACCAACCAGCACCCACCCAACCAGCAATTTGTCGTCCTGTGGAAACGCTCCAGCCATGATGACAGAAGCCAGGCAAAACGATGGCGACAATAATCCTGATTTATTATTGCAAAGGCAATGTTGACCTTCCACAATGTCAGGTCTCCTTCGAGCACCGCTTTGTTTCCTAGCATAGAACATGGCGATTTGCGTGTGAGCTTGAAAACGTTGGTGGCACGCAGATGGCTTTGGGAGAGAGAAATTGCTTTATTAATTGAGTTGGTTTCTTTTTAAGGCGGCCTGATGTTGATTAGGCCACTAATTACTGTGTTTTGTGCCTATGTTCTGTACTCTGATAGAGAGGGGCTGATTTGTTAATTTCCTTCCATGTTCTACGGCTGAGGGTTAGCTGCTGGAACAGGCAAATGATTGGTCATCTATCTCCCCCATTGAGATCCATATTTTATGTTCTAAAGTGCACTTGAGTTGACGCTACAAGATGCTGCATCTACTTTGTTGGGTGAATACTGAGTAGATATCACTTGATCATCAGATCATTTTTTATTTTTTAACTTAGAAAAATATATTTAGGTATTATAAAATAATATATAATTTAAACTTGAAATCATGTTTTAACTGGATTGTATTTACACTCGTTAGGTCGACGAGATTAGATTCTGAATTAGGAAGGGGCAAAGTTAGAGACCTTTTATATTTACCTATTAGGTTGGTCCAGATTTGGTACACCGTGAAAATGTTTTCTATTGCAACATGTGGATGATGTATTATTCTTATGTTTTTTAATATATTTATGTTAGAATTATTAGAATTTGTCTCAAAATAAAATACACTAGCAAAAATTATGAAATAAAAAATAGAGCTCTTTGGTAAGATAAAACAATTTTAACTAAAGAGATGCCTTTCTTTCCCTTATTTCAAATCATTAAATTTTTATTTTTATTTTTTCGAGTGCTTTTAATTCTTATTAAATATAGAACATGAAACAAAAGACTTGTATTTCTTGGTAGGAAAAAAAAAAAATCAGAAAACGAGGAATTATATTAGCAAAGCAATTTGCTTCAATGGAATCTGTGATCCCTCCTTCTTTCTCTGTAAATACTCTCACTTTCCCTATTTAAGAACCTTTGGGCTCATATGACAACTTCACAGTAAAAACAGATTTGAGAGCTTTTCTATTTTACTAGCATGTTTATTTACAAGGTATGCCGCTTGCTCACTAAAAACATGTAATACATGTTTTGTGATGAGACTTGCAGCGCCACGATTTGTTAGGGTGTGTT
>Ga0325411_1008237_pt1 | contig 11293 bp, 6 predicted proteins | sample PopdelMetagenome_13_FD_206181 | JGI IMG/M metagenome (GOLD analysis project Ga0325411, IMG submission 206181) | Populus deltoides microbial communities from Bellville, Georgia, United States - Xylem-PdIQD-R4 | ecosystem: Host-associated > Plants > Phyllosphere > Stem > Wood/Secondary xylem...
TTTTTTTTATGTTTAATAAAAATTTTATTTGCATAATTGGTTTGTATAACAATTAATTTATATAGTTTTATATTATATATCCTAAATAATTTTTTAAAAACAAATTAAGAAAAAAACTATTACCAATTATTTTACCGACGGATTAATTCAGTCGGTATTTTAAACGTTCACCGACAGACTTACCGACGGAATTAATCCGTCGACATTTGACGGTAGCTTCCACCAGTACCGACGACTTTACAGACGGACCTATTCGGTCGGTATTTCATACATTCACCGACCAATGTACCGATGGAAAATATCCGTCGGTAATTACAATGTCACCGACGGAATAAAAATCCGTCGGTATATTTCAAGCAGGAATCTTTTTTTTGACGCGCACGTTCTGTTTGTAAAACCATCGGTAAATGGTTTTTTTGTGTTTCCGACCGATATACTGACGGAATGGGGAATCACCGATGAAGGTAAAGCCGACGGATGTATTCCGTCGGTGATGATGTCGGTAAAAAAATCACCAACGAACTTCTAATCATACACCGACGGAATTGTTCCGTCGGTAAAACTGTGAAATCTTGTAGTGACTCTCATCCATAATTATAATTAAGATTTTCCTCATAGTATTCATCACTTTTGGTCAAAATAGTGTGATTGTACGATGAGCTTATATTGGCGATCAATGTTTTTCATGCATAAAATCATATATTATTTTATTTATAATTCCACTCTATCATCATCATCGTAGTGTGGACGACGTTGAATGGTGGATTTGTCTCTTGGATCGAGTTGATTTTAGATGTGTTGAGACTAATCATAAAATTATGATTAATAGGGTTCATGGGTCGCTACCTAATATTTTGATCATTAGAAAACCAAATGGTCTACGAGAGTCTGGGTAAGTGGATTAGTTGTGCATAAGAAAAACACATCACCCCTAGTGCACCATACTTATGGTAAGCTGCATTATTGATTGGTTGTTGTTTTTGTAAGTCATGTTTCTATTTGTTAGTCTGTCTAAGGTTCAAGAAAAGTCTTCCTTGATAAGGCGGTCTTTGTCTTATCAGGCTAAAACCTAACCATTCTAAGGCCAAGATTTTAATGGTGTATTTATTTCTATTTTTGTATCTTTAATACAAGGAGATATACTTTATAATGTGATTTTATACCCTCAAATATTAAAGTCTATAATTAACTCCTAACATTTTTTTTTCAATTCATTTAATTTAATACCGAGATTATGCATTACATTGTAAAATTCACATCCCAAATATTAATAATTTTTTTATTTTTAAGGTGTTTTTGAAATTTTGGTCAAATGCTAATGGATAATTATAAACTTGTTATGATACACATTAATTGATTTTTGTGTTTTTCAAAGTATGATAAAAATACAAGTTTTATTCTTTTTATAAAATATGCATTAAAATTTTTAGAACTTGGTCATATGCACACAAGTAAAAACATGTTTTTTTCTCAAACAATGAATTTTCTTATTTTTCTTGTACTTTTCTGATTTTTAAAAAAAAAATATATTTAATACTAGGTTAATATCTTACAATGTAAGTTTACAACCCAAATATTAAATGAAATGGTTGGAAAATATGTGAGGGAGCCACAAACAATTTTAAAATGGTCTCTAAATGTTTTTTAGAATTTTTGAAAATTATTTGAGGTTGGTTGGCAAAATCACAAAAGAGGAGAAAATAAACATTACTGGAAAATCAGTGGGGCATGTTTGTCAAACACGCTCTTAACTAAAAATCAAAGCCTTAAAAAATATCTTAAGGCTGTGTTTGGCAAACACCTTTTAAGGCAAAATATTGTGTTTTTTTCTTTTGAAAATTTTAAACCATCCAAACACTATCTCATTAAAAATGGACTTGACTCTGCCACGTGGGTTAGGCTTCCTGACCCAAGCCAACAAATACGACCTAAAATCAAAAAAGAAAGAACAAAGATCAATAGAGGGAAAAACATTTGAATTTACTCAAGAACATGAAGAAAAACCTAGAAAACGTAGATTCAAAACTAGACTAAATCACGTCAAATTGAAGGCACACAAGCATGTAAAAAAACATTCAAACAAGATTTTGAGGTTGGATTAACAAAATAAACAACCTAATATTATGATTATTTGATTCTTTGTGAAAAATAAAATGAAAAAAAAACAGAAAATGAAATGTCATGATTTCAGTGTTTTTAAATACTTAGGATCCTAAATTAATAATCAACAAGCTAAAACACATGTGTAAGAGCCAGCAAGAAATGAAAAAGACATGAAAAAAAAAAGAATCTAAAGCAATGTTAAACAGATGAACATCAACCTACAAAAGTAATGGAAACCTAAAAAAGGATAGTATAGACTTTAAACCCAAAAACAACAACCAAAGCCTTGCAATCATAGCTTAAGCATGCTTACACAACTTGTTTGAACCATCAAAACAATAAGAAAAAAAATCAAAACCAAAATAGCAAGCGAAATTCATAATGATAGTAAGTAAAAAATAGCATTCTTTTAGGTAAAAAACAACATTCTCTTAGGCAAAAAACATTGTTTTATTGTTTCTAAACTTAAACCTCATGCTTGCAACTTCGAACAAACCTAACAAGCTACTCAAAATAGCATAATCCAACAACAGCATTAATACTTAACATATCGTTTCATGACTTCAAAATTGATTAACTAATCATTAAAACATGTTAAAATGTATCTTAAACTAACATTTAACACTTCAATAAACAATCTTAAACATCAAACCAAGCCTAAAAAAAATTAAACATACATATGCATAATAAATCATTGCATAACTAAACATCTAAAAACAAGCATCCATTACAATTAAACTAACAAAAAATTTCAAATGATGCCTAATAAACATTTTGAGCAGCAATTTAAAAGACAAAATAAAGGGGGAAGTAGTGTGCTCATTAAGCTCCATGGCTTCTTTTGATTTAAAAAATAAAAAAAAAGATATTATTTTTCTTGTAATTGTTTTAAAATGGACTTCTTTCTCTCTTAGGTTTGGTTTTTCTAGAATTTTTCTTCAATCTTTGGTTTTGGTTTGGCTTGTTGGTTAAAAACCTTTATAGGTGTCGTGGAGACAACCATGGCTTTTTTTGATCTTGCATGCTTTATATCTTTCTTAAATTATTTCTTTGTTTCCTTCTTGTCACGAGGGTCACTTATGAAATAGCTTAGATGCCTTGCTATTTGGATCTCCAAGTCATAGGCTCTTATAGCGAGTTGTTCAAAAGTGAACGGCATATTCCCTTGAAGACTATATAAAACTCCCATTGCATTTGATGTACACCTATGTCTATGAAAAAGTCTTCACTTATCTTTTCCTTACAACCAAGGACTAAAGTTCCTTTATTTTTCAATATAGTCCAAGACTAGCTCTTCCTTCTTTTGCTTAGTGCATGCAAATTCTGGTAATCTTACAACTCATCGAGTGTTGTAGAAGCGTCTTAGGGATTCTTGCTCTAATTGGTCCTAACTATCTAGTTTTCCAACTAGAATCTTAGTGTACCAGTCAAAGGCAATTCCTTTTACAAACAAAATGTTTCACCATCAAGTCTCTACATACTTATGCATTGTTACAAGTCTCAATAAATGAGCTATATGTTGGTTTAGATTGTCTTTACCTTTAAATTATTGGAACTTTGGAGGTTGATAGTTTGGTGGCATCCTCATTTCATCGATGATGTTTTTAGTGTATAACTTGGCATGCACAAGAAAGGACTAGGGAGTACCTTCGTACTAAGCGCAGATAGTGTAAGCCCATTGATGATCTAGTAGTGTCCCTAAAAGTATTTTGCACTATTGTTCGATCACGTTGCTCTTGCTTTTGTTTCTTTTCAAGAGCACTTTGACTTTTTAAAGGATTTTGGTTAGTATTATTCCTAGACAGATCTCTGATCCTTTAGGTGCTTTCAGCATATAGATTTTGAGTTTCTAGTTGATCCATCAATATAATGATCTTAGCATCCTTTTTCTCAATAGATCTTTTCAGCTCCTCCATTTCAAAAGACATATGATGGATACTATTCTCAGAAAGTGATGTCTTAGTGACCATGACTGGCATTTGAGAGTCAAAGTTAGAAGAAGATGAGTAATCTCCTCATCTTTGTCTAGAAGAAATCATAGAATGAGATCTAAACTTTGATCTCATGCTTAAGTGTGGAATCTCAATCCCTTCTTACAGATTTGAAAGGAGTCTTCAAACTTATGTTTTAAGAAAATTGCTTTTTGTTTCCCTCTCATTGAGAATTTTCTCAATGGAAAAAACAACTTAGAGTTTCCAGATTGAGTCTTTAGACAAGTTGCTGGCAAGGTATCAACTTTAACACCTTGAGAGTTGATTGAAGAATGGCTCATATTTTCTATACTTTTCATTTTAGATAGTAGATACGTTGAGTCAAGAGATAAGAGGAAGAAAATGTCCCACCAAGCACACCAAAAATTTATACACACAAAATTTCACGTATTATAAATACACTAAAATATGACAAAATTACAATAATAAATTTGATTACAAGTAAAAGTGGAAACTCTCTTGAGGTGCTATTCATGTACACAAATTCTCTAATTAACGGTCATATCAGGATTTTTCTTTGGATGGAAAGATATTCACATAAGCCCAAAAGCTTTAAAGGTGTGAGATATTAACATGATTTAATAAAAACGAAGAGTATTCACACATGTTTAAAAACTTTAACTTTATGATGTATAAATTTAGCTTGATTTAATGAACATGAAGAGTATTCATACAAGCGCAGAAACTTTAACCGTGTAAGATTTTAACTTGATTTGATTTGATAAAGAAATTAATTTTGATCCCTTGTTTTTTTTATTTGACTTTAATGAAGAAAATGATTTTGATCCCTTGCTTCCTTGATTTTTTTGAATTTCTTTTAAAGAACATTCAAGTATTTGTGTTTGGTCTTTAGTCTCTGTTTTTTTTCTTTTCTTGTGTTTTCTCTTTTGTTTTATATGTCTTCCCTCTTGATTTGGTGACTTTGTTGTCTATTTATACATAGGTCAAGTATAATTTATCTCAAATATCCTTTATCTAGAGGGTATTTTAGAAAAAATGATATGAAAACTACTTAAAATACCTTTAACTAGAGGGATATTAAATTAAGAATCATGAAATGTAATTGGACTAAGTTTTTTAATTTAATGTGAGACAAAAGAATTTAATTTATATGGTATTAAAGAACTTGGATAATAGATCAGACTTATAGAGATTTTAGAGTCTACATAATAAAAATGATTTTCTCTTTAATCGCTCTTCTTTTAAGAGAATCAAAATGAATTAAACTGATAGTTACAAGGATTGATTTTTGAGTGATCGCAATTTTCCCAATTAGTATAATAAAGTAATGAGTGAGACCTATTCTATTGTGTAGTTTAAAACAAGTTGGGTTTTTCCAGTGTTTTAAAACCCGGACCGGCCCGGCGGGTCGACCCGGGCTTGGGACCGGTCCTGGTGGAGACAAGAACCTGCTCGAGAATTGGCCCGGCGAAACCCGGTCGACCGGCGGGTTGACCCGGGACCCGGTCCACCCGGTCAAACCCGGGTGAGACCCGGTCAATTTTTTTTATTTCCAGTCATTAAACGACATCGTTTTTATCCTTCTAAAATGCCAAAACACTGAAGACAGTGTGTAGAAGAACGAAGCAAAATCAGTTACAATTGGCAAACCTAATTTACTCACTCTTTGAAACCCAACTGCTCAGATGAGAAGCAGAGGACGTCCCGGCCTATTGATCGCTTAAGAGCTGAGGACATCTTTGAATCTCCTTCTAAAACACAGAGTCCTGGCCTATTGCACTGGTTGCCTCTTCCGGTTAGTATTTCAAGTTTTCAACTACTATTTTTTTCATTCTTTTTGTTTCATATCACTGTTAGACTTGAGACTTTTGAAGCATAAATAATTGTGTGGTTAAAGCTTGAATCTTGATATATTAGATTTAGTTTTTGTCCACAGTTAATACCAATGGATGAGGAAATCCCATTTGGGAAAAGATAATATGGTTAAATAAATAATTCACTTTCAAATAATGTTAGAAAATGATAAAAGGATTAAGATGCTTTGTAAAGAATCCAGCGACAAAAGGATTAGGCCGGAAGATGGGAGTATTGAGGGAAAGATGGTGTTTTCATACATTGAAAAAAAGTGGAAGTCACTTTCAAAAGGTGTGATGATGTTTTTTTTCATAGGTGTTTTTTTTTTGTCAACCCGGGTCAACGCATCTGACCCGTGACCCGATCACTTAACCAGGTTGATGACCGGATCGGGTTTCAAAACTATCGGTTTTTCACAAAAATGTTCCATTAGAGAGAGAGAGAGAGAGAGAACAGTTTATAAATAATAAATTATAAGAATATTTATCCAAATTGATGTAATAAATGATAATTGATGATCAAGTCATATTTCCTAGAAACACTAAATTCTTTTCATAAACATGAAAATATACTTGTTTTATCAGTTTATACAAAATAACTGATTATTTATATGACATTTATATATATAAAAGTGAATATTTTCTATGAGATAGAGAAAGTACGTAGTTATTTCACTTGTTAAGAAGCAATATCTCCCAAGACTTGTTTACATACAATATGTGACAAGAAAAATGATTTTGGTAATAATACTAGTCGCTGATAGTTTATAGTTTATTAAATATCTAATCAATTAAGAAATGTTTTAATCATGGATTCAAAATCCAATTTGTCATTAAAACTTGCCAGGAATTGCTCAAATAAATTAAGCAATGCTAACTATTGTTTTGTAATTTTTAGGGACTTTATTTTGTGATTTCTAAGGCAAAAAAGTATGGAATTCCCTAGATTTGAGGTAGGAAACGTGAGAATTCAAAGATCTCTATTTTTGGAGAAATTATAGAAACTCAAATCTTCTTTCCAGTAACACCAATCTTGCAATTTTTAGACCTCTAAGACTTGAGATATGGGCCATAACCCAAGACAGCTTTTCGAGTGCAAGAAGTTCGGGTCTGATTCAACCCCTGTTTTTTGACTCGCTCTTTGGGCTTCGAAACAGCAAAACTGAGTTCTAAGCCCTTCATATGTTTTGTAGACCTTCATATCAGATATTTGAAAATGATGACAAATGCCTAGAATTGAGTTGTATAGCTTCCTTTGCGGCCCAAAATCAATCAATGTTTGGTTTTACTGCCGGATTCTGCCCAGTCAGTAATCTAGTATCTGAAAACACATTAATTTCCCCACGAGGTCAATAATTCAAAAAAGGATCCACAATTCTAATTAACTTGTGCAACACATCCAAAATATTTCAAAATCAAGTATGAATAGTGGAAAATATACATGCTAAAAATTCCCACTCTCGAACAAATTCATATTGAGAAGCTGCACTTGAATGTATATATAGGATTGAGTTAGAAAAGTGTTTCAAGTTGTCCATTATCTCAATAAAGCTAGTGAGAGAGATTAGAAGCAAAAGATAGACATATATGGGTAGTCAGGTAGATGGAAGATGTTGTTAGTGTTGGGGTTGTTGGAGTCATTGTTGAAATTGTCAAGCTAGTTCCAACTGTTTTCCTTAACTATTTACCACATAAAGTGTCGGTTGTGTTATTTCAATCATGTCTCTTTGTAAAGCTTATATAAAGCTTATATAAGCCAACAGTCTACTTTGAATTCATTAAATATCAATTCAGATAATTTGAGTGGATTGCTTTGTGCTTAGAGCTTACAACAATTTCGTATCAGAGCTCATCACGGGGCCTGATTGTGAGAGAAAAGAAACCACAATTTACTAAGTAGGGTGAAAAGAGAGAAAGATCGGACAAGAAAAGAGTAAAGAGTGGATCAAAATGTGGCAGCTGAAAATAACTTCGTTCAACCTGCAATTCTAACTTTGCAACCAAACTGCTTCATATAGCTGAGGTAAATATTACTCAAAATATTTATATTTTTTGTGTTATGTGTTAGGTTTGGCACCTTGTTCTTGATTAGATTCCTCATCTAACCATTGTCAGCTAACATGTTCAGGAAGTATGTTCCCTCTTTTATAAATCTTATATGAACTTGCTAGTTCTCCAGCCTTTTATATTTTTTGATCTGAAATATATTTACTTATCTTTGATCAAAAAAGAAAAGCAAATAACCTCAACCAAGTCCTCTCAGCCCTGTGCACATGAGGAAGTTAGCCATTCAGTTAAAAAATAGCGTGGCAAGGAGCCATTGCACTGATCAGAGGCACATTCTTTCCCATGCATGCTTTATCTCCAATTTATTGAGGAATGAAACGTTATCAATAATATCATCATTCAGAAAATCAAATTGCTCAATTAAGCTGTTAATTAATGGCTCAGTGTTTAAATTAGAAAAATAGATTCATGGAATTTCTGATTCTCATTTTACTTGCTGATTCATGGATTCTAAATGCATTGAGCAACCCAAAGTTTTTCATTTTTCTCACCGATCCTCATGCAAATGCTATTCTTTTGTTCTTTTTTCCCCCTTCAAACCAGATTAGGGTTGTGTTTCCAGCACTAGTTATCAATTTTAAATTTGCTTGCAAATGTTCCATACATATCACCCTGTGCTTCAATACCATAAGAATAGTTGCATCCCCCCGCCCTCCTTCAACAATTAGACACACCATCGTTTACCATACAAACATTTATGAATTTAACTACAATTTCTAGAACATGCTATTTCGCATTTCTACCATGCAAGAACACACAAAACTTACGATGTTATTCAAACAGGATGTTTAGTTGAAAAGAATGAAGCATATTTGTAAAACAAAAAGTTGGATCGCATGATGGTCCTCACTTTTGCTAATAAAACTTGAGACTGCTCTACCAATATGCACATGTTTTTGTGGATATAATGATATAGTTGGACTTACGATAATAGGTGATTTCGAGCAGTTAGGTGTGGTTCTGCAATAATTAGATGAGGATCTACTCTGAACAGATTATATGAATGGTGCAGCAAATACATTTATAGACCCGTGGGACAGGTTTAGGCTCAAGAGATCAAAATTTTTAATCTGACCATTGGATCGTGCTCAAATATTTACAAGAGTATCCTGAGGTTGCTTACCTCAAAATAATATGGAATCACTACTCTGAGTGTTAGATCTTTAGATTTCAAGAATCTCGTCTGAGGCCCTGATTTTGATAATTTTTGTGATTTTCTTTGTTATTTTTGGATTTTCTATTTCTTTCGAATTTTATCCTTTCATTTGTAATTTCAAGTTTTTGTTTTTTTTTTTCATAGTTAAGATAGGGTTTCTAGCCTTTTTAAGGCTTTGTAAACTTTTTAAAGAGGCAGACTTCAGTGTTATTAATTAAAGAGAATAAATCAGTGAATTTAGGGTTCATATCTGCCACCCTTTTCGCTCATAAAAAAATATGTGTTCTTTGTTTATTATTGTCTTTAGCTTCCACCCATATCATATAATTTACATAAAGTCCTAGTTTTGCTTTGTTGCTTGCTTATACCTATTCTCTAAAAATATCCACGATGTAAGCTTTCCCCCTATCATGTGCTACGCCAATTAGGTGTGTTTAGGAGTGTGGTTGTGGTTGCTTTTCATAGTGTTTTTCACTTGGAAATGCATCAAAATATTTTTTTATTTTTTAAAAATCATTTTGATATTAGCGTATCAAAAAGATCTGAAAACACAAAAAAACATATTAATTTAAAACAAAGAAAAAAATTAAAAAAAATTCAATTTTTTTCAAAAATATTTTTAAAATGCAAAAACAAACAGGACCTAAGTTCATTTGTATAAAGATTTAAAGATTGCGCGCTCAATCCATCTAGTTTTAGTTTAAAGGATAATAAGGGCATATGCACTGTTTGTTTCACTATAGCGCGAACTATTGTGCATTATGAGTGAATTTACTGTGGATTGCACTGTTCTACACTATAGTGCGGGTACTGGAGACTGTGAGTGCATTCACTGTGAACTGCACTGTTTGGTGGGGGCTTATGGCAAGGCTGCAGCTTGCAGGACCCAAGTGCCAGGCTGGAGGCGCGCCCACTTGGGCTGCGGACACCTGGCACTTAGCTGCCAAGCCTAGGTGCTGGGACGGCACCACCCGCTGGCAACGCTACAAGCTGCAGCCACCTGGCGCTCGGTCTCCCAGCCTTGGGCGCTTGGGTTGCCTACCTGTGTGCTGGGTAGACCAAGCGCACATGTGACGCTTGGGTGACTGCTAGTGTGTTGGTAGACCAACTACACACGTGGCGCTTGGGATGATTCATGTGTGAGAAATATTATTATTATTATTATTATTATTATTATTATTATTATTGTTAAATTTGAAAGAAAATATTATTATTAATATTGAAAACATATTATTATTTATATTCTAAATTTTTATGATAATTTTTTATAAAAATAAAAAAGTGAGCCCGCGACGACGTAGTATTGTTTAAAATATTCAACAATTCTAAGTATTAATATAAAAACTATTATAATTTGTGTTGTAAATATTATTATTTTTCTTATAATACAAAGTATTCATATAAAAAATATTATTATTTGTGTTCTAAATGTTATTATTTTTCTTATAATTCAAGCTATTCATATCAAAATATTATTATTTGTGTTCTAAACATTATTATTTTTCTTATAATTCAACATATTCATATCAAAGATATTAATATTTGTGTATAATATTATTATTTTTATAATAATTCAAAGTTTTAATTTAAAAAATATTATTATTTGTGTTCTAAATATTCTTGGAATTAAAAATAGTGTTATTTGTGTTATGAATACTATTATTTTTACTATAATCAAAAGTACTAATATTAAAAATATAATATTTTGCATTATAAATATTATTATTTTTATACAAATTAATATTATAAATTAAATAATTACTAAATTAGAAAAAAAGTATTCTTAGTATTGAAAAACAACCATGGATTTGATTTGAAAGGTAAAATTTAAAATTACTACTATTATTATCATCATTATCATTATTAATAAATTTTTAAAAATTGTTATTACAATCGAAGAAACACCACGTGGGAACACGTGGCGCTTGAGCTCCTGCCTCAATGTTAGGCACAGCCTAGCGCACACGTGGCGCTGTGCTGTCTGCTTGTTGTTTGGGTCCTTCATCAAGACTCAAGGTTCGTGAGTCCTTGGATTCTAAATATTATTATTTGTTTTAGTAATATTCTTATTTTTATTTTAATTAATATTATTAATAAAACAATTAATAAATTTGAAAGAAAATATTATTATTATTATTATTATTATTATTATTATTATTATT
>Ga0325411_1008239_pt1 | contig 11293 bp, 8 predicted proteins | sample PopdelMetagenome_13_FD_206181 | JGI IMG/M metagenome (GOLD analysis project Ga0325411, IMG submission 206181) | Populus deltoides microbial communities from Bellville, Georgia, United States - Xylem-PdIQD-R4 | ecosystem: Host-associated > Plants > Phyllosphere > Stem > Wood/Secondary xylem...
AGAACCTAACATAATTTACAAGAGGGAATATAATTTCAAGCCAAATCACTTTGCAATCCATTAATTAAATTATAGAATTGGGAGAATTTAGTATATAAATATACTGGGAAAGGAGAGGCAATGATGCCGATAAAATCTCCCAATTCTTTCATGTTATTAGTACACAACTAATATTCTCTCCCGTTTGGATAAGAAAAGGCAAATTCAAGAGGAGGGAGGGCTTCATCTATATTTAAATCACACGTTGTTGCCCAAAAGGAAAAACAAAAAACGAAATCATAGCAATTCATGATTTAGCAGAAGATAGATTTAGCAATTCATCATTTATGGTTAATTATCTAGTTATCCATCACACGTTTGCTTTCGTTCATGAACAAAGACAGATTAATCAAAACAGCAATTCAATCACCAACCCCTATCCATGCACTGGCTGGTAGATGCATGGAATTTAGCAGAAGCAAAGGCAGAACGAACAAACACACCAACAATTACCAGCCGAAATATTTTAACCATAATCAATAATTCTTACAACAATTTCAATCTCTATAACAAACACACTAACTATAACAGTTCTTAGAACAAAATAGTTTCAAACTATGGCTATAACAGTTCTAAAAGCAAATGCACCGAACCCCTATCCTAGTTTCCTCATCCATTTTCAACACTTCCTAATAGCAGAGGAAGTTATTACGCTGCAGAAAAGAAAGAACAGAGAAACATACCTGAGGTTGAGATGACTGGGCTGCAACTGAATCAACGAGACTGGATCAACGAACAACAAAATGATGCCCAGAAGTCCAGAACTGCAAGTTCAAAACACGGCCAAGAATAAAGAAAAGAGAGAGTGAAAGAAGAAGATTTGTGAACAGAAACAAGAAACTAACCTTTTTCGCAGTGAAACAACAATGATCAAGACGTCTTCGGTCTTCTGCTCTCCTCAGCTCCTCAGCTCATCGATTGAAATTGATGTGTTTGTTAATTAGGTTTGCTCTGTAGTTTGTAATCAAAATGCCCAAATCTGCTTCATTGTTCTTCGTCGTTTTGGCCTTTAAAACAAAGGCCAAAACGACGTCGTTTAACATCAATCAGGCTAAAAAAAAAATAAACCGGGTCTCAGCCGGGTTTGACCGGGTGGTCCGGGTCACGGGTCGACCCACCGGGTCGACCGGGTTTCACCGGACCAACTCCCGAGCGGGTTTTTGCCTCCACCCGGACCGGTCCCAGGCCCGGGTCGGCCGGGTCCCGGGTCGACCCACCGGGCCGGTCCGGGTCTTAAAACACTGGCTATGACAAAGACAATACCATGGCCACCAAGAGTTGCATATTCAGGTATGATAGCGAAAACGAAGGTAGTGGAGAAGTTGAAAGCAGTGCTATTTATAGAGTTCTTGAAGGTTACTGGGTTTGGATAGAAGGCGTGACCCGTTCGGTTGTAGGTTTCATTGGTTAGCCTCAAAAGGCCATTGGAGGTTAACTCAGCTAAGCCGTCAAGGCTTAGATTAGTGGATCGGAAGCCAGAGAAGGTGAAGTTGAGATCTTGAGATTCTGCTATTGCTAAGCTAACTAAGACACGCACCAAAGAAGACGATCCTGAATAACATTGCAACTGTATTTGTCTCCGCCCACCAGTTTCTTGTTCATGTTTTTTAGTTATAATATGGAGTACCACGTAATCCAAGAGTTTAGTCTTTGTGTGCTGGGAAATAATTATTTTTTGAAAAGAGGCTTTTTTAGAAAATGAATTTTTGATAAGTGAATTTTTTTTTTTTTTATGTTTAGTAGTATCATGAAAAATAAGTTGGAAAATATTTTTCAGTATTTGGTTATGTCATGGAAAATAAGTTCAAAAATAAATTGTTAATATTTTTTTTCAAGCTTATTAAAATAATAAGGAACAAATTTTACAAATTAAAAAGTCGAATGAGAATAAAATTTAAAAAAATTTAATTTCATAAATTATCTCAATTAAAATAAATAATAATCAAAATAATAAAGATCAAATCTAAAATATAAAAAAATTGAAAGATGATAAGATTAAAAAAAAATTAGAATTTCATAAATTATTTTAAATAAAATAAATAACAATAAAAAAATGAGAACTAAATCTGATAGATTAAAAATTTAAATTGAGAAAATAATAAGAGAAAAGCAAATAACAATTATAAAAATAAAGACAAAAAATGATATAAAAATCAAATTAAATCAAATTCTAAAAAATAAAATTAAAAAAATATTAAAAACAAAATATTCAGCAAACTGATATAAATACTCACATTAATAATAATAATAATAATAATAATAATAAATACGGTTGCTATGAAGTCTGAGGGACACACAACCAGTTGCTCATTCTTTTTTTTGTCCCCTGATGCCTCTGAGCCTAAAACCTCCTTGAAAGAAATGTTAATTTCATTAGCTTTAGGTGTAAATAGCTATTTACACCTAGAATCTAGAATCGAATAATTGAAGTATGAATGTTATAAACGATATGATGATCGGTAGAGTTGTTTTTGGAAAGGATCGATCTTGACTAATTTTATAAATTTATGATAGATCCACTTAAGAGAAAATGGTTAAAAAAAGCATAGAAGAACCAACTAACAACTGAAATTTTATGGGGATGCAACTTCCACAGGTGCCCCCTGACAAAGGAAGGAGAGACTGATGTAGAAGTGTTCTAAAATATGATATCTAATGCAAGAGAGATAAATCAATTCCAACTCATCGCAAAAACTAAGATGTTAATCCCCTGATGGTACTGCATTATAAACAAGAGTTGGGTGAAATTTTCTTTTATGTTTTTTTGATCGTTTTGATATGCTGATATAAAAAAATACTAAGAAACTCGTGTGGAATCCTGAAAAAATCATTGACAAGTGTTGGGCTCGAGCCTATTTAAAATAAAAAATGGATTCAGACGTACTGCTTAGATCCAAGTATGTTAGGCTCGAGAAGCACTCCTGATCCTAAGCATATTGGGCTTGGATGCATGCCCGAGTCTAAAGGGGTGTTAAGGTGCCCAACCCCTCTATTATGCATTGGGTGCATAACCAACACCTGCTAGACATGACAACATGCACAATAGGATAGGCGTGTGCCCATCCCCAAATGGGCTTAAGCATGTTGTTTGGTTTCATGCATCTATGTCTAGTACGAGCTCAGGCTGCTATACTCGAGTTCATGCTCCTTGAGCTCCAACTATATATCAGGCTCGAGTTTAGCAACCTGAGCTCAAAAGGTGTTTTTTAGACCTGTCTTCTAGGAGGTTTTTGCGTCCATATTATTTGAATCGAAGAGGTAGTATATTATTGGGGCAGTAATTTATGTAAATGTACGGGCTGCTTGTGCTCAAGTAGTTGTTGCTAGGATTTTTAAGTTCAGTAGTAGAATATTTCTTCCTGGAGACCTATTTCCACTGTGCCCCTTTTGAAAGAAAGATGTTCTATCATCCCATTATTGCATCTTTTTAATCAAAATATGCTAAGTGACATGTACCCAGGTTTTTTTTTTCTTTTTTTAAAAATGTATTTATTTTATTTTATTGTGTAATAAAAAAGTAAAAGATTAAAAAGCCCTTAAACCCTAGAAAAAATCAATTAAAAAAAAATAATGTAGACCTAGGTAAACAAGCCAAACCTGCTATTAAAATCATAAGAATTAGATTACCAAATAGAAAACAAATAAAAAAACTTAAAGAATGGTTCTTAACTAACCTATTGCCGAACTATAAAATTGAAAAGAACATAAATTTTTAGAAAAACAATTCAAATAAGTCAATTCAAATTAATCCATAAAATTCACAATCTTGTTTATAATATTGGAATAACTCTATAAAAAACAAATCGAAAAAAAACCATGCTTTTTTCTTAAAAAAAAATATTAAGTAATAAGAAAAAATTCTTCAAGAAATACAACACAGGATTTTCTTAGGATGCCGAGTCATTATTTGCGTGGAACATCCATGGATAAGAAATAGCTGTCAAAAGGCTCTCTAAGAGTTCAAGACAAGGACTTGATGAGTTAAAAAATGAAGTAAAAGATGTTTTGAAACTTCAACACTAGAATCCAGTGAGGCATTTAAAGAGATGAAACGATATTGGTCTACGAGTTTTTACCTAACAAAAGGTTGGGCTTCTATTTTTTGTATGAGTCTCACAAAACCTTTTCAAAAAATTGTTCCAATTTTTCAAATTTAGCACTATTAAGCTTTGATATGAAGAGTCAGTGGAACATCTCCTTATTCATTGTCAAAACCACTAGAAAATTTGGTCTATATTCATGGAATCACTGCCACAATCTTTAGATCTACTTACGAAATTTTTTATGGGTATTTGCACTACCATTCCATTGGTATTTAATTTACCAACAAAATCACCAACAGAAATTCTCCATCAATGAATCATTCATCGGTAATTTTTTATCCGTTGGTATTAAAAAATATTATTACCGATAGATTTACTGATGGAAAAAACGAGCAAAAAAAATTACCCGCTTCATTCCGTCGGCAATTCTCTTGGAAAAATACCGTATGTAATTCCGTCGGTAATTATTTAAAAATATTAAAACAAAATCTATTTTAAAAAATATAAAATAATTAAATTATTAAGAAAAAACAATTAAAAATAAAACAAAAAAACAAATATAGTGAAAAAACACGAAAAAAAAGAATTTTTTTCTTACCTTTGTTGTTACCTATTTTTGGGTTCCCACACAAAAAATAAAAAAAATACAAAAAAATACATATAAAATAATATTTGAAAAGAATATAAAAAAATAATATGAGCGAGAAATTGATGTTGTAACGCCCATCAAATGGCTAGGAATTGGTTGGGGAGGTTTAAAAATACAAGAATTGAAATTTGACAGTATATGTTTAACGGGTGAAAGCCCTGTTGACAAGGAAAATTCAATTTGAGGAAGAAAAGTCTAAAATCAGATATTTATGGACTTAATTAAATTTCATCTAAGGTTTAATTGAATTTATGGAGGGTTTGATTGCAAAAACAATTGATTTTTAAGTCAATTTAAGCTTCTATTGAAATGAATTACAGTTTTGATGTCCAATTATAATTTTGAAGAGTTGATTTGGTCAAATCAAAAGCTTAATTGTATAATTATTGAAGTTTGATGGCCAATTAGGAACTTGGTTGAAACAATCCAAAACCAAGGACAAAACTGGAAACGATGCTAAAATCAAGGGATCCAATTATAATTTATCCGGGGGCTTGATTACAAAATTATAAAAAAAACATCCAAGGACCAAATCAAAAATATTCATTTAAATTGGAAAACGGTGCCGTTTCACTGAACACTGTTCACTGTCTCTTTTAAGCAACGGTTTCTACAGTCAAAGGCAGTAAAGACAGTAGCGGTGGAGCTGCTTCAATCAGGGGAGCATGTCTCACGGCTGATATCCCTCGCCACCATGATGCACGCCGACCGTTACAATCTTTCTGCAATAAATCCTGAAAAGCATGCATCGTCTGGCTATAAAAGCCAGAGGAGAGACGGACAGAAAGGGGAGAGGAGGGGGAAACATGGGAAGAAAGACGAGACAGAGGGGGGAAGAGGAGAGGAGCACGGCGAGCAGAAGAACCCGAAGGGGGGGGGGGGAGAAAGACAGAGGAGGCATAGCGAGCAGTACGTGAGAAAAAGAGAGCAGAACAGAGGGAGGAAAAAAGATTTAAAAGGCACAGAAAGGAACAGAGAAGAGGCAAGACGGAAGACAGGGAAGATATGAAAACAGGGAGGAGCTTGTTTTAAAACAGCGGAAGAACACCCGTTGGTGGCCATCGTCTTTTTCTGCCTAACTGCGAGCCGCTGCCATTCTCCATCACAAACGCACCAGCACTGCCAACGCCATCGTCATTTTTCCTCAGCTCACCATCTTCTTCCCCCGCTACAACACCATTGAAGAAAAGGCAGAAACCTGCCACAGGCGGGAAAAACAGCAGCAAAGCACTTCCCGCCACAGCAGAGAAGAGCCACCGTCGCTCCGCCATCGTCATCACCGCCAGCTGCCACTGTCCTCCCAGTCGACAACGGCACCATGAGAAGCAGAAGAAGAAAACAGAAACAGAGGAGAACAGAGCAGAACAAAAAACACAGAGAAGAAGAAGAAGAAAGGCCGACCACCGTCCAAGCCATTCTCCGGTCAGCAACCACCGGCAGCACCGCCTTCAGAGCCACCGCAGGTCAGCCCTCTTCCCCTTTCCTTTCTTCTTCTTCTTCACCCCGGTCTCCACTGTTCATGTAGCATGTGAACAGTGGATAGCCACTGTTCATGGCTGGGCCAATTCTGGCCCAGCCGGTATAACTGGGCCAGGCTGGGCCACGTCAAAATAGTTGGGCCGAGTCCAGCCCAATCCAAAAAATCCACAAAAAATAACATTTTGGAAAATTTGTGATTTTTCCAAGTATTTTTCTACTGAGTTTTGCTTAATATTGGTTTATATTTTTATACCGTAAAGATACAAATCCGATATTAAAATATCTGGTTTTCGTCAAAACATTGAAAAATAAAAAAAATTATTTTTTTTCATGCATACAGTCAAGCCTCTCAAAGAAAAAAATCATATCATATTTTCATAAAACAAAAATTCAGAAATATACATTAACATGTATTTTGGCTTTAATAACTAGTTTATTAAAGTCATGAGAACTAGACCAATATTTCAAAAAATTCCAAAACAAATAATTTTTTTTTAATATTAAGGATTACGCGCTTATACGTAAGGCGTAGTCTCGATATTAAAAAGATAGCTTTTAAAAAAAACTTTAGAATGGTTAGGTTTTTACCTGATAAGATAAGGACCTTCTTACCGAGAATGACTTTTCTTAAACCATAGACAGACCAACAACTAAAAATCATGACAAGACCTTAGATTTTATTAGTCAATAAAACAATGCAGTTTACCTTAGATAGGGCATATTTGGGGTGCTATTACCTTCCCTTTACGCAACCAATCCCTGTACCCGATTTCTCATACCAGTTAGGGTTCCTAGTGACCAAAATACTAGGTGGCAACTCCCATTCCATTTTCCCACTAATAAAAGAGAAAAATTCCTTGTCTCCCCATATTTGCCACATTAGATACGGAGATGAGGGTGAATTTTTTCGCCACGACGCCACACACATGCGACAACCTTAATGTAGTTGCAAGTGAAGCTAAGAAGAAAAAAATAGATTTGTAAAGTATACTAATTAAAAAAAAAAACCTGAGAAGAAAAATAAGAAAGGAGAAGAAGACATACCTGAGCATGGAGGAGAAGATAAGGAGTTGAGGAAAGAAGAGAAGAAGAAGAAGAAGAAGAAGACATACCTGAGCATGGAGGAGAAGAGAAGGAGTTGAGGAGAGAAGAGAAGAAAAAGAAGAGGAAGAGGAAGAAAGGAGACGGGTCTATTGTGAAATTAGGGATTCTAGACTTTTTATTAGGGCGTTTTACCAACAGATAATTAAATATTAATATTTTTAATCATTTCGTCGGTGATTCTGTTTGTAATATTTAATTTAAATTTTGAATTTAATCAAAATTTTTCAGAAACCGCCAAATATCATCGACAACTTTTCAATCCGTCGATGATTCTGTTTGTAATATTTAATTTAAATTTTTAATTTAAGCTAAATTTTTCGAAAACCGCTAAATAACATCGACAACTTTTCAATCCGTCAATGATTCCGTTTGTAATATTTAATTTAAATTTTTAATTTAAGCTAAATTTTTTAAAAACCGCCAACTAACACCGACAACTTTTCAATCCATCGGTGATTTTGTCTATAAAGAACATTAATTAACAGTGCAATTGGAAAATGAATAGTTTTAGAGCTCTTTGTAAAATACCGATGGAATTTGTCGTCGTTGATTCTCTTTGTAATTGACATGATGAATAGTGTTCACAATTTACAAACGATTTTACCGACGGAATTCCGTTGGTAAAAATAGCACGTCATCATTTTGTTTTGCTTTGTTTTAATTTTTTTATCGACGGAATTCCGTTGGTAAAAAAAATTCAAGTATTTTCAATCATTTTTATATTTGTTGGGGCAAGAAATTAAGGTTGAATTTCAAATAGATGTCGATGCAAAATCGAGAGAGCTCCTAGAATTGGTTAATCTTGCTTTTATGTTTGAGAATGTACCGAGTCTATAAGTCGATCTTGGATTGGGTACGTGGTTTACCTTGTGTTTGTAATAGGTACGTCAATTTGCCTGTGAATGTTGTGTGATATCATTTTCTTCTCTTTTCATGTCATTCACTATGGGTTGTCTTTGAATAGGGCATAGAATTTATGGGGTCCAAAATTGTCGGCATAATTGTTCAATATATGATTATAAGGAGGTCTTGTCTCTTAAATCTCAGGGTCTCTTAAACTGAACTTGCTTGGATCAACCGAAAGAAAATGATAAAGAAATAGAGGAATCTTGCAAACCTTTGTCAGTGAGTGGAATGGGATATTGTTACCAAGAGGGATTTTTCATCTCTGAAGTTTCTGTATGTATCAGAATGTATTCCCACTTCCAAGTAGGAATTTCAAGAGAACCTGAAATTCAATTGAATGGTGCCCACCAAGCCCAGTTCCACATTAAGAGCAAATGGAAGCAACACAAGAAAGATAGAACAACAAGCAACACAAAATTATGTCAAAAAGGGTCATACTACAAACCTTAATTTAAAATTTTATTACTAAATATTTCACCACACAAATATTTTGATCAAAACTCTCTATTATAGCTCTTTTAATATACTACTAAAAAGTTTTCAACAAAGCTGAAAAAATAATAAAATATTTCTATACTAAATAAGAAAAAGAATCCTAAATAAACTAGTAAAATATCAAATGTCAAATAGTAAGTTCTAAGCATTATCATAAAGTCTTCCCCATACCAATTGCTACAAAATTTAACTCTAAAGAAACCAAGGTCTCTGGAAGCTTCTAGCAAAATTTCAACTTCATCCAACTGTTGGATTAAAATGTATACATGTTAACATAAAATTACGCATTAGAAAAAATCTAATAAGTGTCCCTGCGTTGGAGAGAACTCGTCCTCGAGTTTTGGCCACCCACCCACCTATGTTGTTGTTATTATGGACCATCAAAAGGGATACCCTTGCACTCCACTGACCTCTGGTGTGCTGACACTATACAATTAGCCAACTCGAATAAAGTTGGCCAAGAATCAATGCCCCAAACACTCTGATTCTCTGTAAAACCATTACTCGTAGCCAATGGTTTGTTCCACACTGTGCCCTTTCTCACATCATTTTAATTCTTTATAATCTCCTTCTTTTCTTCATTCTTCATAAACTGGGATAAAACAATATATTTTTACCTTTGGACTCAACAACAACCCCTTCTCTCCTCGACTCTAATACTATATGCATGATATAATACGTACACTGATATAATACTATACTCTCAAATACCCTTAAAAATTTAAATTTCTAATTTTGACATTGGTAGATATTGCTTAAAATTTAAAATTCGTTAGTGAATATGTATGTATGTATGTATATGGCAGTGGCTCATTGTTAGTCTATTAACCTTAAAAATTAGAATTAAAGGTCAAACTATTTTTGGTAAGGAAAACAAGGTTGGGTTATTATTATTTTTTGAAAATTTGAACATGTCGACTCAATGGTCCTTTTAATTTTGACCAAGTTCTAAGACTTTATAAACTTGTTATAAAGTTCAAAATACATGCAAAATATTTTTGTATTTTATTTTTATTTTTTGTGATAATGTTTAAAAAAGTGCTAAAATATGCACAAAAAAAAGTTTTTTTGGTTTTTTTATTTTTGTGAAAAAAACAAAACAAAGGTTTTTTTTTAAATATATAATCCCAAGATATGCCACAATGATGCTTTTTAAAAAGGCTTGGCCATGCAATTTAAAAGAAAACTTGTGAAGAAAAAATTTTGAAAATAAAAGAGAAATTTTTATAAACCCATTGTCTAAACAAGATGTAACCTCAAAGACCATTTAAAAACTAAATGTACCATGTTCTATTATACTAATGTAGGAAGCAAAGAAAACACATTGAGTGCAAATACAAAGACAGAACCCTTTCATAGCAAGAGCAAGGTTAACTCCTACACTAACTAAAAAAAACTCTTTGCTAAAGGGAAATATAGACTAATAAAAGTTCTAAGGTAAATTGCTGTATAGAGCAAAATCTAAGGTCTCTTTTATTATCCATGAGACCAAACTATACACTAAGCCTTTTTAGCAAAGCTACAACCCTAAAAAAAATAAAAACTCTCTCAGTTCATGCATAAACCTACTCAGCTTCATTGGTAAGCAGTCAAGCGTCTGTTACACTACCTCAAGGGCACCATTCATCATGGCCTCTCCCTCACCCGCAGTACCTCCACTACATTATCTGCTTTCTCTAACTCTAATTGGGTAGGCAATCCTGATGACCGCACGTCCACCACTGCCTACATTTTGTTTTTGGGAGGTAATGTTGTCTCTTGGGCTTCTCGCAAATAGCGTTCTATTGCACGCTCTTTTACTGTGACAATGTGGGAGTAACTTACCTTTGTGCCAATCCTGTCTTCCCACTATCAGAAAACCGAAGAAAACCAACGGAATTACCGACAGAATTTTTCCGTTGGTAATATATACCGACGGAAATAATTCCGTCTCAAAATCTCTCGGCATATACCGACGGAATAAACCCGTCGGCGAAACCATCAGTATATACCAATGGAAATATTTCGTCGGTATATACCGACGGTTTCGCCGACGGGGTATACAGTTTGTCTGGAAATATGCAACAGCATGGTGACGTCAAGTGATTTTACCGATGGAATTACCGAGGGATTCAAACTGATATAGCCGTATAGTGACGTGACACTTTCACCGATGGAATCACCGATGAAATCATCGACAGAAGTAATCCGTCGGTGATTCCGTCAGAAAAAACCATTATATGCCCACCAATCCACCAACACTCTCTTCCTCTGTTTCTCCTTCTTCTTCTTTCCCATCCCACCTCTCCCCTCCCAAACTGCAGCTCCCCTCCCAAACTACAGCCAAACACCCATCCCAACTCTCCACTATTCTCAACACGAGCACTCAAGTTTCTTGTATCTTGTATGTGGTCACAATATCCGTTTCTTGTAGATGTTATCATTTTTTTGTAAGTAAATCTATCCTTTTTGGTTTTAATATTTAATTGTGAATTTTATTGTTTTAGTATATGTATTTTGTTAATGTTTGTACTTGTTTAATTGTTATTTGTCAAAGAAACTTGTAGTATGAATGTATAATTTTGTAGTTGTTATAGTT